>Ga0137418_10000177_pt1 | contig 50051 bp, 41 predicted proteins | sample CZODoug3_1_2_16f_FD_122242 | JGI IMG/M metagenome (GOLD analysis project Ga0137418, IMG submission 122242) | Vadose zone soil fungal communities from Angelo Coast Range Reserve, California, USA - CZODoug3_1_2_16fungal (Hybrid Assembly) | ecosystem: Environmental > Terrestrial > Soil > Vadose...
AGGTAGTCCTGGTCGGTGAGCGGCCCCTTGGCCTGCGCCTGGATGAAGATCTCCTGCCCGAAGTAGGGCATCTCCTTCTCCTTCGTGCGCTCGTTGAACGCGATCAGGTCCTCGAGCGTCTTTGCGCCAGCCGTGGGAGCCCACTCACCCAGGTACTTGTTCAGGTCCGCCTTGAACTCGTACAGGAGCACCGCGAACTCGGAGTCGTCGAACTGCCCCGCGGTCGCGATGTCCGCCGGATCGACGATCACGGCCCCGAGCCGCTTGAGCGCGTCGATCGCGCCCTCCATGAGGGCGTCGGTGGCCGGGCTGTAGCCCATGAACCGGGCACGACATACGCCCAGGCGCGCGCCTTTCAATCCCGCGGGGTCTAGGACGCTCGTGTAGTCGGTCCGCGACCGGCCGGCGCTCGCGGCGGTCGCCTCGTCGCGCGGGTCGACCCCCGCGATCGCGCCCAACAGCGTGGCCGCATCCGCCACGCTGCGCGCCATGGGACCGGCGGTGTCCTGGTTGTGGGCGATCGGGATGACCCCGCTCCGGCTCACCAGGCCGACCGTCGGCTTGATCCCCACGATGCCGCAGCAGGTGGACGGCGAGACGATCGAGCCGTCGGTCTCCGTGCCGATCGCCACCGCGCAGAGGTTGGCGGCGACGGCCACGCCCGATCCGGAGCTCGACCCGGACGGCGTGCGATCGAGCGCGTACGGGTTGCGGCATTGACCGCCCCGCCCGCTCCAGCCGCTCGACGAATGGGTCGAGCGGAAATTCGCCCACTCGGAGAGGTTCGCCTTACCGAGGAGCACCGCTCCCGCGGCCCGCAGCCGCTCGACCAGGAACGCATCGCGCGGCGGCGTCACCCCGGCGAGCGCGAGCGAGCCGGCCGTGCTTTGCATCCGATCCCGCGTCGCGACGTTGTCCTTTACGAGCACCGGGATGCCGTGCAGCGGACCGCGCGGGCCTTTCGCCTTGCGCTCGGCATCGAGCGCGGCGGCCTGCCCCAGCGCGTCGGGGTTGGCTTCGAGCACCGATCGCAGCGCCGGGCCTTTCCGATCCAGCTCCTCGATCCGCTGGAGATACGCCGTCACGAGCGAGCGCGCGGTGTACTTCCCCGACTCGAGGCCCGCCTGCAGCCCGGCGATGGTCGCCTCCTCGAGCTCGAACGGCGCTGATCCCGGTGCGGTGGGCCGACTGGCCCCGCGCGCCAGCGCGGGGAGCACCGGACCCACTGCCGCGACTGATCCGCTCACTGTGACGTGCTCGAGAAACGCGCGACGGTCCATCGCCCAATCGGTCATGGCGGTCTCCTGGTGGAAATGACAGGCGGCGGCAACGGGGCTAAACTTGCTGCCACTCGGGACGCACGGCCAGCGATGCACACAGTGGGAGGACAGTCGGACGTCGAGCGGCTCCACCGCGTCGCGGTGAAGCACGCGCGTGACGCGTTCGGGGACGACGCCGCGCTCGACCGCCAGTGGCGCGATCTTGGCTACCTCGCCCGCCCGGACATCGTGGCGGCGACGGCTGAGTACCAGTGCTTTCTCGCGCTGCTCGAGGCGGCCGGCGTGGAGACGCTGAGCCTCCCATCAGATCCCACGGTGGGCCTCGACTCGCTCTATGTGCGCGATGCCTCCATCGTGTGCGAGGGCGGCGTCATCCTTTGCAACATGGGCAAGCCGCTGCGGCGCACCGAGCCCGCCGCCCAGGAAGCGGCCTTCCGCGCCGCCGGGCTACCGATCCGCGGAAGCATCACCGGCGACGGTACCGTGGAGGGCGGCGACGTGTGCTGGATCGACGAGCGTACCCTGGCCGTCGGTCGAGGCTACCGGACCAACGACGCGGGAATCCTCCAGCTGCGTGACCTCGTCCGGGACTGCGTGGACGAGGTCGTCGTCGTGCCCCTGCCCCACTGGCACGGCCCGGCGGACGTGTTCCATCTCATGTCCATCGTCAGCCCTGTGGACCGCGACCTGTTCCTCGTGTACGCGCCGCTCATGCCGGTGCCGTTTCGCGAGGCGCTGACCTCGCGCGACATCGAGCTCGTCGAGGTGCCGGATCGCGAATTCGAGACTCTGGGGTGCAACGTCCTGGCGGTCGCGCCGCGCGAGGTGCTGGCGGTCGCCGGCAATCCGGAAACGCGCGCCAGACTCGAGCACGCCGGCGTGCGAGTGCACGAGTTCGCAGGGCGGGAGATTTGTCTCAAGGGAGGCGGCGGCCCGACCTGCCTGACCAGGCCGCTGACGCGGGGCCCAAGGTGAGAAGCAACCCTCGACCGGCGCCTCGGGTCTTATATTGGTGCCGAACCCCGTCTCTGGGAGGGTGCCATGTCGAGAACCGTCCTGGCGGCCGCGACCGCGCTGCTCATCGGTCTCGCCGCGTGCGGTGGCGGCAAGTCCAGACCCGCCGCAACCCGGTCCAAGGCCACGGCCAAGCCCACCACTACCACGCAACAGAAGAAGAAGACCACGGCCAAGCCCGACACGGCCCGCGTGAAGAACCCGCTGACCAACAACTAGCCGGCGGTTAGGCCGACAGCGCCCGCAGCTCCTCGTCGACGCGCTCGCGCTCGACCGCTTCCCCGAGCGAGTCGAACAGCTCGCGGGCGCGCTCGAGGTAGGCGCGGGCTTCGTCCTGCTGCCCCAGGCGACTCCGGAACAAGCCGTACGCCAGGTAGACCTGTGCCTCGGTGACGACGGAGCCGGGGAGCGCCCTGACCAGCTCGATTGCCTGCTCGAAGAAGACGAACCCTGTTTCGTCTCCCTGCGCCCCGCGCAGCCGTCCCATTAGCGTGTAGATATACGCCAGGCGACGGATGCCGTTGCCGGCGATGGCCGCCTGCTCCGCGCGGCGCAACTCCGCCTCGGCCTCGAGCAGTCGGCCCGCCTCGAGGTCCAGCTCCGCCAGGTTGAGGCGGATGGAGAGCTCGAGGCCCGAATCGCGCGGGGCTCGCTGCGCCCAGGCCAGGGCCTCCCGGTACGCGGCCGACGCGGCCGTATAGCGCCCGAGCTGAGCGTCCACCTGTCCCTGCTCGTTCAGCACCCGCGCCATCTCATCCGCGAGGCCGGCCGGTTCGAAGCGCTCCCGGGCCCGCCGCAGCAGATCGCCGGCGGCGGCGAGATCGCTCTGCTTGCGGGCCAGCACGCCCAGCTGCCGCTCCAGCCGGCCCACGCGCGGCGCGTCGCTCGCGGCTTCGGCGAGTCGCAGTCCCCGGCTGTACCACGCCTGCGCGCCGCCCCATTGTCCCTGCGCCAGGGCCACCTCACCCAGCCCTTCGGACGCCGCGGTCGCGCCGGCTTGATCGAACTCGGCCTCGGCGAGCGCGAGCGAGCGCTGGAAATGACGCGCGCTCGCGGCGTGCTCACCCAGCGCGAGACAGACGTAGCCCAGTGCGCGCAACGCCTCCACCTCCGGACGACGGTCCTGGAGCGCTTCGGCCACGCCCAGCGCCACCTCGTACCAGGTGTGCGCCTGAGTGTGCCGGCCCACATCCTCCTCGAGGCGGCCGGCGCGCAGCAGCGCCGCGACCACGCCGGGCGCGTCGCCGCGCTGCTGGCCTTCGAGCGCCTCGATGTACGCCTTGAAGAGCACCTGCAGGTGCTCCGTGATCCGGTGGAACGCCTGCGGCATGCGGCGACGCAGCTCGTCCGGATGGACGCCGCGCTTCCCCAAGGTGAGATAGGGGCCCGAGCTCGACCAGAGCGTGGCCTCGTCCGGTCGCGCGATGGAGACGAGCAACGCACGCAGCGGCTCGAGCGCCTCGAGCTCCGGCATGAGCGCGAGCGCCTTCTCGACGCGAACCGGCGGGGGCCCGGTCACAAGCCGTACTCCTTCATCTTCCGCGTCAGCGTGTTGCGGTGGATCCCGAGGATCTCCGCCGCCGCGCCGATCTGCCCGTTGGTATGCGACAACACGCGGGCGATGTGCCGTGCTTCAGCCTCCGCCAGCGTGAGCAGGCCCCCCTGCGGCCGGTCGGCCAGGGTGGTCTCCTCGCCCCGCAGCTCATCCGGCAGGTGGTCGGCCCGCACCATGTCGTCGGTCGCCACGATGACGGCCCGCTCGATCACGTTGCGCAGCTCGCGCACGTTGCCCACCCAGGCATGGGCGCGCAGCAGCTCGAGCACCCGGTCCGAGATCGCGTGGATCTGCTTGCCGTAGCGTTCGGCGAAATGGCGGACATAGTAGGCGGTGAGCAGCACCAGGTCGTCGCCCCGCTCCACCAGCGTCGGCAGCCGGATGGTGACCACCGCGAGGCGGTAGTACAGATCCTCGCGGAACCGCCCCTGCTTGATCGCGTCCTTGAGGTCGCGGTTGGTGGCCGCGATGAGGCGGACGTCTACGGGGATGGTCTCGCCGCCTCCCACCCGCTCGATCTCGCGCTCCTGCACGGCGCGCAGGATCTTCGCCTGCAGCGCGAGGCTCATGTCGGCGATCTCGTCGAGGAAGAGGGTGCCCCTTCCCGCCTGCTCGAAGCGACCGATCTTACGCGTGACGGCGCCCGTGAACGCGCCCTTTTCATGGCCGAACAGCTCGCTCTCGAGCAGGTTTTCGGGGATCGCGGCGCAATTGACCGCGACGAACGCGCCCGACGCGTGCGGGCCGTTCACGTGGATGGCCCGGGCGACGACCTCCTTGCCCGTGCCGGACTCCCCCTGGATGAGTACCGTGGCGGAGCTCCCCGCGACGCGCGCCAGCAGCTTGTACACGTCGAGCATGGCGGGGCTCTGGCCCACCAACGCGTAGGGGCCGACGGCGTGCGGCTGGACGACCGGCAGCGGGACCGCGGTCTCGCCGGCCACGGAGCGAATCCGCTCGAGCGCGCGTACCAGCTCCTCGCGCCGCAGCGGCAAAGACAGGACGTCGAGTACTCCCGCCTTCTCCGCTCGCAGCACCAGACCCATGGACGGCGCCGGCGCGACCGCGATGAGCCGCGGGCTGCCCGTCGCGCCGCGCAACGTGTCAACCCACCACGACAGGTCGTCGTCCGGGTGCTCCCCCAGCACCGCGAGCACCACGTCCCACCCTTGGCCTGCGAGCTGCCGCACCGCGCGCGGCAGGTCCGGCGCCGTGTCGATCGTCAGCCGGCCGTCATCCGCCCACTGCCGCAGGTTCTGCAGCAGACCGCCGGCGTTGCCGCCCTCGCCGGCGACGACGAGAATCCGCAAGCGCGGCATCGCCTCCTTGCTGGGCGGTGCGGACGGAAGTGAGTGCTCCATGTGAACCGGTGGAGTCATCCCCTCGTTCCGGCGCCGCCCAAATACCGGGCGACGAGCACGAGCGCATCATCCGTGCCCTTACCGTGACGAGCGAGGATCTGATCGGCGAGTTGTTGCGGCGGTGCCTCGGGCGACAGCCCGTCGGCGAATCCCTCCCGGATGCCGTCGGTGGCGAAGATCAGCAGATCGCCGGGCGCGATGGGGAGGACGGTCGGGTGAAGCCGCGGCAGCTCGGAGCCGACGATGCCGCCGCGTGTCACCAGACTCTCCCGCCCAGAGCGCGACCGCGCCGCACCGTCGCCGTGGAGCAACAGCCCTTCGACGTTGCCGACGCCGACCCACGTCATCGAGGCGTCGGACCGGCCGAGCACCGCGACGCTCATCACCGCGCCGCGGGTCCCGTGGAGAGCCCGGTGACAGCGCTCGATGAGCGGCACCGGCGATTCGGTGGCATGGCGCTCGAGCGCCGCCACGGCGGCCTGCGCCGCGGTCGCGGCCTCGGTGCCGTGGCCGAGTCCGTCCACGACGGCCACCAGCACGCTGGTCCCGACCGGCTTGACGAGGTGCCGGTCCCCCGATTGGGCTTCTCCGGGATGAGCGAGAGTAGCGACTCCCCACTCGATCAGCGCAGAGCGGCTCACGGACGCCTCAGGCATTCATGCGGCGCCATTTTTTCATCGTCACAATGGTCCCCTTCCCGACGGTCGACGCGACATCGAAGTCGTCCATCAAGCGCCGCGCGCCCGGGAGGCCCAGTCCGAGGCCGCCGGACGTCGAGTAGCCGTCCTCCAGCGCACGGGCGACGTCGCGGATGCCCGGTCCCTGGTCCCGCGCCACGACGACCACGCCTTGACGATCGCCGTTGGTCACGACGCTCAGGATCACTTCCCCGCGTTTGGCGTAATTCAAGATGTTGCGGGCGATCTCGGAAATGGCGGCTGCAATCACCGTCTGGTCACCGCTCGAGAACCCTGCCTCGGCGGCCAGATCCCGCCCGCGTTGGCGGGCGGTGACGACGTCGACGTCGGCGGCGATCGGGATCAGCACCTCGTCAGCCACGGTCGATGCGCCCCGAGCCGCGCTCGATGCGGAGTTGCGCCTGGTGGTCGAGGAACAGCAGTCCTTCCTCGAGGTCCAGCGCGGTGGACACGCCCTTGAGCGTGAGCCCCAACTGCACCATGGCGAACGCGACCTCGGGTTGAATCCCCACGATCACGGTTTCGGCGCCGCGCAGCCGCGCCATATGGGCGATGTCGCGCAGGGTCCGGACGGCGAACGAGTCCATCACGTCGAGCGCCGTGACGTCGACGATCACGCCCCGGGCGCGGAAGCGCCCGACGCGCTCGATCAGCGCCTCCCGCAGCTGCGAGAGGTCGGCGTCCGTGAGCGCCGACTGGATGGACGCAATGAGATAGTGGCCCTGCTTTAGGATCGGGACTTCCACGCGTCCTCCGTCGACGGAGTAGGCAGCAGGGTCACACCTTCGGGGCGACGTCTTCCAGCGGCAGCACCTTGTATCCGAGCAGCCGCTCGGCCTCTTCGATGCCGCCCTGCAGGTCGCCGACCGTCGCCATCTCGCTCAGGTCCACGCCGATCGTCACCAGCGTCTGCGCGATCTCGGGCGAGAGGCCCGTCACGATGACCGTCGCGCCCAGCAGGCGCGAGGCCTCGACCGTCTGCACGAGGTGGTTCGCGACGTTTGAGTCCATCGCGGCCACGCCCGTGATGTCGATCACGACCACTTTGGCGCGGTTGGTGCGGATCGCGCGCAGCAGCTGCTCCGTGAGCTGCCGCGCGCGCTGCGGATCGATGACCCCGATGATGGGGAGAATCAGGAGCCGCTCGCGCACCTGCAGCACCGGGGTGGACAGCTCCCGGATGGCTTCCTGCTGCTGCCGGATGATGCGCTCGCGCTCTTGCACGAACCCGACGGCCACCGTGTTCGCGATTCGGTTCGCGGCCGGTTCGTACGCGTCGAGAATGCGGTTCAGTTTCGTGAAGTCTTCGTGATACTTGGCGAACAGCGAGCGGGCGAGCACGTCACGCAACAGCAGCACGATGCCGACGACTTCGTGCGTCTCGACGCCTCGCGGGATGATGCGCTCGGAGAGATTGCGCGCGTACGCCTGCAGGGCCTCGAACGTCCCCGTCTCCAGCGCCTCGACGTAGTTGTCATACACGGACGTCGCTTCGGCGAAGATTTCCTCCTCCGTCATCGCCGTGAGCAGCTGGGCCCGCGTGATGCGTCGCGCCCACTCCTCGCGCAGCTGCGTCCGGTTCTGTCGCAGGTGAGCCACCAGCTCGCGCAACAGCGCCGCGGTGGACTCGCTTTGTGCCTGGGGATCCGGCGGCGGCGACTGAGCGTCTTTGCCCTTGGTGGCCATGGCTGGCGGTCCTCGCCCGGTGGAATGTTGCTGCGGCGCCACAGCAAGGCTAGTGCCAGGCGGTCGCGCCCGATCCAGCGCTGTAACTACTCTATTTCACAATAAGTTGAGAATTACAACGAGTCCGCCGTATAGCGCGGATGCAACAGTTCGATGCGCCAGCCTGTTATGGCCCGCACAAAAAGAGTGCACCGACGAGCCCATGACGAGAGCGCCGCGGGGAGCGGCGTGCGGTCCGCTCCCCGCTGGTCGCTTCATCCGCCATTCACGCACCTCCTCCGTGGAGCACGCTCAGGATGCCAGCGGTTGCGGGATGGCCACTGCCCGGCGCGGCTCGCGTTGTGGCTGAGCTGCTGGCCCACCGTCCAGTGCGAAACGTTCCCCGTCGCATACCACGCGCGCGATCCGCTCGGCGGCCTTCCCGTCCCACCGTTCGATGAGCGGCCGGGCCGGTGAGCGCCGCGCGAGTGCGCGCTCGGCCGCTGCGAGGATGGGGTCGCACTGCGCCTGCACCAGGCGGTTGGTGCCGTGGGTGCACGTGATCGGACGATCGGTATTGGGTCGGACCGTGAGACACGGCACGCCGAGGAACGAGGTCTCCTCCTGCAGTCCGCCCGAGTCGGTGACCACGAGGCCGGCCTTGGCGACCAGGCTCAGCATGTCGAGATAGCCGAGGGGCTCGAGCAGCCGCAGTCCCCGGTCGGTCGGCGGCCGCAGCCGCAGGTCTTCGATGCGCGCGCGTGTGCGCGGGTGCACCGGAAACAGCACGGGCACGTGGTCCGCGAGCCGCGTAAGCGCCTCGAGCAGCTGCCGCAGCACGGTGGAGTCGTCCACGTTGGTCGGCCGATGCATGGTCACCACCGCGTAGGCGCGCCCGCCCACGTCGAAGCGCGCGGGCGCGTCGAGCGCCAGCGCCTGCGGCAGGGCCCAGCACAGCGTGTCGATCATGACGTTGCCGACGAAATGCATGCGGTCCGCGGCGATGCCCTCGGCCTCGAGGTTTTCGGCGGCGTCGCGCGACGGCAGGAAGAGCAGATCCGACAGGCGATCGGTGACCACCCGGTTGATTTCCTCGGGCATGGTCCAGTCGCGGCTGCGGAGACCGGCCTCGACGTGACCGACGCGGACCTGCAGCTTTGAGGCGACGAGCGCGGCGGCTACGGTGGAGTTGACGTCGCCGTACGTCAGGACGAGATCCGGACGGGACTCGACGACCACCGGCTCGAGCCGTTGCATCACGGCCGCGGTTTGCTGCGCGTGCGACCCCGATCCCACGCCGAGGTTGTGGTCGGGCGCCGGGATCCACAGCTGCTCGAAGAAAGCGTCCGACATGCCCGGATCGTAGTGCTGGCCGGTGTGGACGATCACATGCTCGACGCCGCGCTTCACGAGCTCCCGGTCGACGGGGGCAAGCTTCATGAAGTTCGGGCGCGCGCCCACGACCGAGAGAATCCGCATCGCGTCAGTGGTGCAGCTGGGTGGCGATGATGATCGCCGCCGGAATCCCCGCAAGAATGCCGATGATCCGCCACTTGGATTCCGGGTCGCCGCGCCGGGGCACGATGATGCGGTCGCCCGTGTGCAGGCCCAGACCCTCCACGGTCATGCCCCGCGCGAACGCGTCCTGGAAGGCGTTTCCCACGTAGAGCCCCTTGCCGTCCCGCTCGATGCGCGCGGACGTGAATTTCGCATCCTTGGTGGGACCGCCGGCCGCCATCAGCGCGTCCGACACGACGGAGCCGGCGGCGACGGCGTAGTACCCGGGATGCTCCACTTCGCCCAGGACGCCCAACCGGACCAGCACCTTCGCGTGGACCACCGGGTTCTTCATGTAGCGTCGCAGCTGCTGAGTGAGGTACGTCTCCACGTCCGCGCGCCGGACGCCGCTCAGCGGGATCGCCCCGATCACGGGAAGCGTGAGCGCCGGTCCCGGCCCGACGCTGAACGCTTTCGTGAACTGGCTGTCCCCCTCCACCTCGAGGAAGATCTGATCACCCTGCTCGAAATCGCTCGGCCGAGCCTGCTGCGTGCTCTGACCCGCGAGCGGGCTGGTGATCAACAGCAGCGCCAGAAGGCGCACGACCATTTTCTCATTCATGGTGTCATTCGACCGTTACGCTTTTTGCCAGGTTGCGCGGCCGATCCACGTCACAGCCACGCAAAGCGGCGATGTGATACGCCAGGAGCTGCAGCGGAATGACCGTCAGCACCGGCGCAATCAGGGGTGGACTCGCCGGCACGGCGATCTGGTGATCCGCCACGTTGCTCAGATCGCCGTTGCCCTCGCTCGTGATCGCGATGATGCGCCCCCCCCGGGCTTTCACTTCTTGCATGTTCGAAACGATCTTCGGGTATACGGAATCCTTGGGCGCTAGGCACACGACCGGCATGTTCTCGTCGATCAAGGCGATGGGCCCGTGCTTCATCTCGGCGGCCGGGTAGCCCTCGGCATGGATGTAGGAGATCTCCTTCAGCTTGAGCGCACCCTCGAGCGCCACAGGGAAGTTCGCGCCGCGGCCGAGGTAGAGGGCATTGGGAGCGTTCGCGTATCGCTCGGCCAGCGCCCGCACCTGTGGCTCCACCGCCAGCGCGCGCTCCACCAGCTCCGGCAGCCGAACCAGCTGCGAGACGAGTTGACGCCCTGCGTCGCTCGGCAGCCCCCGCTGGCGCCCGAGGTACAGCCCGAGCAGCAGCAGCGCGACCACCTGCGACGTAAACGCCTTGGTCGACGCGACCCCGATCTCCGGACCGGCGTGCAGGTAGATCCCGCCATCCGCCTCGCGGGCGATAGTCGAGCCGACGACGTTGACCAGACCGAGCACCGTGGAGCCAGCGACCCTCGCAGCCCGCAGCGCTTCGAGTGTGTCCGCCGTCTCCCCGGACTGCGAGATGGCGATGGTCACGGTCCCGGGAAGCCGGACCTGGCGGCGGTATCGGTACTCGGACGCGTATTCCACCGCGACGGGGATGCGGGCGAGCTCTTCCAGAATGTGACGGCCCACGAGCCCGGCGTGCCACGACGTGCCGCACGCCACGATCACGATCTGCCGGATCTGGTTGCACTGCTCGGCCGTGAGGTTCAGCCCGTTGAGACGCGCTGTCCCCTCGGCACCGAGCAGCCGGCCGCGGAGCGTACTTCGCACGCTGTCGGCCTGTTCCGAGATCTCCTTCAGCATGAAGTGGGGATACCCTCCCAGCGCGATCGCGTCGAGGTCCCACTCGATGTCGTCCACGGCCCGCTCCTGCTCCCGCGCCTCACGGTCGAGGACGCGGTACCCCTCCGGGGTCACCACGGCCACGTCGCCGTCGTTCAGATAGACCACGGACCGGGTATGCTCCAACACCGCGCTCGCGTCCGAGGCCACGAGGAATTCCCCGTCACCCACGCCGAGCAGGACGGGCGAGCCGCGCCGGGCGACCACGATCTTTCCGGGATCGGTCTCGGAGAGGACCGCGATACCGTAGGTCCCCTCGACGTGGCCCAGGGCGGCGATGACCCGCGCTTCAAGCGTCGCGCCGGGCGACTCCTCGATCAGGTGGACCAGCGTCTCGGTGTCCGTCTCGGTCACGAAGCGATGGCCGTCCTGCTCCAGCCGCTTCCGGAGCACGTCGGCGTTCTCGATGATGCCGTTGTGAACGAGGGCGAGCGTCCCGGTGCAGTCGGCGTGCGGGTGTGCGTTGCGCTCGGTCGGCGCGCCGTGGGTCGCCCAGCGCGTATGTCCGATGCCGCACCGCCCGTGCAGCGGCGTCCGTGTGAGCAGCTCGCGCAGGCCGGCGATCCGTCCCGCGAGCTTGCGGGTTTCCACGCCAGCACCGTTCAGCACGGCCACCCCAGCGGAGTCGTATCCGCGGTATTCCAGTCGCGCCAGCCCCTCGATCAGAACCGAGACCACATCTCTCGGGCCGACATATCCCACGATTCCGCACATCGTTCAGATGCCCTCACGCTTGAGTTCGAGCAACGGGTCGCCGGTGATCGTCAAACCGAACCGCTTGAGCTGCGCCAGCGTACCGTCATTTGCGCCCAGCGCCTGATCCGGCAGCGGGAGGATCGGCGCACCGCACATATCGCACGTCGCCGCCGGACGGCGGCGGGATGCGCGCGGGCGCTTGATCCTTTCGTTGGTGCGTTTCCTACAGTCCTTGCAACGCATAGCTCGGCGGTCTCAGGTCACGCCCCCGCACTTCAAGTTTGAGGCCCGGGCGCCGTCCGACAGCTCCGCCGTCCGGGCTACTGACCAGCGCGACAATGGGTTAGCCGGCATGCACGGCCGGGCGAAGGGTGGCGCCCGGCCGCACGTTGCGTTGCGCCCGCGCGGCAGCCCGCGGCAGTCGAGCGCCGCGCCGCGGGCGCGTTCCAGGCCGAGCCGCGCTCGATGAGCCCAGTCACACCACGGCCCCGGGTTTGCAGGTGCTCCACCGTGTTCTCTAGAGAAGCATTACCCACACGCGGTGGCTTGGAGCGAGGGCGATGACGGAGCGAACGCCAGAGGCGGGGTTGCCGCTCGTACTGCTCGCGGGCGACGGCCAGGAGTCGACCCGCTGGCTCAGGGGCCTGCTCGAGAGCGGCGGATACGCCGTCCTCCAGGAGCGGTCCGGCCAGCATGCGCTCGACCGCGCCCGCAGCACCGAGCCCGATGTGATTCTCGTAGACGCCGAGTTGCCCGACATGCAGGGTGTCGAGCTGTGCCGGACACTTCGCGCCGATCCGCGCGTCTCGAGCAGCACGCCGATTCTCCTGACGATCCGCGACGCGGCCACGCGCGCGCAGCGCCTGGCCGCCTTGCGCGCCGGCGCCTGGGAATGCATCGCTCCCCCGCACGATGCGGATGAGATCCTGCTCAAGATCGCTGCATACGTGCACGCCAAGCTCGACGCGGACCGGGCCCGAACCGAAGGGCTGCTCGACGCCATGACCGGGCTCTACAATCGGCAGGGGCTCGCACGCCGGGCGCGTGAGCTGGGATCGCAAGCGTTCCGGGAACACGGTCCGCTCGCGTGCGTCGTGCTGGCGCTGGACCTCGAGCCGGTGGAGACCGCTCAGCCCCAGGGCGGAACGAGCCTCGGACGGTATGTGCAGGCGATCAAGTCGGCCGCGCGACTGTCGGACGTGATCGGCCGCCTCAGCGCGACCGAATTCGCGGTGCTCGCGCCCGGGACGGATGCGGGCGGCGCGCGCCGGCTGGCCGAGCGCCTCGCCAGCTCGGTGTCCGCGACGACCGTCGCTCCGGCCACCGGGGGTGGCGCCGCCGCGCCCGTTCGAGTCCGCTGTGGCTACGAGGCGGTCGCCAACGTCGGCTATGCGCCGATCGAGCCGGTCGACCTGTTGGTGCGGGCGGCGGCAGCGGTCCGTACCGGCCGGGCAGACTCCGGCAGCTGGCTACGCCGCTTCGACGAAAGCGCCAATCCCGGCACCCCTCCGTCCACTCCTTAGACCGGCACCCGCCGGCTTCCGCTGTCTTCGTCCGCGGCTTCATAGCCAGGCAGATAGTAAGAGTAGTAACGGTAGGCCCCACCCGCCGGCACGTCATTGAGGATCGCCCCCAGCAGTCGCACGGGCAGTCGCTGCAGCATTTCCAGCTTGGCGGCCGCGACCTCGCGGTGGCTATACCCGGTCCTGAGCACGAGGGCCAACGTTCCCGTCAGCGTACTGAGGATTAGGGGATCGACGCCGGCCGCCAGCGGCGGGCTGTCGATCAAGATCACGTCGTAGCCCGAGCGCATGCCGTTTACGAGCTCCGACATCGCGGGGGAGCCCAACATCTCGGGGGCATTGTAGGCCCGCGTGCCGCACCCGATCAGGGAGAGCGAAGGGTATGGCGTCGCCTGTACGATGGCGTCGAGCGGGCTCTCGCCACGCAGGAAGTCGCTCAGCCCGGGGCGGCGGCGGGCGTTCAGCCGGCGATGCAGCACGCCGCGTCGGATGTCGGCGTCGATCAGCAGGGTGCGATGCCCGCCATCCGCGAAGGTGTGCGCCAGGTTTGCCGCCAGGAACGACTTGCCGTCCCCGGCCCCAGGGCTCGTGATCGTGACCAGGAGCGGCGCCCGCCCCCCGTGCGCGTACACGAGGTTGAGGCACACGCCGCGCAGGGCCTCCACGACCTGGTTGACGTCTTCCGGCACGCGGCCCCGGCCGTGGCGGCCGGCGTGCGGCAGGGTGCGCAGATGCGGCACGGCGCCCAGGATGGCCAGGCCCATCTCGCGCGACACCTGATCGGGGTAGCGCAATCTGGGGTCGATACGATCGAGCAGGACCGCGCCCACCATGGCGAGCCCGAAGCTGCCGCAGAACCCAAGCAGAATCAGCTTCCCCGCCATTTGCTTCACGGGCTCGCGCGACACGACCGCCGCATCGAGAACGCGGACGTCGGGAATGGTGCTCGCCTCGGCCAGGCGCGCCTCCTCGAACCGCTGTTGGAGCATGGTATAGAGGCCTTCGGTCATGGTCACGGTGCGACGCAGACGGGCCTCCTCGATGGCCCGCGCCGGGATCTGGCGCAGGCTCCGCGAGTCCGTGCCGATCCGACGGTCGAGGTCCGCCTCGCGGGCCTTGAGCTGATCGATCAACCCGCGCGCCAACGCGGGAATCGTCTGGCGCTCCAACGTGGCGATGTCTCCGACGAGGCGCTGCACCAACGGGTACTGCTCCGAGTAGCGGTACCGCAAGGCGCGCAAACTGGCCCGCTTCGACGTCAGCTCCGTCAGCGCGGCGGCGAGGTCGGGGTTGCTCTGGACGGGCCCGACCATGGCGAGCGCGTCGGCGGATATGCCGGCAGAGTCGTTAGCCTGCATCAGCAACTGCTGCAGCGCTTCGCGGTCCTGCTGCGCACGCTCACGGTCGGACTGCATGTTGAAGAAGCTGCCGAATTTGGAATCCGCCTCGCCGACCTGCGCCCCACCGCCCGCCCCACCCGGCGCCCCCAGCGCCACAGGGGCCGGCCGATCCGTGGGCAAGGTGATGGTCCGCTCGCGGAATCGCTCGAGGGCCGCCTCGGAGCGCCGGAGATTGTCCTGGGCGCTCTGCAGCTGCTCCGCCAGAATCTTGGTGAGCTCGGTGAGCTTCTTCTTCTTGAGGTCCGCCGCCACCAGAACGTAGCGTTCCGCCACCGCATTGACGAGAGAGGTGATGCTCGACGCGTCAGGGCCCCGCAGCTCGAGACGCAGGAAGTTCCCTTCCGGGTCCAGCTGGGCGTTCAGCGAATCCGCCAGCCCGCGCGCCGCGTCCCGTAGCGTCGATAGATCGAACACGACGGCCCGGTCGACCGGGAGTGTGTTGGGAGCGGGAGCCCAGGCGAAGCCGAGCCGCTTCCCAATGGAATCGCCCACGGTGCCGCGCTCGACGACCTGGCCCTCGACGGTAGCCAGGGTGTACGTCCGACCGTCAGGGTCCACCTGCAGACGATACGCCCCCGGTCGGTACTGAGCCTTGACCTGGAGCGTCCGCAGGATGCCGTCGTCCGCCGGTGACTTCGGCGTCACAAACAACCGCTGGTCTTGAGCCACTTGATCGAGCACAACGTACGACTTGAGGAGATCCACCCAGGCCTGCGGGTCGAGCAGCTGGCCCTGGCGGATCGGCCCGCGGTCCTCGCCCCGGCGCTCCGAAGCATCGATCCAGATCGTCGCCTGCGCGCCAAACTGCGGTTTGACGAATCGCGCGGCCCCGAAGCCAGCCATGGTCCCCAGCAGCGTTACACCGCCGATCAACCACTTGAAGCGGAGGACCGCGCTCACCACCCGTCGCCAATCGATTCCTCCGTTCGCTTCCGCGCCGCCCCACTCCGTACTGAGGGGTGCCGGCGAGGGCGGGACCATCATCGGTGGGGTCGAACCAGCTGGAAGTGGCGTGTGACTCATGGTCATGGACTGAGTATCTCCTCGGGTGGCCGCGGCCTTGCGCCGCGAACCTGCGTGTCATCGCCGCCACGTGTGGCAAGTCCGATACCGTGCCATGCCCGCAGGCGGCGTGGGCTGATGCCGCAATTCAGTGCAGCGGAAGCCGATGACGGATGCACCTTGGTGCGCGGGACGCGGCGCTGACCGAGTGCCGCGCGCTCGGTTAATGCCCAATCCGTGCGGAAAAACGGGCGACGCTGCAAGACCGCGACAATGTGGCCCGAACTGTGCGTAGGGGGTGGTCGACCGTTACCCAGGACGAGCGCGATGTCGCTGCCGATGACACAGGACGGCGTCCAGCCCAACGAAGGCCGCGAGCCGGCTGCTCTGTTGGCGATCGGGCCGGAAGCGAAGGCCCGCGTGCGGATTCTCGTGGTGGACGACGAGCACACCCTGCGCGAAAGCTGCGCGGCGGTGCTGCGGCACGAAGGGTACGACGTTACGGTCTGCAGCCGCGGCCAGGATGCACTCGACTTGCTGAAGCGGCGGGCCTTCGACGTCGTGCTGGTGGATCTCTACATGTCCCAGATCGATGGGCTCGCGCTCCTGCGGGCCGCCTTGGGGACCAATCACGACACAATCGTGATCGTGATGACGGGGAATCCGAGCGTCGAGTCGAGCGTCGAGGCGCTGCGGCAGGGCGCGTTCGACTACCTGCCCAAGCCATTCTCCGCCTCGCACCTGCAGGTCTTGATCGGCCGCGCGGTGCATACCCTGCTGGTCGCGCGCGAAACGCGCGAGCAGCAGGACACGCTCGACCGCGCGCAGGTCCAGTCGGACAAGCTCACGCTGCTCGGCACCGCTCCAGCGTTCCGCCGGGCGATCGAGCTGGCCCGGAAAGTCGCGCCGACCGATGCCTCCGTGTTCGTCACGGGGGAGAGCGGCAGCGGCAAAGAGATGATCGCGCAGTTCATCCACCACCACAGCCGCCGCTCGAGTCGTCCGTTCATCGCGATCAACTGCGCGGCGCTGCCGGAGGGGCTGCTCGAGTCCGAGATGTTCGGTCACCGCAAGGGCGCCTTCACGGGCGCCGTGCGGGACAAACCTGGGCTGCTCGAAGCGGCGCACGGCGGCACGCTGTTTCTCGACGAGCTGGTCGAGATGCCCAAGTCGATCCAGGCGAAGCTGCTGCGCGTCATCCAGGACGGCGTGGTGCGTCGCGTGGGCAGCGAGACGACCGACGCCGTGGTCAACGTGCGCTTCATCGCCGCGACCAACGGCGATCCCGAAGCCGCCGTCAAGGCGGGCGAGATGCGGGAAGACCTGTACTACCGGCTGCGCGTCGTGCCGATCAACGTGCCGGCGCTGCGCGAGCGGCCGGAGGACATCCCGCTGCTCGCGGACTACTTCCTGTCCACCTATTGGGTGCGCCATCGCCGCAAGGGCGCGCCGTTCCCCCGCCTGACCGACGCGGCGCTGCGCGCCCTGTGTGGCTACAACTGGCGCGGCAACGTCCGCGAGCTCCAGAACGTGATCGAGCACGTGGCCGTGGTGGTGGAGCCCGGCGCCGAGATTCGGCCCGAGGACCTGCACCTCACGGGCGACGTCGCCGCGACGGAGACGAGCGCGAATCCCGCGTCGCTGATCTCCACCCTGCTCGAGGAGAGCTATCACGCCGCTCGCGATCGGGTGATCGCCCAGTTCGAGCGGCAGTATCTGACCTGGTTGGTCAACCGGGCCAGCGGAAACATGTCGAAGGCCGCCCGCATCGCGGGCGTCGATCGGACGACCTTGTACCGGCTGATGGAGCGCCACGGACTGCAGCGCAGCCCCACCGCTGGGTGGGTGGTCGAGCGCGAGCCCGGGCCGGCGGGGGGCGCGATGGACGACACGCAGGTAGAGGTCCCAGCGGGTGATTCGGGCGGGCGGGCCGCCTGAGACGCGGGAGAGTAATGGAAATGCGGAGCAACACGGCTGAACGGCTCGACTGGCCGGTCGTCGCGACGGTGCCGAGGGCGGCGCCCGAGCCGGAGCCCCAAGATCTCACGGCCTGCCTGGCGGGCCCCAACGGGCTCGATCTCGTCGTGGAGCTCGCGCACGACCTGCGCTCGCCCCTCACGTCCATCCTGTTCCTCGCGGAGGCCCTGCAGCAAGGCCAGGGCGGTACGGTGACGCCGGAGCAGAGTCGTCAGCTCGGCCTGGTCTACAGCGCGGCACTCAGCCTGTGCGCTACCGCGAGCGATGTGTTGGAGCTCGCCCGCGGCGGCAACCGACTGGTGGACCGCACGCCCGCGCCGTTCTCCGTGGCCGAGACCTTCGCGTCGGTGCGCAGTATGATACTGCCCATCGCCGAGGAGAAGGGCATCGCCATACGCGTGACCCACCCCGTACCCGAACGCCGTGTGGGACAGGCGCGGGCGTTGTCGCGCGTGCTCCTGAACCTGGCGACCAATGCCGTGAAGTTCACGGACACGGGCTTCGTGGAGCTGGCGGCGCGCCCGGTTGATGGCAGGCGTCTCGAGTTCTCGGTCCGAGACACCGGGGCCGGGATCGACCCCGCCCTGCTCCGCTCGCTCTACCAGCCGGTGCGCCCCGTGCCGACGGACGGGCGTCATCACTTCTCGAGCTCCGGTCTGGGGCTCGCGATCTGTCGCAAGCTCGCGACCGCTATGGATACGGAGCTCCAGGTCGACACCCGGCCGACTTGGGGCACCCGGTTTTACTTCGAAGTCGACTGTCCGCCCGCCAGCTCGGCTCTGTAACGAATCCTTGATACGCTCCGAATTTGCACCGCGCGCCAGCCACCGCGCGCAACCTGTTGCGCGCGCGCGATAGGGATCGGATCGAGAAAAATCGAAAGAATTGGCGAATTGGGTCTAACGTGCGCGCACGTCGCGGCCGCTCCACAGTCGCCGCCCTTGCGCCATAGCGCTGCGCCACGAAACGCAGCGACCTGCGCGATGAACGGCTGCATGGCAGGGCAAGCGCGTGACACACGCGCACTCACTGCATCGAGGCTCGGCGCGCGCACGGACTTTGCCATGTCTCCGACCCATGACGACGACGCTCACTCCCTACCGATCGGCGCAACCGAGCCGGCTAACGGCTTCTCACGCACACGTGCCCTCACGCACTCATGCGTGGCTGCTCCATGCTGTCGATCGAGAGCGCTGGGGCCGGCGTTTCGTGAACGTGTTGGTCGCGGCCCTCGGTCTCGTGCTCACGTTTCCTGTGATCGTGTTGATCGCGGCCTTGATCAAGCTGACGTCGCGCGGACCCGTGTTCTTCACGCAGCATCGAGTCGGGTTGGACCGGAGAGCGTTGACCGGCGCAGGCGGAAACACCCGGCGCAACATGGATCTGGGCGGTGCGCCCTTCACCATGTACAAGTTTCGTACGATGCGCCCGGCCGGGCACACCGGGAAACAGGTGTGGGCGCAGGCCGACGACGAGCGCATCACGCCCCTCGGCCGTGTCCTGCGTAGGTTCCGGCTCGACGAGCTGCCGCAGCTCTTCAACGTGCTCAAAGGCGACATGAACGTGGTCGGGCCGCGACCCGAGCAGCCGGATATCTTCGTGTACCTGCGCGAGCAGATCGAAAGCTACCCGCGACGCCAGCGCGTACGACCCGGAATCACCGGCTGGGCCCAGATCAACCAGGGCTATGATACGTCCGTGGACGACGTGCGCCGGAAGGTCGGGTACGATCTCGAGTACATTCGACGCCAGTCGGTGCTCGAGGACTTCCGGATCATGGTCCGCACGCTCCCCGTGATGATGTTCCGCCGCGGCAGTCGGTAAGCCCGCCCCCGCTCGTTCGATCAGTCGCACCTCTCGGCCACGCCCTTTGTGGCGTGCGCGCCACATGCTGGGGTCGGGTGGCAGGCGATTCGCCCCAGGTGAGCGCGCGTTTGCCTCGCCCGGCTCTTGCAAAGGTGAATGCCACCTTCACGCATGACCTGCACTAAGGGTTGATCCGTGGCCACGACTGCAACGCCGTTCAAGATGAGCCGGATCGGCCGCCACGGCCTGATCTACGGCGGGGGCATTGTCGTCAGCAAGGCCGTCGCCTTCCTCATGCTGCCCATCTACACCCGCTACCTGACCCCCGCCGACTACGGCATCCTGCAGCTGCTCGAGATGGTGATCGACGTGGTTTCCATCTTCGCGGGTTCCCGCTTGGGCGAGGGCATCTTTTGGTTTTACCACAAAGCGGAGACGGAGGCGGACCGCCGGAAGGTGCTCTCCACCGCCCTGCTCGTGCTCGTCACCTGCTACGCCGCCGCGACGACTCTCCTCTTCGCATTCGCGCCCGCGGTTGCGACGGCTACGCTGGGCGGCGCGCAAGACGTCGGGCTCGTGCGCATTGCGGGCGCGAGCTTCCTGTTCGAGAGCCTCCTGGTCGTGCCATTCGCCTATTTACGCCTGCACGACAAGTCCGTGCTGTACGTCGGGGTCACGACGGCGAAGCTGCTCACGCAGGTGACCCTGAAGATCATCTTTCTGGTCGTGATGGGCCTCGGCGCGAGGGGCGTGCTGCTCAGCACATTGGCGGGAAACGTGCTCGTCGGTGCAGGCCTGACGCTCTACTTGGTCAAAGACATCGGCCTCCGGTTCTCGAACCGCGCCGCCCGGGATCTCCTGCGGTTCGGGTTGCCGTTCGTGGGAACCCAGGTGGCGACGTTCATCCTCACGTTCGGTGATCGGTTCTTCCTGAGACGTGTGACAGACCTGTCCAGCGTGGGCCTCTACGGGCTCGCCTACCAGTTCGGCTTTCTCCTGGCCGTATGCGCCGAGGTGCCGTTCTCGATGGTGTGGGAGCCGGCGCGCTTCGCGATCGCGAAACGCGAGGATCGCGACGAGGTGTACGCCCGCGCTTTCATCTATTTCAACGTCGTTCTCATGACGATTGCCGTGTGCATCGCCCTGTTCGTGGGAGACTTGCTGCGCGTGATGGCGGCGCCGGCCTTCCTTCCCGCGCGGGATCTCGTGCCGGTGATCCTCATCGCGTACGTCCTGCAATCGTGGACCATGATGCACAACGTCGGCATCCAGGTGCGCGAGCGCACCGAGTTCCTGACGCTCGCGACGTGGGCCGGCGCTATCGTGGCCTTGGCCGGATATGCGGTGCTCGTGCCGCGTTGGTTCGGTCTCGGAGCGGCGCTCGCCACCGTCGCATCCTTCGCGGTGCGTGAAGGCGCGGTGTACGCGATTTCGCAGCGGCTCTGGCCCGTGAAGTATCGGTGGGGACCCGTGCTCCGCATCGTGGTGCTCGCGGTCATCGTGGGTGTGGCGGGAGTGGTGCTGCCGCGGTCCAACATCTGGAGTTCCCTCGCGCTGCGCCTCGTGCTGCTGGCCGCCTATTTCGTGGGCGTATGGAATTGCGGCATCCTGTCCACGAGCGACCGGCTCACGCTCAAGCGATTGGTGCGCTCCCGCGTCGGGGCGCTGGTCGCGCTCAACCAACGTTCGTAGCCACTCACCCCATGTCCTCCAGCGTCGGAGACGTCAAGCACCTGGCCCCGTCGGCCCCCCGCCCCGGCATGGGCCGACAATACTCCCGGAGGGGGGGGCGAGCGTGGACTCCTTGACCGCGCGCCGCGGCGAGTCCAGCGTCGCGTGCGTGCCGCTCGCCGAGGCGCTGACCCAGGATGCCGCTGCGTGGGACCGGTTGGTCGTACGCTCCCCTGGCGTGTCACCCTTCGCCGGGTGGGCATGGCACCGCGCGTGGGCGACCACGGCGCCGGGAGCGGAGCTGGAGGCGAGCTACGCGCTCTTGCTCCGCAATGACGCCGGCGTGGTGGACGCCGTACTCCCCGTCGGGGTGCGTGAGATCCTGTTCCGCCGCCAGCGCGTGAGGGCCCTCACTTGGGCGATCGGGGACGTCGGTTGCCCCGACCATCTCGACGTGCCGGCTCTCCCCGAGGCCGACCTGCGAGCGATGGTTCCCGCGTTGTGGGCGCTGCGGTGGGACGTCCTGATCCTGAGCAACTTGGCCGCCGACGCCCGGAATGCACGTCGGCTCGCCACGGCCCTTGCCGAGAGCGGAGCGGCGGTGCGGAGCGCAGCCGTATCGGACTGCCCCCACTTGGAGCTGCCGGCGAGCTGGGAGGAGTACTTGGCGTCCTTGAGCGCCAATAGGCGCCACCGCCTGCGGCGGGAAGAGCGGCACTTGCAGCGCGATCACGCGGTGGTCGTGACCGACTACGACGGCGATCGGGTCGAGGAGGGTTGGCGTCGCCTGGTGGCGTTGCACGAACAGCGGTGGGAGGGAGCGGGCGCCTTCCGGGATCGCCGGGTGGAGGAGCTGCACCGCTGTTTCGCCCAGGAGCTCTCGCGTCGTGGGACCTTGTGGTTGACCACGCTGGACGTGGACGGCCAACCTGCGGCGGCGTGGTACGGCTTCGCCGACCAGGACACCGTCTATTTCTACCAGAGCGGCCGGGATCCGCGTCGGGACCATGAGAGTGTGGGCCTGGTCCTGATGGCCATGATGATCCGCCGCGCGATCGAACGCGGGTTCCGGTGGTTCGACTTCCTGCGGGGCGACGAGGCCTACAAGAAGGACTGGACCAAGGCGCGGCGCGTGACGAGCGAGCTCGTGGCGTTTCGTCCGACGTGGCGAGGCCAGTGGCTGCGCGGTCTCGACCTGGCCGGTCGGCTCCGCGTTCGGCTCTTGGCACGGCCCCCGCGCGAGCCGTCACGATCAGACGCCGTTGGCGCGTGAGGCGTTCCAGCCATGTCCCGAGCCCTTCCGCTGATCGTCTCGATCGACACGGAGGAGGACAACTGGCAGCCGCGGCGCGACGGCGTGACCGTCGAGAACATCCGCGAGCTCCCGCGGCTCGATAGGCTGCTGCGAGGGCTCGGCGTTCGAGCCACGTATTTCACGACGTATCAAGTGGCCATTCGCGAGTGGGCGGCGGCCACGCTGCGGGAACTACACGCCGGCGGTGCGGAGATCGGCAGCCACTTGCATCCGTGGAACACCCCTCCGCTGGATGAGCCGTTCGTACCGCGCAACTCCATGATGAAGAACCTGCCCGCAGCACTGCAATTGGCGAAGCTCGAGCGCCTGACGGCAACGGTGCGAGACGCCATCGGGGAGACGCCGCGGGCGTTCCGTGCCGGCCGCTACGGTCTGGGCCCCGACAGCGTGCGTGCGCTCATCCGTTGCGGCTACCGCGTCGACAGCAGCGTGACCCCCTTCGTGAGCTGGGAACAGTTCGACGAGGGCCCCTCGTTTGTCGGAGCGCCGCTGGCCGCGTACCGACTGGGTGGAGGCGGGGATGTCCGGATACCCGAACCGCACGGCGCCCTGGTGGAGGTGCCGATGTCCACTGGGTACAGCCGCGTCCCGTTCGCGGTCTGGCAGCACGTCCGCCGCCTCCTGGAAGCACGACCGCTACGCCCGCTCCACCTCGCGGGCATCGCATCCAAACTCGGGGTGATTCGACGCATCTCGCTGAGCCCGGAGATGCATTCCGCCGGCGACATGCTGACGCTATCGCGTTGCTTGATCGATGAGGGTGTGCCGCACCTACACGTGTTCCTTCACAGTACCAGCCTGCGCCCGGGCTTGAGCCCCTACAGCCCCGACGCGGCCGGCGTGGAACGTCTGTATCGCGCGATGGCTTCGTACGTGGAGCGGCTCGTCCGGACGACCTCGCTGGCGTTTGTCACGCTGAGCGAAGCGACGGCACTGCTGCAGCCGGTCCGAGCCGTGGAGCAGCCGGCCGCACCGGCGCCCTAGCGTCGGCTTCGATCCCTGCCGTTACGCCATTTCCGCCGGCTGGATCGCTTCCCGACGGGTGGGCTCCCAGGTCGGCGTGCGGATCCCCGTCGCGGCGCGAATCCCGGCGTGTAACGCCGCCAGGTTACCGATCACCAGGTAGGCGGGCACCGCGATTGCTTTCGGCAGCCGCCGGCCATCCGGCCACCACCAGCCGAGCCCCGCGCACAACCCGGCACCCACACCCAGGCCCACACCCCATCGGGCCCACCCGGCGTCCCGGCCCAACCAGGCGAGGGCGGCGAGCGCCAGTACGCCCGCGTGCGGAACAAGCCAGCGACAGATCTTGTGGCTCGCGAGGACCCAGGAGAACGCCCCGTAGCGCCGCGGGTCCAACAGCCCGCTCTTGAAGTACAGGGTCCGCCAGCCCCGGGCGATCGTGCGGACCTTGCGCCGATACTCCCGACGCAGCGACGCAATCCGCGGAACGAAGCAAACCGCCTGCCGTACCGACACGGTGCGGAATCCCCGCTCACGCGCAATGAGCGACGCGGCGAAGTCGGGGCTCAAGTCGTCGGGAAGGGCGTACGTCTGGATCGACGCCCGTGCGGCGTAAAAGCAGCCCGCCGCGCCTACGATTCCGCTGAAGCGGGTCTCCAGCTCGCGCACCCACATGTCGTACCCGACGTACCAGGACTCGGCGTAATTGGCGTGCTCGTCGAGCCGGGCGACGCTGACGTTGCGGCTCGATGCGACGCCCACGCTGGGATCGGCGAAGCTCGCGATCAGCGCCTTCAGGGCGCCCCGCTCCACCTGCACGGAGGCGTCGGTATGCACGATGAGCTCGCCGCGGAGCAGCGGGCGGGCCGCGTTCTCCGCCGCGGTCTTCCCCACGCGACGCGACAGCCGCAGGAGCTCCACCCCGCGATCGGCGAACTCGGACACGATCGCATGAGTGCGGTCAGTCGAGGCATCGGACACCACCAGCAGCTGCCGTCGCTCGGGCGGATAGTCGAGCTGCAACAGGTTCTCCAGGGTCCGCCGGATGACCGCCTCCTCGTTGTAAACCGGAAGGACGATGCTGACGTTGGGCCACTGGACGAGGGCGGCGGCGCGAGGGCGCCGCCGCCGCAGTGCCGCCACCACGATCAACAACAGCGGAAATCCCACGTAGGTGTAGGCCACGAATCCGAGCGCGGCCCCCAGCAGCCACACGGACAGGGACGCCACCGTCATCGCAGGCTCTGGTAAATGCGCTCGTAGCTGGCCAGCCACGGAGCGGGAGCGAAGTCGCCGGCCAGGCGCTGGCGCGCTCGAGCGGCACGTGACGCCGCCGTCGCGGGGTCCGCATGCACGCGGCGAATCGCTTCCGCCAAAGCCACGGGATCGTCGGGGGGGACCAGCAATGCGTCCCGCGAGGACAGTACGTCCGGGACTCCCCCTACGGCCGTAGCCACGATTGGCGTATCAGCGGCCATCGCCTCGAACAGCACGATCGGCGTGCCTTCGGTGCGAGAACTAAGCACGAACACGTCGAACGCACGGAACAACCGCGCCGCATCCGGAACCGTGCCGCACCAGCGCAGCCGATCGCCCAACCCCATGCCCTGCGCTCGTGCCGCCAGCTCCGAGCGAGAGCGCCCGTCCCCGATGACGGACACGGTGAGGGGCAGGTCACGCAGCTCGCCCAACGCAGCCAGCAGCACGTCCGCCCCCTTCTCCGGGGTGAGCCGCCCTACCCAACCCACATGGAATCGCGACTCCGGCACGCCGAGCTGCCGCCGGGCGAGTTCCCGTGACAGCGGCTGCTCTCCCGCCATCCAAGCGTTGAGCACCACGTGGAGGCGCCGAACGGGCACGCCCGCGCGAGCCAGCTCGCCGGAGAGCGGACGCGACACCGCGACCACGGCGTCGAACCGGCGTAGCGCCCGCCGCTGGAGCCGCTGATAGAAGCGATTCTTCCAGTCGCCCCCGGTGAACCCATGCACGGTGGCCACGGTCGGGACGCCAAGGCGACGCGCGACAGCAGCATCCACCACGTCGACGCGAGAGCCGTGCGTGTGCACCACGTCGGGCTGAATTCGCCTGCAGATCTCGGCGATCGCCGCCCGCTCTCGGAAATACGCTCGCGGGGGGAGTCGCAGTGAAATCAGGTCCACTCCGGCTTCGGCCAGGGACCGCAGGAAGGGGTGGTCCCCGACTCGAGTCCCAAGGATCGCGGCGACGCTCACTCGGTGACCTGCCCGCCGCTGGCCCGTCGCGAGAGCGTGCACGACCCGCTCCGCACCCCCAACCTCCGATGGTGCGAGGAGGTGGAGGACTCCGATTGTGTCCCGACTGGCGAACGAGTCGGCAGGTTCGATGTCACGAATACGCAGGCTGCTGGTCAGTCGTCCTCCCTCGCAGGTCCATGGGATTCACCCGAGCCCTGGGAAACGTTGAACAAGCTCCGTGCCCCGGGGGCAACCCAGAATTCACTCACGGCATCGGGTCGCCACGCGTTGCGCCCGCGCAACGGCCCGAGGGGCGACGGCCACAGATGGCGCGGCGCTCGATTCACGACTTGTTGTTCGTGGGTGCGGCGATGGGTGGATCGTGGGGACGTCCGGGGCGGCACGTTGCAGGGGTGGCCCGACGCTCTAGTTCTCTCCGGCGTAGATCCGTTCGTAGGTCCGAACCATCGTTTCCAAGCCGAAGGCTTCCTGGACTCGCACCCTCGCGACCGCGCCGTCGCCCGCACGCCGCTCGGGATGCGCCAGTGCGTCGCGCCATGCGGCCGCGAGCGCCGCCGGGTCTCCGGGCGACACGAGCCGGTGGCATAGCCGCTCTCCCAGGACGGCGGGGGACCCCCCGACGTCCGTCACGATCGGGCACACGCCGCTACTCATCGCTTCCAGCAGCCCGAGTGACGTCCCCTCGCTCCACGATGACAGCGTGAATACGTCCAACAGCGGATAGACCCGCTCGACGTCCTTGCGCCAGCCCGCCAGTCGCGCCTTGCCACCCAACCCGTACCGCTCGATCAGCTCGGCCAGCCGGGCGCGATCGGGCCCATCCCCGATCAGCACGAGCGCTGGCACCTCCTGCTCGGTGCTGCAGAGCAGCGCGAAGGCCTGGAGCATGACGTCATACGCCTTGATGGGGTCGAGGCGGCCGATGCTGCCGATTACGGGCCCGCTCGCCGGGAGGCCCAACTCGGCGCGCAGAGATCCGTTGACCGACTGTGGTCGATAGCGCGTGGTGTCGACGCCGTTGACCACGACGCGCACTCGACAGGATCGGGGAACCACCGTCTCCTGCAACTGGTGTCGGAGGACATCGGAAACGGCTACGACCACGTCCGTGCGCCGCGCGGCGAGCCCGTCCAGCAGCCGGGCCATCCACGGGTCGGGGTGATACCGGCCATGATCCGTGTGGACCAGGCGAGGGACGCCGGCGTGCCGGGCGGCGAGCGACGCCTTATACCACACGCCGCTGTGGGTATGCACCACGTCGGGTGCGATCGCCCGGATGGCTCGGGTCAGCCCTCCCGGCCAGATCATCGACAAACCTCGTACCGACGTGAAGCGATGCAGCTCCGCGTGCGCTTCGAGCCCCTCCGCCAGACGCCCGAACTCACTGAGCGTGAGAATGTGACTCTCGAATCGATCTCGGTCGATGAGCCGGACGATGGCGCCCACCATCCGCTCCAAGCCGCCCAGATCCAACCGGTGGACCACGTGCAAGACCTTCAGGCGTCGCTTCACGAGGGATGCGTCGCGTAAAGACCGGACGTGCGTAGGACAAACCCGTTGGCCGAGAGACCTGCGGGAACGTTGAGCCTGGGCACCGAGTGGCGGCTCACGCGCGCGGGCGCGAACCACCCGCCACCCAAGGCAACAGCGGCGGCGTAGCCGGCGGCGGCGGCCGCGGTCTCGACCGCCCGGTTCGCCAGGCCGTAGGGATAGCTCAACCAGGGGATCACACTGCGGTACCGCTGGCGGAGCCACTCGAGCGGTCGCGACAACTCGTCTTGGAGCTCTGGCGACGACAGGCGGGCGAGGTTGGGATGGCTCCACGTGTGAGACCCGAGTGTAATGCCGGGATGACGCACCGCGGCGCCCAGCTCGTCCTCTGACGCGACCAGCGCCGCATCCGGCACGGCGCCCAGCCGGCGGTCGCGCGCCTGCGCCCAGCGGCGGACATCCGGGTCCTTTCCCGCCAGTTGCTCGAGAGCGTGCGCCCGCACGGCCGGATCGACGCCGCCGCCCTCCGCGGCCACGGCATCCCACCAGAACGGGCCACCTCCCACAAAACCCGGGACGACGAACAGCGTCGCGGGAATGCCGCGCTTGGCGAGCTCGGGGACCCCGATGTCGACGGCCCCCCGGTACGCGTCGTCGAAGGTGATCGCGACCCGTGGCCGGCGGCCCGGGGCGGGGGCGGGCGTGAGGATCTCGTCCAAGGGCACCACCGCGTGCGTGCGCAGCAACTGGTCGATCTGACGCAGGAATAGGCGCCGCGGCAGATGCAGCGAACGATCGCCAAAGTCGGGGCTGTCGTCCGGCACGACGTTGTGGTACGCCAGCACCAGCGCGCGGCCGCTCAGCGCGGCGCGGCGGAGCGCGGCGCCGCCGCTCCACACGAGTCCCGTTTCGAGCAGGGTCTTGACCGCCGCCCGCACCGTCATCACGCCTGGCGCTTTAACCCGCGGGCGAACGGCTGGAAGCCGGCGGCGGGCAGCGGTCCCCAAACAGGACCGCCGGGGAGAGGCCGAACCCGGGACCCGCGCGCCTGCGCCGGAGACACGAGTCTCGCGAGTCCCAAGCACATGCCCAGCAGCGCGTAGAGATAGGCGGAATACGCCTGCGACAGAAATGTGGCGGTCACGACGAACGCGACCAGCGAGCCCGTGAGAATGCGCGCGAGCACGCTGGCTTCCCCGGCCGACCGCTCCCGCGCAGCGGAAAGTGTCCGGAAGGCGTTGACGAGCAGTACGATGAATGCAACCAGCCCGAGCACGCCAAGCTCGGCGCCGATCTGGATGAACGAGTTGTGGGCCGTGGACTCCTGGAAGTATTGGCCGTACTGCTGCCGTTGTCGGGCTTGGGGCGCCAGGGTGCCCTCCGCCCGCTCGAAGGTCTCGGCTCCGACGCCGAACACGGGATGCGACATCATGTAGCCGAGCCCGCGCTTCCAGATGTCCATGCGTCCGGTCTCGGACTTGCCACTCCAATTGTAGTCCGCCGACGGATGCAAGATCGTTTCAATCCTCGCGAAGTAGCGATCGCTGGCGAACATGACCAGGAGCACCGCCAGCAGCGCGACGGCGGACGCCCGCTTCGCCTTGGAGATCCCGTGGTACCGCATCAGCAGGTACCCCGCCATCGCCAGAAACCCGAGGAACCCGCCTCGAGAACCCGTCAGCGCCAACGTCCGCAGCATGAACGCGGTGGCCGCTCCCAAGCCCACGCGGCCCAACAGCCCGGTGGGAGGCCGCCACAGGTACATGACGAGCGGCAGGGTGCACACGATCAGCATCGCGAGATCGTTAGCATCGTAGAACAACGCCCCGGTGCTGAGACGACCTTCGCTGCCAATCGCGGAATGCGTCACGGCGACGGCGGCGAGCACGGTCGCTCCAATGACCTGAACCCACGCCAGCCGTCGCAGATCGGCCAACCCACGGATGCTGGCGGCGATCACCAGCATCAAGATCACGCTCCGCAGGTAGTCTTTGAGGACGAAGCTCAAACTGAGCGAGGGAGACAAGCTTCCCGGAACCGACGCGATCACGAGCGCCACGATGACCAGCGCCGAGCGCACGAGCGGCTCGCGGCCGCCGCTCAGGCGACGCCGCGGGTCGCGATCGAGCGAGAGCAACAATACCGCGACCACGGTGGCGAGCACCGGCAGACCCAGCAGCGGCACGCCTCGGATCGCCCCTTGCACCCGCCAGACCTGCAACAGCAACAGTATCGCCAGGGTCACTTGCAGCGCATCCCAACGCGTCTTCGCAAGGGGCCCAGGCGCCTGCGGGTCCGGCGCTCGCGGCATGGCGAACCCGCCCGCGTTCGTCATCGAGGCTGTCCGGTCATCGACCGCCCTTTCCGAGCAACCACCGTGAAAAGCTCGCCAAATGTTCGATCTGCCTCTTCATATCCAGCGCCGCGGCTCCGTCTCTCCGACTGCACGTCGCAGAATCCCGCCGCCGCCAGGGCGCGAGCCATGCCCTTCAGCGTTTGGACCGACTCGATCCTCCGGCGATTGAACGGGAACCGGAACTGTTTTCCCAGGCCGTGCAGGGCAACGCCGTTGAGGATCGCGTACGTCTGGTACAACACGTCCTTGAGCCGAAGGGCCCTCAGGTCCGACAAAATCCTCAACGCCGCGATTCGGAGCGGATGCAGCATCATCCACACCTGCCCGTCGGCTCGAAGGACGCGGCCCGCCTCCCGCAGTGCCACCGGTACATTCATGTACGGGATCGCCACCCTGGTCGTCACCAGTGCAAATACCCCAGCCCGAAATGGCAGTGCTTCGCCGCTCGCCACCACCACGTGGATGGGCGAACTCGTGCGCCCCGCTAGCGTTTTGACGGCATCCCGCTTCACATCCACTCCCACCCGCAATGCACCCTCCGGCAAGTCGAGAGCCTCAAGCGTCGAGTTCTCGCCGCAGCCTACATCCAAAGCAGCCTGGCATGCGTACGTCATCACCGGCACACCCGAGGGGCCTGCCGCTATGGTGAGTGCTGTCGCCGCAGGCCGCGCGAGCCCGGTTCTCATGGGGACGCCAAGCGGTGCAAGGCCGGTGCCACCTACCGACGCCCCGCCGACACTCAGCCCCTTTCAGACGGCTCCGCGGAACGGTGTAGCGGCGACGCCACATTGGTGGCGCGCCACTGGAAAGCGAACCGGCGTTCGCCATCGGGCACACGTGTTGCGTCAACCATCGGGCGGCTCGGACCGGGGTGACACCCTCTTGCTCGTGTGGGGTTGTGATGGAGCGTAGGACTGGACCCGTGATTCGCGTGCTCACGAACGAACGCTGGTTCGACGGTCAGCGCTTCGATGGACTACGGGTGGAGGTGCGCCCGGTCCCAGAGCGCGGCGTCTGGAACGTCGTTCGCGAGCTGCTCGGCGCGCGCCGTCCACACGTGGTCGTGCTGAGCGGAGCCCCGAGGACGCTGCTCCTGCTCTGCCTGCTCAAACGCTTGCTGCCCTTTTCCCGATGGAAGCTCGTTTCCGTCGACCTCGTGCCGCGCCCGCGGTCAACGCTGGTGCAGCGAGCGCGCGCGCAGCTGATCCGTTTTCTCTTCGGAGCCGTGGACTTGTTCATCGTGTTTTGCCGGGATGCCTCCGGCATGCAGCAGGTCTACGGCATCCCGTCGGAAAGAATCTGCTACGTCCCGTTCAAGATCAACGGGTACCCGGATGTCCTGGCGGCTCCCGTGCGCGACGACGGGTACATCCTCGCCTGCGGACGCACGTATCGCGACTACCGTACGTTCGGCAAGGCGATGCAGGGCCTCCCGTACGCCGCGTTTGTCCTGACCCAGCCCGCCGAGCTGTCGTATCATGGTGGTGACCTGGATCTGGCGGCTTTGCCTGCCAACGTGACGCTGGTCCGCCATGACGGCGCCCAGAGCTCCTGGAACGATTGGATCGCCCGGGCGAAGTTCGTGGTTCTGCCGATCCTGCCGAGCGTTTTGAATCCCGCCGGCATCAGCGTCTACCTGCTGTCCATGGCGCTCGGAAAGTGCGTGATCATCACGGAGGGTCCCGCCACACGCGGTATGCTGGACGACGGTCAAGCCGTGATCGTGCCGCCGGGTGATCCGACGGCGCTGCGGGACGCGATCGTGCGCGTCAGCGAGCTGCCGGTGTACCGCGCGCACGTGGCACGTGCCGGTCGCGAATACGCCTTGTCGTTGGGCGGCGAAGATCGTCTTGCGAACGACGTCGTGCGCGTGGTTATGACGAGAGTCTTGGCCCGCGCAGGCTCCTGGGCGCAGGAGCGAGCCGCGCCGGCGGAAGGCTAGCGGGTGCACGGCCGCTCACGGACTGGCGGTGGCGGCTCCGATGGGGAAGTTGGTTGCCTGGGTAAACAGGGTATACACCATGTACGGGGCCACCCCTCCCTGTAGATACACGGCGCCATCCCAGAACAGCAGGCCCTGCGCGGACCCGTTCGTCGTCCCGATATAGCTCTGGCACGCGCTGTCCCACACCTGCCTACCGTTCACCCACACCGCGATCGTGCCGCACTCCTCGGCGGTGTAGCGGTGGTACCGGTAGATCACATCGTAGACGCTCCCTTCATTCAACGAAGGGAAGGTCCCCGGCCAGGGATGAGCGAGGCCGTCTTTGGTCCACATTTCGGCTTCGCTGAACAGTCCAACGTTCTTCTCCGTACACGGGCCAATGGCCGACATCACCCAGCCGTTCCATGCGCTCCCTGCCTGCCCGTACACGGACTTATGGACCTTGAACTGTGCTCCGACGTTCAGCGGCGTGCACACCAGACCCCCGATCGCCGAGGCGGCCCCCGGGGCCAACACGAAGCGCACTTCCTGAAAGACGTCCTGATCGAGCGAGGGATCGTTGGGCAAGTCGGCCAGACTCCCTTTACCGAACCACGCCTGCAGCGCGGCCGCCCCGGCACTCACGGCCGGAATCGTGCACTGGATAGAGTACGCGCTCCCCGGGTCCCGGTAGTCGGTGCTCGGCGCGCAGCTGCCCCCACCGTACGCGTACACGTCCAGCGGCGCGGGCGTCCCGTCCGTGAAGTTGGTGCGGTAATACGTCACGGGCGGCAGGCTCGCCACCACGCTCACGTGGGCCGAATCGCTCCGACCCTCGCTGGTTGCCGTGATGGTCGCCGTTCCCACGGCGACGGCGGTCGCTCGTCCCGTTGCGGCTACCGTCGCTACCAGCGGGTCGCTCGAGACCCAGGTGACCGTGCGGCCCGTGAGCAGGTTGCCGCGCGCGTCCTCGAGCGTCGCCTGGAACTGCCGTGAGCCGCCCACCAGCAAGGTGGTGCTCGCCGGCGCGACGCTTATCGATGCCACCGGCGCCGTCGATCCTACCGTCGTGGCTGTCGCGACGTTGGAGAGGTCGCTGAACACTGCATTCAGGTTCAACGTGCCGCGGAAGGCGACGAGCTCAAAGCCATGGGCCGTACCGGAAGCCAGGCCGAGTACGCTGCAGGTCCGCTTGGAGCCGATGGCCGTACCGATCAGCGGCGTCGCGCACGTCCCGGCCGATACGCTCCGCGCCCCGCCCCAGGAAAGCGTGCCAGCGGTGTAGCGCACATCATACTTCGCCGGGCGCCCCGTGCCATCGTTCACTTCCGTAAAGGAAAGGGTGACCGAGCTGTCCGTTACTCCTGCGGTGGCGAGATCCTGCACGGTCCCAGGAGCGGACGGCGTGACCGGGACTTCGGGCGTGCGCTCGGGCGACACGGGCTCGGCCAGGCACCCGAACAGCATGGCGACTGGGGCGGCGACGGCCAGACAGTTGACGCGCGTCAGCCGACGCGCTCGCTCATGTCCGTGCAAGAGGGAGTGCTCTCCCGGAAAAACCGAAAAACCGGCCACCAACTCTCGCCCTGCGGGCGGGTTTGCTCTGAGCAGCGCGTGGTTCGCTTTCCATCCCGGCGAAGCTTACGCCACACATGCTAATGACGTCGCGCCATTTCTCGCAAGAACCGCCGCGACCCGGCATGGTGATCCGGCTCACACCATGCCGGGGCGTCGAAAAACGAAACCTTCACCTCACGGACTCGCGGTGGCGGGTCCGATGGGGTAGTTGGTCGCCTGCGTGAACAGCGTGTACACCGTGTACGGGGCCAACCCGGTCTGCAGGTACACCGCCCCGTCCCAGAACAACAGCCCCGCCCCCGAGCCGTTCGTCGTCCCGATGTAGCTCTGGCACGGGCTGTCCCACAGCTTCGTGCCGTTCACCCACACCGCGATCGTCCCGCACCCTTGCGCGGTGTAGCGGTGATACCGATACACGACGTCGTAGACCGTCCCCTCGCTCAACGAGCTCAGGGTGCCGGGCCACGTGTGCGCCGTGCCGTCGATCGTCCACATCTCCGCCTCCGACCCCAACCCGTTCCCTTCACACGGACTGACGGCCGACATCACCCAGCCGTTCCACGCACTCCCCGCCTGCCCGTACACCGACTTGTGCACCTTGAACTGCGTCCCGCTGTTCGCCGCCGTGCACGCCAGCCCGCCCAGGGCCGCCGTCGCTCCTGGCGCCAGGACGAACCGCACCTCCTGGAACACGTCATGATCGAGCGACGGGTCGTTCGGGAACCCGGCCAGGCGCCCGTTGCCAAACCAGGCCTGCAGGGCCGCCGCGCCGTAGTCGATCACCGGAATCGTGCACTTGATCGAGTGCGCGCTGCCGGGATCGCGGTAATCGGTGCTCGGGCCGCAGCTGCCCCCGCCGTAGGAGTAGACGTCCAGCGGCCCCGTCGTCCCGTCCGTGAAGTTCGTGCTGTAGTAGGTCACTTGCCCCGGCGCGCTCGCCGTCACACTCACCTGCGCCGTGCCGGTCTGGCCCCCGCTCGTCGCCGTGATGGTCGCCGCGCCTGCGCCGCCCGCCGTATAAAGCCCGGATAGGGAGACGCTGCCCGTCGTGGCGCGCCATGTAGCGGCGAGGGGCACTGTGTCACCCGCCTCGGTGAGACCCAAGGCGGCGAACTGCATGCTCTGCGAGGAGAGAAGCGTGATGAGTTGGGGTGAGACGATCAGCTTGACAACCCGCGCCCCCGGATTGGTGGGACCGGAGATACTCGCGGCCGGCTTCTCGCACGCGGCCAGCGCCGCGGTCGAGAACAGAAGGAGGGCGCATCGCATCCGCGCCAGGCGTTGGGAAAGCTTGAAGGTGAACGGCATTCTGTTGCGCTCCCTCTACAATTCGGCCTTGGCCAAAAAAAAGCCGCCAGCCACAAGTGATTGCTTGCGCTGGCGGCCCGGCTGACGTGGCGACTCGCGTCGCGTTAGTCCCGTAACTCTGCGTCACCGTCTTTCGACGGTTTTGCTCTGAGCAGCGTGGTCAGTTTTTGAGCTTCTGTCGAAACTGGGGGTTTGTAACCCCCGGCTCCGTCGCGTGGCACAGTAGCAACAGGGGGGAATATCGCGCAAGTAGTGCAAGCTAGTATCATGTCCAATATTGATTTAAGTGCCCTGACCGATTCTGGGTGACGCATTATTGTGCATAGACCATCCGGTAGGAATGAATCAAAAAGTAACACGCCAGGCTCAGCAGCCGATCCGCCCCGTTGAGACCACGAAATTGTCGAAGTAGCGCTCCTCCGGCTGGACGGCCCCGGCGTTCCAATAGTTCTCGAGGAACACCGCGTTGATGCCGTACGTGCCGAAGTTTCCAACCCAATTCAGGCCGGTTTTGCGCGCGTCAGGCGTCCCGTTGATCCACAGCTCAAACAGGCCGTTTTCCTGGCCGGGGGCGTTGAGTCGAGCGTGCGCCTCGACGCAGTACCACTGGCCCACCGCAGACTCCGCGAACAGAGGGTTGGTACCGCGCGTGTACCCGAGCCAGCGCAGTTTGGCGAAATCGTTGTACCGCTCCGTCTGCAGCAGCCCGAGCAGATCGGTTCCCGACGCCGGATCGAGGGCAAGATAGGAGGCGTCTCCCTCGTTTCCGCTCCATAGGTGGGCAATCATGGCCTCGCCCCAATCCCGCGACGCAAAGCTGATCGCGCGGCTCAGCTTGTTCGCGCCTCCGCCATGCCAGCCCGGCTGTAGTCTCACATACATGCGCCAATAGATCTCCCGATACACGGCGGTTCCCTCGTCTACCGCTTTGAAATACCCTCCCGGCGTCTTGCCCATGGCGAGATGCAGTGAGCCCGCCTCGACCTCGCCCACGGCGTTCCACCGCGCCCGCATGCCGAACGATCCTCCGACGCCCACACCGGGGGCACGCTCAAACCGCCCCCCCGCGGCATCGTACTCGAAATACTTGCCTAGCCGGTCCTGCTCGAAGTCATCGCACCAGATCCATCCCGGACCCGGCGTGGCGCACTCGTTAGTCCGAGGTGCGGGCGGGCCGTCCCTTCGGGCGCTCTGTGCGAACGCGGCGCTGGAGATGCCGTACACCAGGAGCGGCGCCGCTATCACCCCTAGCGTGCGGCGGGCCAGGCGCACTTGCAGTGTCATCGATTCGTCCCTCCTCGTACATGAAAGTGCGTTGGCCAGCACCGGCCAGGCACGGAAGCTGCTTCGACACCAGCCCACTTGGTCGCCGTCGCAATGCACGTGCCTACTGCCGCTCCGAGCGCAGTTGTGGTGACGGCGCCACACAAGTAAGCGAATCGGGAGGCGACACCGTCGTGAGAGCAGCGCCGACCCCTGACTCAGCCGCGGCACCATCCGGTTCCGGCACCGCGTGGCGAGCCAACCCGGCCTTCACCGAGAACGCGCCGGCCGGCCGCGCACGGCGGCCGCTGTCGATCTGTATGGTGTGGCAGGCGGACTATCCGTGGGATGTCCGTGCGGAGAAAATCGCCGCCGCGTTGACGGAGGCGGGCCACCGTGTCACCCTGGTGGCTCGCAATCGACTGGCACGGCCCGAGGTCGAGCAGCTGCCCGAAGCCACGGTGCGCCGGCTCCCGCGGTGGCGCTGGGCGCCCCAGTGGCTGGACGATGTCACGACCTTCCCCGCATTCCTCAACCCTCGCTGGCTGCGCCACATCCTGCAGGTCGCGCGACACACGCGAGCCGACGTGATCCTGTGCCGGGATTTGCCCCTGGCGGTGCCGAGTCTCCTCGTCGCCCGGCGGCTCGGCATTCCCGTCGTCCTCGACATGGCCGAGAACTACCCGGCAATGCTGCGTCTGCGTCGCTCGACCGGTCGCAGAAGGGTGTGGGACGACATCGTCCGCAATCCCGCTGCCGCTCAGCGAATAGAACGCTGGGTGCTGCCGCGACTCGACGGCGTGCTGGTCGTCGTCGAAGAATCGCGGCAGCGCGTGATCGCCATGGGCGTGCGGCCAGCGCGGGTCGTCCTGGTCTCCAACACGCCTCCCCTGGCGCGTGTGGATCTCCGACCCGCGGCGCCGCTTGGTGAGGACACGCTCCGGGTGGTGTACCTCGGCCGTGTGGAGGCCCAGCGGGGAATCGGCACGCTGCTCGAGGCGGCCGCGCTCCTCCGGGCCGAGGGCTTTCCCCTGGCGCTGACGATCTACGGCGGCGGGGTTGATCTGGAGCTGTTCCGGCAGCGCGCCGGCGCCTTGGCGTTGGCGCCTCCCACGGTCGTGTTCCGGGGACAGGTCTCGAACGCGACCGCCTTGTCCGAGATCGCCCAGGCCCACGTCGGGATCATACCGCACTGGAGAGGCGAACACTGTAACACCACCGTGCCGAACAAGCTGTTCGACTACATGGCGGCCGGACTCGCCGTGGTGACGTCGGACGCGGCACCCCTCAAGCGGATCGTGGAGGCCTGCGGCTGTGGCCTGGTGTACCAGGATCGCGACGCCGCCGACCTGGCGCACGCCCTCCGGCGGCTACGAGATGCGACGGTTCGGCGCGAGGCAGCCATGCGGGGACGGGCGGCCGTCCAGACGACGTACCACTGGGAGCGCGATGTTGAGCGCCTGTTGGACGTCGTCGGCTCGGTCGTAGCGGGCTAACGCCCTCCCGAACCGGGAGGGGTAAGGGCCGGCTCAGGCTGCCCGCTGCGATCCCCACGGGCCGGCTGCCTCAACGGGGCGCCAGTCCAGTCCGCGACACGACGCGGGGAGCCGCGCAACCGATGCGCGATGACGTCCACGATGCGCTCACCGGCACGCCCGTCACCGTAGGGATTCGATACTGTCGCGAAGGCGGCGCGCGCTTGCGGATCGGCCAGCAGGCGGTCGGCTTCGAGAAACACTCGCTCCTCATCCGTCCCCACGAGACGCGCCACGCCCGCCGCGACACCCTCCGGGCGCTCGGTGACGTCTCGCAACACCAGCACCGGAACGCCGAACGATGGCGCCTCCTCCTGAATACCACCCGAGTCGGTCAGCACGAGTATGCTCCGCTTCATGACGGCGACGAGATCGACATAGCCGAGCGGGTCCACGAGGCAGACGTTGTCACGGGATCCCAGCAGCTCGTGAGCGGGGCCCCGGACGTTGGGGTTGGGGTGTACGGGGTAGACGAACGTCACGTCGCGATGCCGGTCCGCCAGTCGGCCGATCGCCCGAAACACACCGCGAACCGCTTCACCGAAGCTTTCCCGCCGATGCACCGTGATCAACACGTTGGGACGCGAGTCGTTCAAGGCGGCCCGCAGCTGCGGGGAGGCGATCACGTCGTCGCCCCGCGCGACGCTCAGCACCGCGTCCACGACGGTATTGCCGGTCACAAACACGTGGCCCGCGGGCACACCCTCGCGCACCAGGTTGCCGCGTGCACCGTCGGTGGGCACGAAGTACAGGTCGGTCAGAACGTCGGCAAGGCGTCGGAAAATCTCTTCCGGATAGGGAGCCCACTTTTTGCCCGATCGCAGGCCCGCCTCCACGTGTCCCACCGCGGCCCGCGCGAAGAACCCCGCCAGCGCACCGAAAAAGGCTGTCGCGGTATCGCCCTGGACGAGCACGATGTCGGGCCGGAAGTCGAGCACATGAGCCCGCAGGGCTCGCAACGCGGCGCTGCCGACGTGGAACAGGTCCTGGTTCGGCGCCATCAGCGCGAGGTCGACGTCGACTTCGACCCCCAACGCCGCGGCAGCAGTATCGAACAACTCGTCATGCTGCCCGGTATTGACGACCATGGTCTCGAACTCCGTCGCCCGCGCCAATAATGCGCGCAGCACCGGAGCGAGCTTGATGACTTCGGGCCTGGTGCCCAGAATCACCATGGCCCGGCTACGGCCCGGCCGCTTGCCCTTCAGTCCGCTTTCACCCTGAACCATTCCCACGAATCCCCGCCCGAGAGTGTGTTGGCGCGGACGAGGCGTCGCAACGCCCGTGCCTGCGCGGCCACGGTTGGGCTGTGGCGAGCGCGCCACATGCGCCCATCCCGTTCACGGACTGGCCGTGGCGGCACCGATCGGATAGTTGGTCGCTTGGGTGAACAAGGTGTAGATCGTCAACGGGCCGAGCGCCGCTTGCAGGTAGGGCGCGCCGTCCCAGAACAACAAGCCTTCGGCCGACCCGTTGGTCGTCCCCATGTAGGGCCAACAGGGACTGTCGAGCACCTTCGCACCGTTGACCCACACGGCGATCGTGCCGCAGCTCAGCGCGGTATAACGGTGATAGCGATAGATGACGTCGTAGACCGCTCCCTCGATGAGCCGCCCCGGCCAGAGGTACCGATCCCCGTTGATGATCCACATCTCCGCCTCGGAGAACAGCTTTCCATCCCCGTCGGGACACGGGCCGATGCTCGACATCACCCAGCCGTTCCAGGCGCTTCCCGCCCGGCCGTACACCGACTTGTGCATCTTGAACTGCGACGTGGCATTCAGCGCGGTGCACGTGGTGCCGCCGATCGCCGCCGCCGCGCCGGTCCCCAAGACGAACCGCACTTGCTGGAACAGATCCTGATCGAGCGACGGATCGGCGGGCAGGGTCGCCAGATTCCCGTTGCCAAACCAAGCCTCCAACGCCGCCGCGCCTTCGCTCACTCCCGGGATGGTGCAGTTGATGGAGTATCGGCTGCCGGGATCTCGGTACGTGGTGGCCTTGTCGCAGCTGCCGCCACCGTACGCGTGCACGTTCAGCGCCCCCGTCGTGCCATCGTTGAAGTTGGTGCGGTAATAGAGCACCTGCCCCGGCCGCCGCGCGACCACGTTCACGCGTGATTCGGCCCGCCGTCCCTGGCTCGTCGCCGTTATGACGGCCTGTCCGGGACTCACCCCGGTGACGAGTCCACTGGGGTCGACGGTGGCGATCCTGGGGTTGCTGCTGGACCAGCCGACGGGATAACCGGACGCCGGATTGCCATTGTGGTCGAACGGCGTAGCGGTGAGCCACACGGTGCCGCCGGGCTCTACCGTGGCGGACGCGGGGCTCACCACCAGCACACCAAGCTGCGGCTGCTCGCCCACCGGGGCGAGGCACGACGCCATGAGGGCGGAAAGCGCCCAGGCACACAGCGCCGCGCGCGACGCCCACACGTGAGCGCCCCCCTCTGCCGGAGCGCGATGGACGTTTCTCCTCATCGTGTTCACACTCAACCGTTCCTCCTCCCCAATCTTCGGCCGTGAGCGTGCAGTGCCTCGATGAAATAGGTACCACGCGGCGTGCCGAGGTTCCCACCGGCGCAGTGGCGCCGGCGCGACGGGTGGACGATCGCGGGTCGGAGAGCTAGAGGGGAGAGGCCGAGGTCATGGCGATTCGCAGCGCCTGCGCGAGCTGCGTGACGCAACGCTCGATCCGCGCGTAGACCCGGTCACACACTTCCGGGCCCTGCTGCACTGGATCTTCGATCGCGCGAGATGCAACCGGCTCAGGATCGAGATCGCCGAGCAACAACACGTCCCCCGCCGCGCGGCCGAACCGCTCACGGATGGTTCGGCGATGCGGCTCCTCCATCACGACGATGAGACCGGCGGCGCGGACGACATCGGCGAAGGCGAGTTGCGATACATGGCCGGCGATATCGACGCCGCGCCGAGCGGCGGCGGCGACGGCATGGCGCGGTGAGGCACGGCCTGGCCCTGCGAACCCTGCCGACTCCACCAGAACCTCGCCCACACCGTGACGGGCGAGCTCCCGCTGCAGCACAGCCGCCGCGAACGGGCTCCGGTACAGGTTACCGCTGCAGATCACGAGCACGCGCGGGGGCGGCCGCCGCGTCCTCAGAGCGGCGAGCGCCGCCCGGCGGCGTGACCCGTGTAACAACTGGTCGGGCACACCCCGCAGTCGTTTCAACAACTCAGCCACACGCCCCCCTCGCGTCGGGAACGGCACGATTCGCGGCTGGGACCGCTTGCGATCAGGCGGGGGTGAATGTACCCACGTCGGCGCAGCGTCGGGAGTCACGGCCCGTTGGGGCCCCGGGGTCACGCGACGCAGGGTGGCCGTACCCCCTCCCCGACACACTTGGCGTGGAGGAATCGGGCGATCGAGCTCACCGAGCCCAGGTTTCCCTCCGTGATCTCGTCCTCCTCCAGGGTGCAGCCGAACTCACCTTGCAGAAACCCGACCAGCTCGACCACGCCGATCGAATCGATCACGCCACCCCCGAATAGCGAGTCTTCGTCCTTGAGCGGCCAATCGGGACGCATGTAGAGGAAGTTCTCCCGGATGTAGGCTCGCGTGCGATCGGCGATCTCCGCCGGTGTCAACTGTCGTGTCTCGTTGGTCATCGTCCTCACCTGCAGGTCAGACGTCAGGCCGCGGCGGGAGCTGCCGCGGCGGCTCGCGGCAATCGGGACGTCGCCGTCACGCGTTCCCGGAGGGGCGCGCCCAGGAACTCTCGGTGCCACAACTCGGTCGACAGGATCGCCACCAGCGCCTGGCTCTCGCGGAACCCCCCCGCGCGCCCGGCTCGGCAGCGCCGCACTAATCCGGCGACCGCCTGCGGATTGAAAACGCCCGTGCGCGCGAGGCTCGCGGGATCGAGCAGCGCCTCGACATACTCCGGGGCCGCCCCCGTGAAGAACGCCGGCACGTCCGGGGCACGGTAGGGCTGCTTACGCCGGCGGGTGACGGCCGGCGGCAAGAGGCCGGTGGCCCAGCGGCGCAGGATGTCCTTTTCCCGCAGGCCCCGCAGCTTGCTGCGTGCCGGGAGCGCGGCCGCGAACTCGAACAGTCGGTGGTCGAGATACGGGACGCGGGCCTCGACGCCGTGCGCCATGGCCATGCGATCGCCCTGCGAGCTGAGCAAGTACGACGACAGCAGCGTCGTCATCTCGAGGTAGGCGGCCCGTGCCAGCGGCGACCAGCTCGCGAACCCAGCCGGCAGCCGCGCGCGCAGCTCAGCCAGCGGGTCGAAGGGCCCGAGCCCCGCGCGGAACTGGGCCGAGTAGAAGTCCTTGATGCGGGCCGTCAGGTGGAACCGCGGCAGATGCGAGAACAGGGGGTCGTCGGCGGAGCCGGCGGTCATGAAGTAGCCGCGCCAGAAGTCGCCTTTCCCTGAAGCGGGCGCGATCCCCGGGTAGAGCCCGTCCAGCAGCCGCGGAGGCCAGCGCGATGCCGGCCGCTGCCAGCACAGCAGTCGGATGATGGTCTCCTTGAACAGGTCATAGCCGAGGAACACCTCGTCCGACCCCTCCCCGGTGAGCACCACCTTGATGCCCTGCTCTCGGACGATCCGCGAGAGCAGGTAGAGCGGGGCGGGCGCCGTACGGACGAGCGGCGTTTCGGCGTGCCGGACGACGTCCGGGAACACGCGCGCGATGTCGCCGCGCCCGATCCGCTGTATGGAGTGACGGCTCCGCACGTCGGCCGCGACCGCCTGCTGGTACCCGCTCTCGTCGAGCGTGGGGTCGTCGAACGTCACCGAGAAGGTGCGCAGCGCGTGCGGCGAGCCCGACGCCGCGAGCGCGCACACGATGCTCGAATCGATGCCGCCGCTCAGGTATCCGCCGACTGGCACGTCCGCTTGGAGGCGCAGCCGTACGGCCGAGCGCAGCAGATCGTCGAGCGCGTCGAGCGCGTCCGCGGGCTCCGCCTCCGCCGCGGCGTAATCGAACGCGTAGTAGCGCCGCATCGTCAAGCGTCCGTCCTGCCACCGTGCGCAGCAACCGGGCTCGAGCGCGCGGATCCCACGGAACGGTGTGCGGGGAGCGCGCGCCGCCCAGAACGTGAAGACTTCGTCCAAGCCCTCCGGATCGAGCGCGCACTCCACTTCTCCGGTCGCCAGCAGGGCCTTCACTTCGGACCCGAAATACAGATCGCCGTCGCGCTCCGCGTAATACAACGGCAGAATGCCGAATCGGTCCCGCGCGAGAAACAGCGACCCCGCGCGGCGGTCGTGGATCGCGAACGCGAACTGGCCGTTGAGACGCTCCAGCATCCGCTCGCCCCATTGCTCGTAGGCGTGCACCAGCACTTCCGTGTCGCTCCGGGTGCGGAACACATGCCCGCGAGCCTCGAGCTCGCCGCGCAGGACCAGGTGGTTGAAGATCTCGCCGTTGTAGACGATGAAGACGCTGCCGTCTTCGTTCGTCATGGGCTGCGCGCCGCGCGCGAGGTCGATCACGCTCAGCCGAACATTGGTGAGGCCGATCCGCTCATCCGCGTGCAACCCGAAACCGTCGGGGCCGCGGTGTCGGATCGCACCCGCCATCCGCTCCAGCAGCTCAGCGGAAACGCCCATGGGGCGTCGGCGAGCGATGCCGGCGATGCCGCACATCAGCTGTGCCCCCCGACGTCCGGCACCGATACCACCAGGAGAGAAGTGAGATGCAGCGGGCGCGTCACGGCGCGCTTGTGCTCGATCTCGCGATAGGCCCGCTCGATCTGCTCGGGCCGATACCCCAGCTCCGCCGCGACCGCGGCGGCGCTGCGACCTTCGTTCCGGGCCTGCAGCACGACGTCCAGCGTGCCGAGCGGGAGCGAGAAGAAGAACTCTTCCTGTGTCTGAGGCAACGAGTAGGTGTCGGTGGTGGGCGTGCGCGCCCGGATGGTCACGGGGACCCCCAGCGACTCAGCCAGCTGGTAGACCTGGCTCTTGTATAGGTGCGCGATCGGCTTCACATCCGCCAGCCCGTCCCCGCCCTTCACGAAGAACCCTTGGTCGTACTCGAGGCGGTTGGGCGTACCCAGCACCGCATAGTTCAGTCGATCGGCGTGGTGGTACGCGAGCATGGTGCGAACGCGCTGCTTGAAGTTCGTGGCGGCGACGATTTCCCGAAGCTCGCGCGCCGGCAGGCGAACTTTGCGCAGGTCCTGCCCCGGCGGCTGCACCGCAATCGAGCACACGTTGAGGCGATCGGAATCGAGGCCACCTCCCTCGAGCACCAGCTTGGAGCGCCAGCCCGGGCTGTATTCCGGGACGAGGCGGCGGACGGCGGCGTCGCGCCGCTCGTAGCATCCGCAGTCCGTCAGGATGGCGGTGATGTCTTCCACCAGAAACTCGATCCCGAGGCGCTCCGCCCAGTCACGGGCGAGCGCCAGACTCTGAGCGTCCGACTCACGCTCGGGCAGGCCCAGCCCCAGCACGTGCCGGCGCCCCACGGCCTCCACGGCGAGCCCCGCGCACACCGAGCTGTCCACTCCGCCGCTCATCGCGACGACGATCCCGCCGCGCCGCAGCTTCTGACCGACCTGGACCCGCAGCGCCTCAGCGATCCGTCGGGTCTCTGCGGCTGCATCGAGCTCCAGCCGGTCTACAATGGTGGTGGACAAAGCACCTCGCGCGCACATGAGGGGAAAGGCGTTCGCCGCTCCCGCGTGCATGTTGCGAATGCAAAGTTCGAGCCGTCTCATACCACACGCTGCTGTCGCGCCAGCGCTACATGCCTTTGCCGCCGTTTGGTGTAGACGTGCACCCAGTCGCATCGCGAGGCCAGCCCTGGTATGCTCGTTGCAACGACGCGACGAAACGATCAACCGGGAGCGCTCGCTGTCCATCGATTCCGGGGCACCCGACGTGTTGCCCGTCCCGCTCAACGCCGCGCACCTCTTGTGGGGCAGCGCCGCGCGCCACGGCGACAGGCCTGCGGTCGTGGAGCGCAACTGCACCGTCAGCTATGCCGCCCTGCGGGAGCGCGCAGCGGCGATCGGCGCCGCGCTTCGTGCGGCGGGGACCGACACCAACGACCGCGTCGCGATCTTGCTGGAGCGCGGTCGAGACGCGGCCGCGGCGTTCTTCGGCACGTTGGCCGCGGGCGCGATTGCCGTGATCGTGAACGAGACGCTCCGTCCCCGCCAGATCGAGCACCTGCTCTCCCACTCGGGCGCCACCTGCCTGATCACCACAGCAGACCTGCTGGCACGGCAACCCCGCCGGCTCGCGACGGGCGCCGTCGTGCTCGACGCAACCGCGATCCGCTCGGGCGGCGAGCCCGTCGCCCCTGTCCAACGGTGGGGGAACGATGTGGCCCAAATCGTCTACACCTCCGGGTCCACCGGCCTCCCGAAAGGCGTGGCCGTCAGTCATGCGAACCTGTGGGCTCTGACGCGCGCCGTGGTCTCCTACCTCGGCCTGACCGAGGCGGACCGCCTCGCGAGCCTCCTACCGTTCAGTTTCGTCTACGGCGTGGGGCAGCTTTTGTGCGCAACGAGCGTCGGGGCAGCGCTGGTCGTGGAGCGGTCGCCGCTCCCCCAGCAGATGATCGAGACGGTCCGCGGGGAGGGCGCCACCGTGCTCGCGGCCGTGCCGCCGCTTTGGGCCAGGTTGTTGCGCGTGCCGGCGTTCCGCGAGCCGCTGCCCCGGCTGCGGATCATGACCAATGCCGGCGGGCACCTCCCGCCCGACGCGGTGCGCGCGCTGCAGCAGGCGCAGCCCGGAGCGCAGCTCTACCTGATGTACGGACTGACCGAGGCGCTGCGCTGCAGCTATCTCCCGCCCGAAGAGCTCGGCCGGCGGCCCCAATCGATGGGTCGCGCCATTCCGGGGGGCGAAGTCTACGTACTGCTGGAGGACGGCACGCCGGCGCCGCCCGGGGAGATCGGCGAGTTGGTGTACCGCGGTCCTACGGTTACGCTGGGCTACTGGAACGATCCCGAACTCACCGCGCAGGTGTTCCGTCCCAATCCATTGGGACCACCCGGCGCCTCCGACGCCGAGCGCGTGGTCTTCTCGGGCGACCTCGTGCGCCGGGACGACGAAGGGTTCCTCTACTTCGTGGGCCGGAGGGACCGGATCATCAAGACCATGGGATACCGCGTGGGCCCGGACGAGATCCTGGGCGTCCTGTACGCGTCGGGGGAGGTCGCGGACGCGGTCGTGCTGGGGGAACCGGACGAGGCGCGTGGCGAGCGCATCGTCGCCTATGTCGTGCTCGCGGAGGGGGGATCGATCGAGCGGCTCCAGCTCTATTGCGGTCGCGAGCTTCCCCGCTTTCTACAGCCGGCGCGCTTCGAGGTGCGCGACGCGCTTCCTCTCCTGGCCAGCGGCAAGCACGATGTGGAGGCCGTCCGAGCGGCCTCGGGACGCGCCTAAGACGACGCTTCTAGCGGTCGCAGTCGAGGCTGGTGATTTCCCACAGGTGCGGCGCCTGCAGCACGGCCGTGCCGGTCGGCGTCAATGCCGTCGCGACGATGGACTCCGCCTCCTCCCGCCGCGCGAAGCCTGCCTGCCGTAGCTCGGAGGCAAACAGCGATTCTGCCACCGTCGAGACCTGGAGCCGCGTGCACTCCTGGCCGCGGAGCCATGCGACGAGACCGGGCATCAACTCGGCCAGGGGCAAGCGAGGGTCTCGGCGAACCGCTTGCAGGACCGCCAGGCCGGACGAGTCGGGTCCCCGCACCAGTAACCCCGTGGCCGGGGCACACGGGTCACCGTTTCGCGGGAGTGTGAACCACCAGTCCGACGGGCCCGGATAGCCCTCCATGCGCATCGCATAGCGCGCGCTCGGGTGATATGGTCTGAGCCGCGGCGAGTCGCCCTGCGGTGCCTCAACCGCAACCGTTGAGAACTCCGTGGCCGGACGTACCGACAGGGCGGGGCTCCGTCGGCTCCACCTGATCACGCGAGCCCCGGCGTGTGCCAGGCGGATTGCGTGGTCCAGCAGCCAGCGTCGGTCCCCCACGGGAAGCACGTATCGGGCAAGCGTGCCGACCTTACTGAAGCCGCACATGTCCATGACCGCCTTGGCCTGGTCATTGGGATCGGTATAGACGAAGTCGATGTCGCCCCGGGCCTCGGCGTCCCGCTTCACGCGCTTGATCAGGGCATGAGCCGGGAAAAACGACCGATAGGGCCGCGCGACCAGTGCATTCATCATCAGGCCGCCGACGACTTCCTGGTCGCCGAACCGAAACCGCTGCGGAAAGCAGGCAACGTGCATCACGATCTCACCGGCGCCGTCCCGCCCAACCCAGCTCGTGCCGCCGGCCCGTACACCGGCTGCGTAAGCCCGGTCGAAGAAAGCCGGGAACTCGGGGCGCTCGTGCGTCACGAACAACCGCTTGATTTGCTCCGCTTGCTCGAGCGGATTGACCACCGCGATGGTGAACTCCAAGCCTCCTCCGCGCTTTTTGATTGTCAGACAAGGGAGGCCCTGCGAGCGTCGTGCCATGCGTGCATGCGCCGGTTCCCCGCCCCAGCGAGACACCTGTGGCCCGAGTGCCACAACGTGGACGACGTCGCGAGATTGCTCGCGCCCGTGGCCGGATTCCTGCAACGGGAGTGCTGCGAACCGAACCGAAACGGACGCGCATGCGATATCTGGTCACTGGAGGCGCAGGGTTCATCGGCTCGCATTTGGTCGAGCGGCTGGTTGCTACCGGACAGGACGTGGTGATCCTCGACGACCTCTCGTCGGGCCGCCGTGACAACTTCGCGGCCGTGCGTCGGCGTGTCAGCTTCATCCGTGGCAGCATCACGGACTTGAACACGTGTCGCCGCGCCGTGGACGGGGCCGACTACGTGCTGCACCAGGCGGCCGTCACCTCGGTGCAGCGCTCGGTGGACGAGCCCCTTGCCGCGCACGAGGTGAACGCGACCGGGACCCTGAACATCCTGCTGGCGGCGCGCGAGGCGCGGGTGCGGCGGGTCGTGTACGCGGGCTCCACCTCCGCCTACGGCAACCCGGCGACGCTGCCGAACCGCGAAGATCAGGTAACCCGACCGCTGGGCCCGTACGCGGCCTCCAAGCTCGCCGGCGAACAGTATTGTGTCGCGTTCCACGCCACCTACGGGCTCGAGACCGTCGTGCTGCGGTATTTCAACATCTTCGGGCCGCGTCAGGACCCGAACTCCCAGTACTCAGCGGTCGTGCCGCGGTTCATCGCCGCGGCGTTACAGGGCGAGCCCCCGACGATCTATGGAGACGGCGGCCAGACCCGCGACTTTGTGCACGTCGCCAACGTGGTGCACGCGAACTTGCTCGCGGCTCGCGCACCGGCGGAACGCGTGGTCGGTCAGGTGATCAACGTGGGGTGCGCGCAGAGCGTGAGCGTCAACGACCTGTGGGAGCAGATCCGCGAGCACGCGGGCGTGCCGGTGCTGGCGAGGTATGCGGAGGGGCGGCCCGGTGAAGTCCGAGACTCGCTCGCCTCGATCGACAAGGCGCGCGCGCTCGTGGAATACCAGCCGGTCGTGGATTTCCGTGAAGGGCTGCGGCAGACGGTCGCGTACTACCGGGACCACCGCAAGGCGGAGCGGCGGCGGCGCCCGCGCGCGGTCGCGCGGGTCGCCTGAGCCCTCGGCCGTCAGCCCGACGTCACCCGCTCGAGCAGCTCGCGCAATTCGTCGAGGCTGAAGGGCTTCCGCAGCACGGGCCGGTCGGCGCGCTCCAGCGCGTCGCGGGTCTGTGTCGAGATGGAATCCCCCGTCGTAAACACGATGCGCCGCTCGACCCCCTGACCCGCGGTCCGCAAGTGATCGAACAGGTCGAACCCCGTGTGCGCTTCGTCCAGGTGCACGTCCACCAATAGGGCATCGTAGCGCGCGCCCGGCTGGTCGAGGCGCTCGATCGCGTCGGCGAACCGGCCCACCGTCGTCACGTCGTGGCCGAGGCGCTTAGCGAGCAGCGCCATGGCCCGGCGCACGGCCGACTCGTCTTCGACCACCAGCAGCGAGAGCCGCCGAACCGGGGGCCGGCTGCCGCCCCGGGTCGCGGCGTCGGGGCTCCCCGCGTCCACCGGCAGCTCGAAGGAGAGGCGGGCCCCGCCGCCTTCGACGTTCTGCATCCACATGCGACCGCCCATACCCCGCACCAGTCCGAAGCTGATCGCCAGACCGAGCCCGGTCCCGTGCTCGGCTTTGGTCGAAAAGAATGGCTCGAACACGCGGTCGATGATCTCGGGCGGGACGCCGGGGCCCGTGTCATCGACCGTTACCAGGACGTGATGGTCGCTCGAGCGACCCAGGATCGCGATCTGGCCGGGGCGGCCCGCGCCCTCGATGGCTTGCCGCGCGTTGACTACCGCGTTGAGCATCACCTGCTGCAACTCCTGCGGGTCGCCGGCGACGGCCGGGACGTCGTTCGGAATGGAGACGGTGGTCCGGATGCGCGCCTTCTTGAGGGCGCTGCGCTGCAGCGCGAGTACGCGCTCGGCGATCTCCCCGAGATCGACCGCCGTCTGCATGCGCGGCCGCTGGCGGGCGAAGTCGAGCAACGTCTGGACGATGCGACCGGCCCGCATCGCCTCGCTGCGGATCACCTCGGCGCTCTCCTCCAGGTCGGCCTGATGCGGGTCGAGCGCGAGCGCTTCCCCGAAGGCGGCGATGGCCGCCAGCGGATTGTTGAGCTCGTGCGCGACACCCGACACCAGGGCTCCCAGCTGCGACAGTCGGTCGGCCTGGAGCAGCCGCTGTTGCAACAGGATCTCGCGCGACACGTCCAGGGCCAGGAACACGAGCTTGGGTGCCGCGCGCACCGGGTCCACGTTGACGATGACGGCGCGTACCTCCCGCGCCGGCTCGCCGGCGGATTCGAACGAGAGCGCTACGTCCTGCCGCCGCGTCACGGCGTGGCGCAGCGCGGCGGCGAGCTGGCCTTGTTCCGACGCGGGCGCCCACTCGGCCAGACTCCGGCCACGCAGCGCGGTGGCATCCGCCCCACCCAACAGTTTTGCGCCCTCGGGGTTCGCATCGAGGATCTGGCCGTCGGGAGCGAGCACCAGGGCGGGCGTGGGCAACGAGCTGAACAATTGCAGATACAGCCGGCGCTCGGCCTCGAGCGCGCTCAGAAGTTGCGCCGCCCGCGACTCGGGCGCGAGCTGCTCCTGCACCGGCCGGAAGGAGAAGGCGAGTTGATCCCCCGGGCCGCGGCTGACCCGCATTTCCAGGACGGTGCCCGCGACCTCGGGCGCCCCGGCGGGCGCGAGGAAGGTGCGCGGCTTCCCGTCGGCCAGTACCTCTGCCAGCACGCGTTCGAGCTCGGTGCCCTTCGCCGCCGGGAAAGCAACCCAAATGCTCCGACCCAGCACGCGGTCCGCCGGCAGCGCGGTGATGCGCGCCGCCGCCCCGGACCATGCGGCGATCGTCCAGTCGGGCGCCATCGCCAGCACACCGACGTCGAGACTGTCGAGCAGCTCTTTTGCGTCCATGCTGCCCTCCTACGACGCACAGCGCCCCGTTTGCCTGATGGCGGGCGCAACGGGGCCGGGTGAGTTTCGCGCGATTGTCGTTTGCTGGTACCAGGGTGGGTTGCTGCCCCTTCCCCTGTCAAGCGGCTTGGGGCGATGCGTCGACGCAACAGCCGCGCAAGGGACGAGCCGCTACACGCGCCGCTGCTTCCAGCGGCCGCGGCGGAACAGCAGCGCGCTCACGACCGCGACGGTCGAGAACGCGATCGTGATCGCCAGGGCCACGCCACGCGGCCCGAGCCCCGCGCGGAGCGCCAACTGGTACGCGAGCGGGATTTCCCACAGCCAGAAGCACCCCAGGTTGATCCACGTGGGAGTCCAGGTGTCGCCCGCGCCGTTGAATGACTGGGTGATCACCATCCCGTACGCATAGAACAGGAAGCCGTAGCTGATGGTCCGCAGGCACAGCTCGGCGATGGAGGCCACCGCGGGGTCGCGCGTGAACACGCTCGCGATCGGCCCGGCGAACGCCACGAACACGGCGCCCACGCCGCCCAGGCACACCATGTTGTAGAAACCCGCGAGCCACACGGCGCGTTCGGCGCGGTCCGGATTGCCGGCGCCCAGTCCCTGTCCCACGAGCGTCGCCGCCGCGTTGGCGAGTCCCCACGACGGCAGCAGCGCGAACACGATGATCCGGATCGCGATCTGGTACCCCGCGACCGCGTCAGTACCGAAGCTCGAAATGATCCGGACCAGGAAGATCCAGCTCGCGGTCCCGATCAGGACCTG
>Ga0137418_10000178_pt1 | contig 49884 bp, 46 predicted proteins | sample CZODoug3_1_2_16f_FD_122242 | JGI IMG/M metagenome (GOLD analysis project Ga0137418, IMG submission 122242) | Vadose zone soil fungal communities from Angelo Coast Range Reserve, California, USA - CZODoug3_1_2_16fungal (Hybrid Assembly) | ecosystem: Environmental > Terrestrial > Soil > Vadose...
CCGCCTCGACATGGTGCAGGCGCGGCGCAGCCAGTCGCGCTCGACCTCGGCCGAGAAGGCCGAAGGCATCCAGAAGGATGACATCGGGATCATGCCGCTGGGGGTGCCGATGCTGGCGGGGCCGGGCGCGATCTCAACGGTGATGGTCCTCGCCTTGGGCTCCAAGGGGCCGCTCGTGACGGCGGCAGTGTACGTCTCCATCATCCTGACGGCGCTGATTTCATTCTATGTGCTGGCTGCCGCCTCGTTGGTCGAGCGGCGGCTGGGTCAGACGGGGATGCGGATTCTCACGCGGTTGATGGGGTTGGTGCTGTGCGCGATCGCCGTGCAATTCATCATCGACGGGATCAAGCTAGCCGGCCTTTAGCCGGCGTAGCGCCTTGGCGGAGCCGCGGCGCGCGCGGCTCAACTGACGTCGCAGGTTCGACAGGTCGGTGATGCCGGCAAGCCGGCTGGCGAGCGGCGCCCGCAGCCGGTGGGCCGCCATGATCTGCTCGAAGGCCACCCAGCGCACGTAGGTCATGAAGTGCTCCACCCGCTCGAAACCGAGTCCCACGAGCGTCCGCTTGACCGTCGTCAGGCGCGTAGCGAGAGCGGCGGCGAGCTGCCTGGGGTGGCGCACCTCCCACGCTCGTTCGCACAGCACGCGCACCATCGGCGCGACTTCCACCAGACCCGGCTCGCGCGCCAGCACCAGCGCGGCGATCTCGGTTCCACTCGGACCCGCGATGCGCCGCAGCAGCGCCGTGGCGACCCCGTCGACCCCACCCTCACCGTGCGTGAGCTTCACGCCCGGCCAGCGTACCGCGTCGAGCCAGCCGGGACTGACCGCGCGCTCGCCCGCCACGAGCCACACCTCGAGTCGCGTCAGCAACGGCAACAGGGTGGCCGCGTCGGGGGACTCGGCCGCGTCGTCCAGATCGATGACGAGAATGTCGGTCGAGCGAACGGTCTTGGGGCTCGGGAGCCCGGCGTGCTGTTGCACGTGGGCGTGGCCCTCCAGCCGCTGCTCCAACCCCGCGAGGAGGCTGGTCCGAGCGGACGCCACGACGTGAACCGTCGGCGCTGAGCTCATGGCTCCCCCGAGGTGATGACCGATGAAACGTTGGAGCGTGAAGGTATGAGTAGGTGGCGGGTGCGACAAGACGTGGGGATCGCCAGCGACGGCCGTACGAATCGCGCTGGGGCGGTACGAATCGCTGTTCGGTCTACAGCCCTCGAGGTGATCGCATCGGCACCGAGGGGCTGCGCCGCTGGCCCGTCGCCGAACGCCGGTCCCCGAGCGAGCGCCGGTCGGACCCCATCCGGCGTTCGACCAGCACCGTGCCAATCTCCTGGCGGCGGCCCTGTCCAACACGGCGGTCAGCCTGATGACGCCGCTCTCTGCCAAAACGCCCCACCCAAGCGGCGGGGAAATCTCCAGACTTGCGTTCGCCGTTCATCGCCTTCCCCTCCGGGTGACTGCAGCAGTCCCGGCGCGTGCCTGCAGGTGACTGCGCATGAACCGAACCACGGCGCCGGACCGTGACCGCCGGGCCTAACGAATTGAACGGTCGGTGCTTGTCGTGTGACCCGTCGCCAAGGTCAGGCGCCCCGGCCCCGCCGTGGTGCTGCAGGATCGCTACTCGTCCGCTGCACCGTCGCCTCAACCGGCGAGCGCGACGCCGTCGCCTCCCGCCGCCTTTGCCTCATACAGTGCGCGATCCGCGGCCACGAGCAACGTTGTCTTGGTGCCGCACGCGGCGCCGTACCACGCGACGCCCACGCTGACGGTCAGTGCGATCCCACCGCCGACGAGTGGCGCCTCCGAGAAGTGGCGCCGGACCGCCGTGACAAGCCGGTCGCCCACCAATAGCGCACCGCCCCGGTAGGTGTTGGGCAGGACGATCGCAAATTCATCGCCGCCGTAGCGGCAAGGGAAGTCGGTCGCGCGCAGCCCCCGGCGGATCACGTCGCCCACGGCTTGCAGGGCGGCGTCGCCGACACTGTGACCGGCGCGGTCGTTCGCGTCCTTGAAACCATCCACGTCGACCAGCGCGACAGACATCATCGCGCCGTGGCGCTCGCAGCGCGCCATTTCGTGGGCGAGCACGGAGTCGAGGAAGCCGCGGTTGAAGAGACCGGTGAGGCCGTCGGTCATCGCGTGGTGCTCGATGTCCGCGAGCGTGGCGCGCTCGATGACGGTCGGCTCTACAAGCTGCGGGCTCACGTTGAGGCAGTAGTCGAGGGTGGCAACCGCCTCGCCGACGTCCCTCCCAACGCTCTCGGACAGCTGCCCGCGGTGCTGCACGATGGCTCGCCAGTGCCGCTCCGCTTCGGGCTCCGATACCTCGAGGTGCACCAGACGCCGCAGCCGGTCGGCGAACGGCGGCGACTCCTGCACCTCCGCAGGGGCCTGGACCGGCTCCCAAGTCGCGTGACTCGGGGACCTTCGGTCCGGCGTCACACGGCGTTCCCCCGGCGCGCGCCGTTCGACCGGAACCGACGCAGTCGTTTGCCGTCGCTCCGCCCCCCTGCGCCGTTCCCGCATCGACCGCCCCATCGCGCGGGCCACGAAAACGCCGGTGCGCGCGTCGCCGATCATGCCCCCGTCCTCCTCAAAGGGTGGTGACCGACGACACGCATGAAGTGGACCGAGGTGGTTCCCTCAAGTCACACGCCTACCGATGCAAGATTCGAGAGTTGACGGTGGATTTTGATCGAGGCGTAAAGCGCTGCCATACGCATGATGCTGCGCGCACGCGACATGGGGGCGCGTCTTGCGGCGTCGAGCCTACATGCGCTTGTACTTCGGCCCGCTGCCCCCCTCCCGCGGCGTCCACCGCGGTCCCAGCACGTCCGTCGCCTTACAGTCGACGCAGTTCGGCGCGTTGATTCGCAGTACGCCGTCCACCTCTTCGTAGACCCCCGCGGGACAGACGTGTGCGTAGAACCGCGCCGCCTCCGCGGATACATCCTTCCCGACGATGAGATGCGTGGGAATCGTGTCGCGGGTGGAGTTCCCCGACTTGAACACCGCATCGACCTTGCTGAGCCCGATTGAGCCCGGGCCACGGCCGGGGGTCAGTCTGCGCCCCACCTCCGCATCCGCATGCATCGCGTACCGCCACCCGGGGAACGCGCCGACCGTGACCGTCATGAGGGCGGCTTGGATCGCGCCCGGCACGAACCCGTGCTTGAACGCGAGGCGCATGTTGCGAGTGCGATATAGATCCCGCGCGATGTACGAGTGATTCACGACGCGGTCGTACTCGCCCAGCCGCCGGATCGAGGGATCCCCCGCCACGAGAGCGCCGGAGATCACGCGCGCCGCATACATCCCCGACTGCATCGCGTAGTGAATTCCCTTGAGCGACGGCACGTTCACGAAGCCCGCCGAATCGCCCAGGAGCACGGCGCCGTCGCCCGAATGGCGATTCGGCAGCGAGTAGAACCCGCCCTCCGGAATCGTCTTCGCGCCCCACTCCACCAGTTCACCACCCTCGAGATACGCGCGGAAGCGCGGATGCTGTTTGAGCCGCTGTAACAGCTCGTGGACGTCGAGGTTGATGTCCTTGTAATCGAGCCCCACCACCAGCCCCAGCGCCACGAGATTCGGTTCGAGCGGATACATGAACGAGCCGCCGAACGCATCGCTCGGCAGGGGCCACCCCATGGTGTGGATCACCCGGTCGAGCGGCCGCTTCGTCTCCCACAGCTCCTTTACGCCCAGCGCGAAGATCTGCGGATTGGCCGAGGTGACGCCCTGCCACTGGCACCACGCCTGCGCCAATAGTCCGCGCGTTCCCTCGGCGAGCACGGTCACTTTCGCCGTCAGATCGTTCGGAGCCGCGTACGAGGGGCCGGGGTTGCCGTCACGGTCCAGGCCCGATGCCGCGGTACGCACTCCCGTCACGCGCTTGCCTTCGGTCAGGAGGCTCGCTGCCGGGAAACCCGTAAACACGTTGATGCCCAGCTCCTCGGCCTTGGCGCCGAGCCAGCGGACGATCTCGCACAACGACGCGACGTAGTAGCCCTTGTTGTGCATCGTCGGCGGCGTGGGAAGGCGCCATTGGCCGTTGGCCGTGAGCAGATACACACGTTCCTTGGTGACCCGACCACGGAAGGGGAAATCGGCGTCTTTTAGTTCGGGGAACAACTCGCGAAACGCGCGGGGATTCACCACGGCTCCGGAGAGCGAGTGCTCGCCAAGCGTGGCGGCCTTCTCGAGCACGCCGATGTTCACCGTGCCACCGTTCTTCTTGGCCAGCTTCGCCAGCTCGATCGCACAGGCGAGGCCCGCGGGCCCCGCGCCGACGATGAGCACGTCCAGCTCCATCCGATCGCCCGCGCCCGCCGCGCCATCCTTGAGGATGAGCTGCTCCAAGGGTAGCGGCGGCTGATGCTGCGCCGGGACGATCTCAGCCATGCAGCTTCTTGATCTCCTCGGTGAGCTTCGGAACCACCTCGAACAGATCACCGACCACGCCGTAGTCCGCGACCTTGAAGATCGGCGCGTCTTTGTCCTTGTTGATCGCGACGATCACCTTCGATGTCCGCATCCCCGCGAGGTGTTGGATCGCGCCCGAGATGCCGACGGCGATGTAGAGCGTCGGGCTCACGGTCTTTCCCGTTTGGCCGACTTGATCGGCGTGGGCACGCCACCCGGCGTCCACGACGGCGCGCGATGCGCCGACGGCCGCCTGGCCGCCGAACGCGCGGGCCAGCTCCTCGATCACCTTGAAGTTCGCGGGCTCTTTGAGGCCCCGCCCACCGGAGATCACGATCTGCGCCTCCGCGACATCGAGCGCGCCGGCCTCGGCTGCCTTCACCTCACGCACGACGACTCGGCCGGCGGGCACACTCACGGCGACCGTCTCCGTCGTCCCAGCTTTCGGGCGCTCGACGGGCGTGAACACATTGGGCCGGAGCGACAGGACGGCACGCGTCGTGGCGACCTTCACCTTGAGCAGCGCCTTGCCAGCGTACACGGGCCGAGTGGCCACAATTGCGCCGCCATCCGCGGCAAGGTCCGTGCAGTCGGCCGCGAGCCCGACGCCGAGTTTCGCGGCGACGCGCGGCGCCAGGTCCTTGCCCGTGGCGCTGGCCGCGAAGATCACGGCGCTGTAGCCACCCGCCTTGGCGCGCTCGGCGATGGCTTGGGCGTAGCCTTCGGGGGCATACCTCGCGAAGCTCGCGTTCGTGAGCGTGACGACTGTGTCGGCGCCGAACCTCCCCAGCTGGTCGGCCCCTTGCACCGGGCCGGCGGCGCACACGACCGCCTCGACCGCCTCACCAATGCGCCGCGCCCCCGTCACCACCTCGTGCGAGATCTTCCGTAAGGTGCCATCCCTGTGTTCGCACACCGCCAAGATCAGGCGAGTCGCGCTCATAGCACCTTCGCTTCCTCGCGCAGCAGCCGCACCAGCTCCGCGACGGCGCCCGCGCCCTCGCCCACGATCTTTCCTTCTTTGCGCTCGGGAGGCGGCGTCAGCGCCAGTACCTCGATGCCACCCGGACCCAGCTGCACGGGCTTCACCTCGAGCGCCTTCTTCTTGGCCGCCATGATCCCCTTGAGGGCCGGGTAGCGTGGCTCGTTCAGCCCCTTGTCGGCGGTGAGCACGGCGGGGAGCGGGAATTCGACCACCTCAACGCCGCCCTCGATCTCGCGCTCGGCGATTCCCTTCGTACCGTCGATCTCGAGGTGTGCGACGGCCGTGACGCACGGCAGGCCGAGCAACTCGGCCACCATCGGGCCGACCTGCTGGTTGTAGTCGTCGATCGCCATCTTGCCGAAGAGGATCAAGTCCCACGCACCGCCTTGCAGCTCGGCGGCGAGGGCTTGGGCGGTTACGAAACCGTCGGCGGGAATGGCGTCGGTTTGGAGCAGCACGCCGCGATCGGCGCCCATGGCGAGCGCGGTGCGGATCGTCTCCGCGGCGGCGGCGGGACCAAGGCACATGACGGCGACTTCACCGCTGCCGGCCTTCTCCTTGCGTTGGAGGGCCTCTTCCACGGCGAACTCGTCGTACGGATTGAGCACGAATTTGACGCCGGCTTCGTCGAGTCTCTTCCCGTCCGAACCGATCTTGACGCGCGTCTCCGAGTCGGGGACGCGCTTGATGCAGACCGCGATCTTCATGTCAGTTGAACGCGCTCAGGCCCGTGATCTCCTGGCCCAAGATCAGCGTGTGGATGTCGTGCGTCCCCTCGTAGGTATAGACCGATTCGAGGTTGGCGAGGTGCCGCATCGACTGGTATTCGACCAGGATGCCGTTGGCGCCGAGCAGCCGGCGTGCCTCCCGGGCGATGTCGGTCGCCATGCTGACGTTGTTGCGTTTGGCCAAGGAAACCTGCTGGGGCGTCGATTTCCCCGCGTCCTTGAGCCGGCCGAGCTGCAAGCACAAGAGCTGAGCCTTGGTGATTTCGCTGAGCATCTCGGCGAGCCGCAACTGCTGCAGCTGGAACCCGCCGATCGGCTTGCCGAACATGACGCGCGTCTTGGCGTAACTCACCGCTTCGTCGTAGCAGGCCATCGCCGCGCCGACTGCCCCCCAGGCGATGCCGTAGCGCGCGGCCGTCAAGCACATCAGCGGCGACTTGAGGCCTCCCGAGGCGGGGAGCACCGCGTCCTTCGGCACGTGCACGTCCTGCAGCACCAGCTCGCTGGTATCGCTCGCCCGCAGCGACAGCTTCCCCTTCTGGTCCTTGGCCGAGAAGCCCTTGGCGTCGGTTGGAACCACAAAACCGCGGATAGAATCGGCGTCCTTGGCCGTCTTGGCCCACACGACGGCCACCTGGGCCGTCGAGCCGTTCGTGATCCACATCTTGGCGCCGTTCAGGACCCAGCCGTCCTTCGTTTCCTTCGCGACCGTGATCATCCCTGCGGGGTTCGAGCCGTAGTCGGGCTCGGTGAGCCCGAAGCAGCCGATCACCTTGCCGCTCGCCATTTGGGGCAGCCACTTCTTCTTCTGCTCCTCGGATCCGAAGGCGTAGATAGGGTACATGACCAGCGCCCCCTGCACCGACGCGAACGACCGCACCCCGGAGTCGCCCCGCTCCAGCTCCTGCATGATCAGCCCGTAGGCGACGTTATTGAGGCCGGCGCAGCCGTACTCTTCGGGCAGGTTGGCACCGAACAACCCCAGCTCGGCCATCCCGGGAACCAGTTGCTTGGGGAACTTGCCCGCGATGTACGCCTCGCCGATGACGGGCATGAGGTGGTCGTCGACCCAGGCGCGCACGGTGTCGCGCACGGCTCGCTCTTCTTCGTTGAGCAAGCCGTCGATGTCGTAGAAGTCCACGCCTTGGTACTTCGGAGCCATTCGAACCTCGGTATGGGTGGCGCGCCCCGGGCCCATGGCCCGGGGTTCACAAAACTAACCCCTCGCCTGACCTGCAGGCACAGCACCGGCCTCTTGCCGTTCCACCTTCCCGGTCCCCCGCCCGAACGCAAGCGTATCCGAGGAGCGGAACCGGCCCCGCTCCCCCTCCCAGCGGAAGAAGGTGATGTGAACGGCGCTGGGCTCGATCGTGACGAAGTTGAAGCAGGAGGGCCGGCCGCCCCGCGAGCGGGTGGACAGAGTCCCCGCGGTCGAGACGACGACCTTGCCGCCCAGTACGTCGGCCCCCTCCTGGTGGTCGTGGGCGCACAGCACCACGTCCGCCCCCGACTCCACGATGCGCCGCTGCGCCTGGCGCCAGCGCGCCAGGCCCATGCGGTGCGAGATCTCGCCGCGCAGCACGTTGTGGTGCAGCACCAGCACGCGCGGCAGCCCCGCCGCCGCCTCGCCGAACAGCCGCTGCACCCGCAGGAACTCCGCTTTGGGCAGGTGCCCCTTCACGGCGATGTCGCGCACTGTCGTGGTGAGCGAGCCCCACGCGACGCCGTGCGACGTGAGCGCCGATGCGATGACGGCGCCGCCCGGAATCGTCAGCGTGGGCGTGATGTCGTCGCCGAAGTGGCGGCGGTACTTGCGGTACAGCACCTCTTTCCCGAACGGCACGAACGGGCGCCACCACCACTGCACGTCGTGGTTCCCCGGGATCGCGACCACCGGCGCGGTCTGGGCCAGGGTGCGCACGAAGGCGCGCGCCCGCTGGAACTCGCCGTGCCGGGCACGCTGCGACATGTCGCCGCCGATCACGACCGCGTCGGGCCGTAGATCCGGCAGCATGGCTTCCAGGGCCTCGATCTGACGGATGTCGGCGTCGACGCCGAAGTGCAGGTCCGCCACGTGCACCAGCTGGACGGTCACGATTCCATCTGCACGGTGTAGGTGAGCGTCGCTTCGCCGCTGGCCGGCACGACCAGGCGAAACCGCATCTCGGTCGCCGACAGCTTCTCCGGCGCCACGCTGCTTTCGACGATCTTCCACACGCCGTAACGCGCCTCGCGCACGTCCACCGTCACCGCCTCGGCCTTGGCGTTGGTGATCGTAACGCGATAGGCGGCCGTCACCCGCTGCCGATTGGGGAGACCGCGGCGCAGCGCCGGAAGCGTCTCCTGGGCGAAGTCCGTCTGCACGCGCTCGGCGCTGACGTCGAAGGCGTCCCCCGACTGCAGGCGCAGGTCGCGCCCCGGCGCCGTGTGGTCGTTCGCCGCCTCGCCGATGAGCTGCACCCGGCCGCTCGAGTCGGCCTGATAGAGCTGTACCGTTCCCGCGGGCAGCGGCCGGTCGCCGAAGGGCGTGTTGCGCGCGCGCTTGAGCGTGTACCAGACCTGCACCGGCACGCGGTTCGGCTCGGGGCTCTGGCCGAGCCAGCCGCGCCAGGGCAGCACACCGGGGACGATGAGCTCCTGAGCGACGGGCGCGGAGCTGCGCGGGAACAACGCGGTGGCGACCGGGACACCGGGCTCGATCGTGAGGCGGCCGGGAAGCTGGTAGACATGCGTCTCGCCCACTGCTTCCTCGCTCATGGGCGCCCTTTCCAACATGTCCGCGTTACGACCCAACGCGATTGCCTGCACGCCGTCGAAGGCCTTTGGCGCCCGCGCCCGCGCGATTGCGCCGGCCACGAGCTGCACCTCCGCGCTGTCGGCCCGGAGTCCCTGCGATGTTACGGTGGCCGTCCCTGACACCTGACACCTGGCACCCGTCAGGATCACCTGATACAGCGCCTCCCACGTACTCCCCTGGGTCACATACGCCAGCTCAGTGCGCGGCCGCGCGCGCGAGGCGTCGAGCACGATCGCCGCCTCGGGGCTGGTCCGCACCAGCTCCGCTGGGAAGAGCGGCTCGCCCGGCAACTCGAGCAGCAGACGTCCATCGGTCAGCCGATACTGGGGTGGGTCGGCCCGAACGACGATCGCGCGAATCGTGTCGCCTTTGGCGCGCACGAACGACAGCGTCTGTCCCAGCGCGTTCGCGAGCGCGGCGTCCTTCCCACTGGGGTAGCGGACAATCGCGGACGTCACCGCGACCGACGTATCCGGAGAGAAGAGCGTCGCCGGATCGAGGCCTTCGAGCTTCAGCGTGAGGGCGTTGCGCCCGCGTTGCAGCGCCTGCGGCAGGCTCTGCCGCACCACCACGCGGCCATCCCGATAGATCGACAGCGACATTTGGCCGGACGCCGAGCCAGCGATCACCAGTGCGGCAACCGCGCACTGCGCACCGCGCACCGCGCACGCTTTCTGTCTCATTTCACCCACTCCAAGGCGATTCTCTTGCCTATGAGAAACGTCAACCCGTACCACAGCACCACACTCGCCGCGCCCACGAGCCGCGCCGTGCGGTCGGCCGGCAGGCTCCACGTGACGTAGGCGGCCAGCGGCAGCGTGGTCGCGATCGCGACCAGCCGCCCGATCCGCGCCGCCTTCCGCTCCGCCCGCCGCTCGCAGCTCGGGCACAGCCCGCCGATGGCGATCCCGGCGACGAACTCGCCGCACCCCGCGCAGGGGTGCTTAGGCCCGACGGGCCACGGCGCGGGCGAACTCGTCAGTGGTAGCACTGCCCCCCAGGTCCTTCGTCCGGATGTTGTCCTTCACGATCGCGGTCTCGACGCCGCAGCGCAGCCGCTTGCCCGCCTCGAGCTCCCCGATGTGGTCCAGCATCATCGCCGCGGCCAGCATCTGCGCCGACGGGTTGGCGATTCCCTTCCCCGCGATGTCGGGCGCGGAGCCGTGCACGGCCTCGAAGATCGCCGCGTGCATCCCGATGTTCGCGCCGGGGGCAAGGCCCAGGCCGCCCACGAGGCCCGAGGCTTCGTCAGATAGAATGTCGCCGAACAGATTCGTCGTCACGATGACGTCGAACTGCTCCGGCTTGATCACGAGCTGCATCGCCGCGTTGTCGACGATTTTGTCGTCGCAGGCGATCACGCTCTCGTATTGCTTCGCCACCATCCGGCCTGTCTCGAGAAAAAGCCCCGAGGTCGCCTTGAGGATGTTCGCCTTGTGAACGATCGTCACTTTTTTCCGGCCGTGCTGCTTCGCGTACTCGAAAGCGTAGCGCACGATGCGCGTGCACCCCTCGCGGGTCACGACAGAGAATGCTTGTGCCACCGCCTTCGGATCGCCGCCCACCTTGAACGTGTGATCGAGCCCGACGTACAGCCCCTCGGTGTTCTCGCGAATAATGACGAGATCGATGTCCGTATAGCGGCCGCCGGGAACGATCGTCTTGGTCGGCCGCACGTTGGCGTACAGGTCGAACTCCTGCCGCAGCGCCACGTTCACCGAGCGGTACCCGCCCCCGACCGGCGTGGTGAGCGGGCCCTTGAGGCACAGCCGGGTGCGCCGGATGCTGTCGAGGGTCGCGTTGGGGAGGGGGGTGCCGGCTTTCTCCACCGCCGCCATCCCGCCGTACTGCTCGTCCCACGCGAATCTCATCCCCACGGCGTCGAGCACCAGGAGCGTCGCCGCGGTGATCTCGGGCCCGACGCCGTCGCCCGCGATCAAGGTCGCTTCCCGGGTCACGGCAGGCCCGGTGTGAGGCTCTTTACCGCCCGGGTGAGCGCCGTCCAGGGGTCCAGTCCCTCACCGCGCGCCACGGTCCGCCAGCCGACCTTGCCGACGCGGGCATCGATCAAGACGATGCTCAGCTCGGCCGTCGCGACGCCGGCAGGCGATCCCGGCGCGTGGCGGTACACCAGGCCCGCGGGCACCAGGGCGAACCGCCCTCCCGCGAGGGCCACCAGGGTGCGCAGCTGGTAACGCAGCGGATCGGGCACATCGATGAGCGTCTCAGCCCGCAGGAACGACGTCCCCATCTGGTCGGGCTCGGCGGCGATCCCCGCCGCGCGCCGGGCCACGCGCCGCAGCTCGGCGGGCCCCACCCATGTCACTTCGGGCTCACGCGCGGCGAGCAAGGTAGCGATGATGCTGTCGGATCGGTCGAGCGCGGCGCGGCGGTCGGCGAGCAGTGCGTCCCAATGCAGCGTGTCTTCCGCGGCCGCCAGCGTCAGCGGCAAGACGCTCACCTTCTGGCCGGCAAGGCCGGCCGTCGGCAGCGGGGCGGTGGGCGCCGGTGCGAGGGGGTGGTCGGACTTCTTGCCGCCGCAGGCAACGAGCAGCGCGCACGCCCATAAGTATCTGTTTTTCAAGGGATTAGTCACGGCCGCAATTTAAGCGAGCGTCAGGCCGCCGTCCACCACGATCACCTGGCCGGTGATGTGTCGCGCCACGTCGCTGCACAGAAACGTGATGACGCGCGAGACGTCCTCGGGCTCGGCCACGCGCCCCAGCACCGACTCGTGCTCGGCGCGCTCCAGTACCTCGCGCGGCAGCTGCGTCAGCAGCTCCGTCTTCACGAAGCCGGGCGCGACGGCGTTGACGTTGATGTTGGAGGAGCCGAGATCGACGGCGGCGGCCTTGGTGAGCCCGATCAGCGCCGCCTTGCTCGCGGCGTAGTTGGCGATCCCGAACCCCGGGCGGAAGGCCTGGTGGCTCGCGACGTTGACGATCTTGCCGAAGCGCTGCGCCCGCATCAGCGGGGCGACGGCGTGGATGCAGTTGAACGCGCCGGTGACGTTGGTGTCCATCACTTCCTGCCACGCCTCGGCGGTGAGGCGCCACAACGCCCCGTCGTGCGTGACGCCCGCGTTGTTCACGAGATAGTGCACGCTCCCAAGGCGGTCCTTCGTGTCGGCGATGAATTTGTCCACCTCGTCCATCCGGCGCACGTCGCAGCGCGCCGAGTGGCAGCGGACGCCGTGCGCCTTGATCGCCGTCTCGGTGAGCAACGCCTGGGCGGTCACGTCGCGCCCCGGGAGCTCGACGTAATTGAAGGCCACCGCGCAGCCGCGCTGCGCGAACTCGAGCGCCACCGATCGGCCGAGGCCCGTCGCGCCGCCGGTGACGACGGCTACTCTGCCTTGAAGGGAGTCGCCGGCGCGAAGCGGCTCGGGGCGCTCCTGGACGGCTGCCCCGGCGGGCACGTTGGCAGCCCGCGGACTCATGGACCACGAGGAGGGGACCAAGAGTTCCGAACCTATGGTCGTGCTTGAACATCGGCAAGGCGCGGCGCAACTTAGCGCCCATGTCGCGGTCGGCATCGATCCTGCTGTGGGGCGCGATCTCCGTGCTCGGTGCGGCCGCGTTCGCCGTGCTCGCCCTCGCTCGCGGTGAGACGATTAGCGCCGCCTGGCTGTTGGTCGCGGCGGTCTGCACCTACGCCGTCGCGTACCGCTTCTACTCCAAGTTCCTGGCCACGAGAGTATTCGGCCTGGACGCGCGCCGCGCCACCCCCGCCGAACGTCTGAGCAACGGCCACGACTTTGTCCCCACCAACCGTTGGGTGCTCTTCGGCCACCACTTCGCCGCGATCGCCGGTGCGGGCCCGCTCGTCGGCCCGGTGCTGGCGGCGCAGTTCGGGTTTCTCCCCGGCACCCTCTGGCTCGTGATCGGTGTCGTGTTGGGGGGCGCGGTGCAGGATTTCACCATTCTGTTCTGCTCGCTGCGGCGCGACGGCAAGTCCCTCGGCCAGATGGCGAAGGAGGAAGTCAGCAACGTCACCGGGATCACCGCGATGGTGGCGGTGCTCGCCATCATGATCATCCTGCTCGCCGTCCTGGCATTGATCGTGGTGAACGCGCTGCGCGCCTCGCCGTGGGGCCTGTTCACCATCGCCTGCACGGTCCCCATCGCCCTGCTCATGGGATGGTGGATGAAACGGTGGCGGCCCGGCCGGGTGGGCGAGGCCTCGGCGCTCGGGGCGGTGCTGCTGCTCGGCGCGCTGGTCGCCGGCGGCTGGGTCGCGAATCACCCCGGCCTCGCGGCCGCTTTCACGCACAGCGGCACCTCCCTCACCTGGATGCTGATCGCGTACGGCTTCATCGCGTCGGTCCTGCCGGTCTGGATGCTGCTCTGCCCGCGCGACTATCTCTCCACGTTCCTCAAGATCACGACGGTCGTGGTGCTCGGCGCCGCCATCCTGATCCTCCTGCCGCCGCTCCGCATGCCGGCCCTCACGCCGTTCGCGACCGCGGGCGAGGGTCCGGTGTTCGCGGGCAAGCTGTTCCCCTTCGCGTTCATCACGATCGCCTGCGGCGCCGTGTCGGGATTCCATTCGCTCGTCGCCTCCGGCACGACGCCCAAGATGATCGCCCGCGAGCCCGACGCCCGGATCATCGGCTACGGCGGCATGCTGATGGAGTCGTTCGTCGGAATCATGGCCATGATCGCCGCGTGCACGCTCGACCCCGGCGTGTACTTCGCCATGAACGCGACGCCCGCCGCGTTGGCCGGCGCCTCGGACGTCCTGAATCAAGCGGGGTTCGTCGTCACACCGGACTACATGCAGGCGCTGGCGGCGCAAATGGGGGAAACGTCGTTGATCGCACGCACCGGTGGCGCCCCGTCCTTGGCGGTCGGGATGGCCCACATCTTCTCCGGCCTGACGTCGGCCTTGGGCGGAAAGACCCTCACGGCGCTGTGGTATCACTTCGCGATCATGTTCGAGGCGCTGTTCATTCTGACCACGATCGACACCGGCACGCGCGTCGGCCGGTTCATGCTCCAGGAGATCGTCGGCCACGCCTGGCCACGATTCGGCCGGACATCCTGGTACCCGAGCGTCGTCGCATCGAGCGCCCTGGTGGTCGCCGGGTGGGGGTTCTTTCTCTATCAGGGGGTCGTCGACCCGCTGGGCGGGATCAACTCGCTGTGGCCGCTGTTCGGGATCTCGAACCAGCTCCTCGCGGCGGTGGCACTATGCGTCGGGACGACAATCCTCATCAAGATGGGCCGCGCGCGCTATGCCTGGGTCACGCTCGCCCCGCTCGCCTGGCTCGTCGCCGTCACGATGACCGCGGGGTGGCAGAAGGTGTTTTCCGCCGATCCCAAGCTCGGGTTCCTGTCCCATGCCGCGTCGCTCGCGGGCTCCGCCGCACCCACCGCCGCCCGCCAGATCTTCAACGACCGCCTGAATACCGGGATCGCGTTGTTCTTCATGAGTGTCGTCGCCCTGCTGATCTTCACGTCGGCGCGGGAATGGTGGCTGGTGCTGTCACGGCGCAAGGCGGGCGTGGTGCACGAGGCCGCGTTTGTGGAAACGGCGCTCGTGGCGGGGGGCTAGCTACAGCTCGACCTGCGCCCCCACCTCGAAGACTTGATTCGGTGGAATCTTGAAGAACGCGGTGGCGCGCAGCGCGTTGCGCGTCATGAACGCGAATAGCTGCTCCCGCCACAGCGCCATCCCCGGCCGTTCCGACGCGATGACGGTCTCGCGGCCCAGGAAGAACGTCGTGCCCTCGATCGGGATGTCCAGCTGTTCTTTCTTGCACGCCGCCAGGATTTCGTGGATGTCGGGGTCCTCGGTGAACCCGTAGCGGGCGGCGACACTGTGAAAGCCTTTGCCGATCCGCTTGACGGTGACACGCTGGGCCGCCGGCACGTAGGGGACGTCCTCGGTCACGATCGTGAGAAACACGATCTTCTCGTGCAGCACCTTGTTGTGCGCGAGGTTGTGGATAAGCGCGGGAGGAGTGCCGTCGGGGGTGCCGTACATGAAGACCGCGGTGCCAGGGACGCGGATCGGCGGTTCGGCCGCCAGGTCGGCCAGGAGCAGCTTGAGGGGAACCGTCTTCTCCAACATCCGCTTGGAGAGGATCTCGCGCCCCCGCTTCCACGTGATCATGACCACATAGATGGCGACGGCCATGGCGAGCGGCACCCAGCCCCCGTGACGGATCTTGAGCGCATTGGCGGCGAGGAACATGAGGTCCATCACGAAGAACAGCGCCACGCCGCCGACGGCGCGCGCGAGGCTCCAACCCCACACCTCGCGCGACATCACGTAGAACATCACGGTCGTCATCACCATCAGCGTCGACAGCGCCACGCCGTATGCCCCGGCGATGTTGGTCGAGTTCTGGAAGTACAAGACCAACGCGCACGTCGCAATGGCCAGCGAGACGTTGACCGCCGGAACATAGATCTGCCCGATCTCGCGCGACGACGTGTGCTCGATCCGGAGGCGCGGGATGTAGCCGAGTTGCACCGCCTGCCGCGTCAGCGAGAACGCACCGGAGATGATGGCCTGCGAAGCGATGATCGCGGCAGCCGTCGCCAGCGCGATGAGCGGGTACAGGGCCCACGACGGGGCGAGATGATAGAACGGATTGACGGCCGCCGCGGGGTCGCGCAGCAGCAGGGCGCCCTGACCGAGGTAGTTGAGCAGCAGGGCGGGAAACGCGCTGCTGAACCAGGCGACTTGAATCGCGCGGTGCCCGAAGTGCCCGAGGTCGGCGTACAACGCCTCACCGCCAGTGACGACCAAGAACACGGCGCCGAGCACCAAGAAACCGCGGTTCACGTCCTCGGCGAAGAACCGCACGGCGTGATGCGGTGACATCGCCGCCAGGACGGCCGGTTGCTGCACGATCTGCCTCAGACCAAGCACGGCGATGGTGGCGAACCACAGCAGCATCACCGGCCCGAACACGGCGCCAATCCGGGCCGTGCCGTTCTTCTGGAAGAGGAAGAGACCGAGCAGAATCACGAGCGTGAGCGGCAGCACCCAGTGCGTCAGGGCCGGGCTCGCCACCTCGAGGCCCTCGACGGCGCTCATCACCGAGATCGCCGGCGTAAGCGCGCCATCTGCATAGATCAACGCCGCTCCGAAGATCCCGAGCACGATCATGACGCGTCGCGGCGGCAGATTCCGGGCCAGCCGGCTCCCGTTGACCAGCGCCATCAAGGCGACGACGCCGCCTTCGCCCTTGTTGTCGGCCCGGATGATGACGATGTGGTATTTGATGGTGACGACGAGCACCAGCGACCAGAACATGAGCGACAAGACACCGAGCACGTTCCCCGGCGTGACGGGGATCCCGTGCCCGGTATGGAAGGCGATCTGCAGCGCGTACAGCGGGCTCGTGCCGATATCGCCGTACACAATGCCGAGCGCCGTGAGAGCCAATAACGCGAGATAGCGCCCCCGCGGCTCCTGCGCGGTCGTGGTCATTGCGAATGAGGGGTGGTCACCGGGCTGGAACCCTATGCACCCGAGCCAGAAAAGGCCAGAGGAGGGCCAAAGCGAGCCCCAGAACGGCGCTTGCGGCGAAGGCTGTAGCGCCTCCGGCTCGTTGGAACGCCACGCCGAGGAGCAGCCCGCCGGCCAGCGCCGCGACGCCGCTCGCGGCGTGATAGATGCCGAAGCCGCTCCCCTGCCTGTCACCCGCGAACGCGGCGACGAGCGCGCGCTCCGGGCTCTCGGTGAGTCCGGCGACGAGCCCCAGCGCCAGGAACAGCGCCCACGCCGCCGCGGGCCCCGTCGCGAACGCCATCCCCGCGGCGAGCAGGGCGTAGCACGCCCATCCCAGCCACATCGTGCGCGCGGGGCCGAGGCGATCTGAGAGCCTGCCGCCCACGAAGCTCGTTGACGACCGCACCACGTGCACCGCCGCCCACAGCAGCGGCACGACCGCGACCGCCACACCGAGCCGCTGCGCGTGCAGGATGATGAGCGTGTCCGGCATGCGCAGCAGGTAGAAGAAGCAGATGGCGAAAAGAGCAAAAGGCGGTCGACTGCGGGAAACGGCGGGGGAAGGCGGAAACGGCCCGTGCGCACCCGCCGCGCCTTTCTCCGCCGTTCCCCGCCTTTGATCTCTTACCGCCCAAGCGGCCAGCACCAGCACCGCAACCCCGGGCAGAATGCTGGCGGCGATCACGGTCCGAACATCCGCGCCGCGGGTCAGCAGCGCCCAGGCCACCAGCGGCCCCAGCACCGCACCGGCGTGGTCGAGGCCACGCTGCACGCCGAACGCCCGGCCCCGCAACGCCTGCGGCGTGACGTCCGCGATCAACGCGTCGCGGGGCGGGGTGCGGAGCCCTTTCCCCAGCCGGTCCACGACGCGCAGCCCGATCACCTGCCACGCGGCGGCCGTGACGGCGATGATGGGCCGCACCACGACCGCGACGAAGTAGCCGCTGACGATCAGCGGCCCACGGCGTGCGGGGCGGTCGGCGAGCCGGCCGGCCACGAGTTTTACGAACGCCGCCGCCGCATCGGCCGCGCCGTCGAGTGCGCCCAGGGCCGCGGCCCCGCCCCCCAGCACCCCGGTGACGAAGGCCGGGAGGAGCGGGTAGATCATCTCGCTTGCGAAGTCGTTCAGGAGGGAGACAGCACCAAACAGTTTGACTTGCCGCGGCAGCCGTTCACTCACCGAGGCCAAGTCCCCAGCGGATCAGCGTGACGGGCAGGCCGCCGTACGGCAGCACGGCGTCGTGGAACGAGCGCAGCTTGAAAGAGGCGCCGCGCGCGGCGCGGAAGTCTTCCCGCAGGCGCAGCAGCTCGCGGCGGCCGACGGCGTAGCACAGCTGGTAGGCCGGCCAGGCGCAATAGCGTCGCACCTCCGTTTCCGCGTTGCCGCGCTCGACGTGCAGCGTGTGGACCATCTGGTCCACGGCCTGCTCGGGGGTCATGCCGCGCGTGTGCAGCCCCACATCGAGCAGGATGCGCTCCGCGCGCCACAGCAGGTGCACGCGTTGGAAGAACAGCTCCTCCTCGGAGGTATAGAAACCCTGCTCCGCCATCATATCCTCGCAGTACAGCGCCCACCCCTCCACAGTCAGCGGCGTCCACAGATTCTTGCGGACGTCCGAGGGAAGCTGCTTTGCGAATCCCATCTGCAGGTGATGCCCGGGATACCCCTCGTGTAGCGCCGTGCCCGCAAGCTCGTAGCGGCAATGATCCCGCAGGATGCGCTCCTGCTGCTCCGCCGGCAGCCGCTCGTCGGGAACCGTCACGTAGAACCGCCCCGCGCGCTCGCGGGTGTAGGCACCCGGGCTGTCGTAGGCGGCGTAAGGAATCACGGGCCGCAGGAACGCCGGCGTCGGGACGACGCCCAGCGGCGCGTCGGGGATCGGGGCGAGGCCCTTCGCCGCGACGAACTCACGGGCGCGGGTCATCTCCCTCGCGTACGCGTCGACGAGCTCGTCCGCACTCGGGTGATCGGCCCGCAGCCGGTCGGCGATCTCCGGCCAGGGACGGCCGCCGTCGAGCCGGTCCGCGCGGGCCTGCAGGTCGGCCTCGGTTTCCTCCTTGAGCCGCATGCCGTAGCGCCACAGCTCCGGCGCGGAGTCGCGCAATGCGTGCTGATAGTGGAGCAGAAAATCGAACGCCTCTTCGCCGATTGCGAAGTGATCCCCGCCGGTGTCGAGCCAACGGTCCAGGTCGCGCTCGAACCCCGCGAGAGCGGCGGTGGCGCGGTCGGCGGCCGCCCGCAGGCGCTCGGCTTGCGCCGGCGCGCCGGCGGAGAGTGTCGCGGCCACCTCGCCCAGCAGCAGGCGGCCACCCTCGCTCATGCGCCGCGCCGTCTCGACGAACACCAGCACGGGATCGGTTAGGGTCGCCCGGGCGTCGTCCACGAAGGCGGGGATGTCTTCGAGACGCCCCATCGCCGCCCGCGCCTTTTCGTCCGGCGTACGGTCTCCCGAGAGCAGCAGGTGGTGCAACCCGCCGAGCAAATGCGACAGCCAGAACTCGGGATTCGTCGCCTGCGGGCGCAGCTTATCGAAGCGGCGCACCATCACGCGGATCTCGTTCAGCAGGGCCGTGCGGTCGATCTCGTCGTCCAGCTTCTCGACGGTCGTTTCCTCCAGGGCGGCGGCGAGCGCCTTGAGCGCGGCGAGGTGGGGGGCGAGGGCCTCGGGGCTAAAGCGACCGTAACGATCGTCGTACCCGGCCACGCCGGCCTGCGTCGCGGAGACGGGGTCGAGATGCCAGTAGAGGTCGAAGAACGACCGCTCGATCGCATGGAAACTCATACCTTCAGCAACCTGTGGCACTCCTCGTCGGACAGGACGCGGTCCGTGCGCTTGGCCGCGTCGAACAGCGCTTTGCACGCCGTATCGTCATCCGGGTCATACCCGTGCGTTTCGAGCCAGTACTTCACGTTCGACAGCCCTGAGACCGGCGAGATCTCGATCCGCTGCGCGAAGCCGAACTCCTCCGCCGGCACCGAGCTGTACACCCGGTCGGCGAGCCAGGCGTGCCCTTTTTTTCTCGCCTTGATGATCGCCGCCGCATGCACGCCGGTCCCGGTCCGGAACGCGTCGGTCCCGACCACGGGATAGTTCACCGGGATCGGCATCCCCACCGCCTGCGCCACGAGCTCGCAATACTCCGGCAGGCGGCGGATGTCGTGGCGGTGCGTGCCCAGCAGCTTGAGGTTGACGAGCAGCAGGTCCATCTCGGCGTTCCCGACCCGCTCCCCGACGCCGAGCGCCGTCGCGTGCACGCGGTCCACCCCCGCCTCGATCGCGGCGAGGCAGTTGATCAGCCCCATGCCGCGGTCGCGGTGGCCGTGCCAGTCGATCTTGATCGCATGCCTCCCTACAATCTCAGCCTTCACAAACTTTACGAGAGCCTTTACGCCGTCCGGTGTCGCATGCCCGACCGTATCGGCCAGGCAGAGGCGGGTGGCGCCGCAGTCGATCGCCGCCCCGTACAGGGCCTTCAGCGTCTCCGGCCGGGCCCGCGTCGTGTCTTCGGTCACGTACATCACGGGGAGGCCGTGCTGCACGGCGTACGTCACCGCCTCGGCGCTGGCCTTGACGATACGTTCCAGGGTCCAGTCCTCGGCGTATTGGCGGATCGGCGAGGAGCCGATGAACGTGGCGGCCTCGATCTTGATCCCCAGCTCATCGGAGATGCGGACGATCGGCTCGACGTCCGCCACCACCGTGCGGGCCGCGCAATTGGGAGCGATCGGCAGCTTCGCGTCCCGGATCTCCCGGGCGAGCGCCCGCACTTGCTCCACCACTCGCGGCCCGGCGCCCGGCAACCCGATGTCGGCGGCCACGATGCCCAGATCGGCCATGAGATGGAGCAGGCGTTTCTTGACCTCGAGCGACGGATCCGTCACGGACGGCGACTGGAGACCATCGCGCAGCGTCTCGTCGTTCAGGTCTACCCGCGCTCGCGTCCAGTCGAAGCCGGCGCCGCCGTTGGCTCCGTTCCAGTCGTAGATCAGCTCACGCTCTTCCATGCGGTTTAGTGTTGCGCGGCGTCCCGTCCAGGTCAAGACGGTTGCTGGATGGTGAGGAAGCGCCGTAGTTTGCGCCATGCCTTCCTCCGAGTCGATCAGCGCCCTCGTGGCGCACGAGCGCGTGCGCGCCGCGCGCCTCTACATCGAGCGCTCCGATGAAAGTACGCTCGCGCGTCAGGCGGCGTTGTCGGCCATTCCCGCGCCCACGGGCGCGGAAGGGGCGCGCGGCGCGCACGTGGCGGATTTGTACCGGGAGGCGGGCCTCAAGGACGTGACCGTCGACGACGTGGGCAACGTCACAGGCTGGCTGGGCGCCCCACGCGAGGAGCCGGTGGTGCTGAGCGCACACCTCGACACGGTATTCGGCGCAGGCCTCGATGTCTCCGTCGAGCGGAGCGGCGCCCGGCTCCAGGGCCCCGGGATCTCGGACAACGCGCGGGGCCTCGCCGCCTTGGTGACGGTGGCCGAAGCACTCGTGCGCGCGGGCGTGTCGACCGTGCGACCGGTACGTTTCACGGCGACGGTGGGCGAGGAAGGCTCGGGCGATTTACGGGGAGTGAAGCATCTCTTTGCTAACGGACGCCCCCGGCCGCACGCCTTCATCGCGCTGGACGGGGCCGGGATCGAACGCATTGTGCACCGGGCGCTCGGGGCGCGCCGCTACCGCGTCACCTACCGCGGTCCCGGCGGGCACTCCTGGGCCGCGTTTGGGGTCGCGAACCCCGCCAACGCCGTCGGACGCGCGACCGCCCTGCTCGCGGATCTCCAAATGCCGCACTCACCGCGCAGTACGTGCGCCGTTGTCCGCCTTGGGGGGGGCACGGGGCTCAACTCGATCCCCCAGGAAGCCTGGCTGGACCTCGACCTGCGCAGCGAAGACCCCCGCGCCCTGGCTCAGCTCGACGGGACAGTCCAGGCGCTGCTGGCCCGTGCGCTGGCGGAAGAGAACGGCCACCGCACGGCCGGTACACCCCCGCTGCAGCTCGAGCTGCGCCGCGTGGGCGATCGCCCCTCAGGGCTTACGCCGCGCGCCCACCCGCTCGTGCAGGCCGCGATCGCCGCGACGCGCGCCCTGGGCAGCCCACACGAGCTGACCTGCGCTTCGACCGACGCCAACGTGCCGATCGCCCTGGGCATCCCCGCGATCGCGCTCGGCGCGGGCGGGCATGCCGGCGACGCGCACCTGCCGACCGAGTGGTACGAGAACGTCGATGGAGCGCTGGGGGTCGTGCGGGCCCTGCTCGTTACGGCTGCGATGGCGGAGGTGCGTTAATCGCCTGTAGCGCCTCGCGGCTGTGCTGGGTGGCCCGCAGCTGGGAAGAGTAGACATGCCGGACCACGCCGCCGCGACCGATCACATAGGTCACACGGCCGGGAAGAATGCCCAGCGTCCGCTCCACGCCGTACAACTCGCGCACCATACCATCCCGGTCGCTCAGCAGCAGGAACGGCAGCCGCTCGTTCGCCGCGAACCGCTCGTGCGACTTCACGGAGTCGGCGCTCACACCGATCACTTCCGTGTCCGCCGCGGTGAAGACGTCGTACGCGTCGCGAAACGACCGCGCTTCGAGCGTGCACCCCGGCGTCGCGTCCTTCGGATAGAAGTACAGCGCCACGTTCTTCTTTTCGGTCAGCTCGTGCAAGCGCACGGGTTTGCCCCGCTGATCGAGCAACGTGAAATCCGGCGCGCGATCTCCCACGCTCAGTTTCGTCAATGCGCGTCCCCTCCCCCAACCGCCTTACCCTTGTTCGTGTGCATCAGGAGCAATAACGGCAGCGACAGCACGAAGCACGCACCGAACAGCAGGAACAGCTGCTCGAACGACAGCATCAGCGCCTGCTGCGTGACGATCCCGTTGAGGAAGCCGACGGCCTTGGTCTGGGCCACGGCGGGCAGCTCGCCGCGGGCGATGAGCGCGCTGGTGATCGTCGCGAGGCGTTCCCGGGTCGCTTCGGCGTAGAGTGTGACGTTGGCCGCGAGGTCCGCCTTGTGCATCGCCGTGAAGCGCTGTAGCAGCGTCGCCGAGAGGGCGATCCCGACGCTCCCGCCCAGCTGCCGCATCAAGTTGAAGAGCCCCGTGCCGTTCGGGATGCGGGACATGGGCAGGTCGGCGAGCGCGAGGTTCGTGAGCGGCACGAAGATCAGGCCGAGCCCCACGCCGCGAAACACCAGCGGCCAGAAAAAGTCGGCCATGCCGCTCTCGGTCGTGAAGTGGGCGTGCTTCCACATCGACAGGGCGAACAGCGCCACGCCCGCCAAGATCGAGAGGCGGCCGTCGAACTTCCCCTGCAGCCGGCCCATGAACGCCATCGTGAACGCGCTCGCCAGCGCACCCGGCAGAATCACGAGGCCGGTCTGATTGGCGGTGAAGTGCTGCACGTTCTGGAGGTACACCGGCAGCACGAAGATCGTCGCGTAGAGACACACGCCGAGCACCATGCCGAACACGACGCCCACGGCCAGCTGGCGGCTCTTGAGAATGCGCAGGTCGACGACCGGATACGACGTCCGCAGTTCGTGCCAAATGAACGTGATGAGTGACACCGCGCTGATCGTGGCGAGGGTTCGCACTTCGCTGGAGGCGAACCAATCGAGCCGCTCGCCGCGCTCGAGCATCATCTGTAGTGCGCCCACACCGGCCGCGAGGAGCAGCAGTCCCGGGTAGTCGACCCGCGACACCTTCTCCTGGTGGCGCGAGTCTTGGATGAACGACAGCGTGAGCGCCAGGGCGAGCATCCCGAAGGGGATGTTGATGTAGAAGATCCACGGCCACCCGTAGGCGTCGGTGATCCAGCCGCCCACGGTCGGCCCGAGGGTCGGCCCGACCATGACGCCGACCCCGAAGATCGCCATGGCGGTGCCGTACTCCTCGCGCGGGAACTCCTCGTACAGAATCGCCTGCGAGGTGGACAGGAGCGCCCCGCCCCCCAGCCCTTGCACGATGCGCCAGAAGACCAGCGCCTCGAGTGAGCCGGCGTTGCCGCACAGGAACGACGCGATCGTGAATAGGGCGATCGAGCCGGCGAAGTAGCGGCGCCGCCCGAAGAACGCCGACAGCCACCCCGTGATCGGCAGCACGATCACGTTGGCGACGATGTATCCGGTCGAGACCCAGGCGATCTGATCCAGCGTCGCGCCGAGATTCCCCATCATGTGGGGGATCGCCACGTTCACGATGCTGGTGTCGAGCAGCTCCAGCACCGACGCGAGCGACACCGTGATCGCGATGAGGTACCGATAGCGGTACCGGTCCGGCGATGCGGCCGCGGAAAGCGGCAGCGTGGCGGCGGTCACGGACGCGTCACTTCGTCTGGATCGTGACCACGGCGCTCATCCCCGGGCGCAGCGGATGCGCGAGGTCGGTCGGCCCGGAGAGCCGGACCCGCACGGGGATGCGCTGCACGACTTTCGTGAAGTTGCCGGTCGCGTTGTCGGGCGGCAGCAGCGAAAACTTGGCACCGGTCGCCGGCGCCAGGCTTTCGACCAACCCGCGGAAGTGCCGCCCCGGGTAGGCATCCACCGTGATCTCGGCCGGGTCGCCCGGGGTCACGTCGGCGGTCTCGGTCTCCTTGAGGTTCGCGACCACCCACACGTCCTGCAGCGGCACAACCGCCATGAGCGGCTGTCCCGGCTGCACCAGCTGGCCCACCTCGACGGTCTTCTTCGACACGACGCCCGTCGCAGGCGCGAGAATGCGTGTGTAGGAAAGCTGTAGCGCCGCCTGATCGCGCGCCGCACGCGACGCCGCGACGCGGGCATCGGCGCCCACCAGGGCCGCCTGCGACGCGGCGAGCTGCGCGTCGGCCGCTGCCGCCGCTGCACGGGCGGCGTCGAGCTGCTGCGCGCTCACGATGTCCTGCAGCGCCAACGGTTCCATCCGCGCCAAGTCGGCGTGCGCCTTGAGCGCGTTCGCCTGCGCCTGCGCCACCGCCGCCTCGGCCTGGCCGACGCGCGTGCGCGAGCTCACGGTCGCGAGCAGCGCCGCCAGGTCGGCTTCCGTCTGCGCCAGTCGCGAGCGGAAATCGCGGTCGTCGACGACGACCAGCGTGTCGCCCGCTTTGACCTCCTGGTTCTCCTGCACCCGCACTTCGGCGACGAACCCGCCGACCTTGGGGAGAATCGGGATGATGTGCCCGTCGACCTGAGCGTTGTCGGTCGAGACGTGCGAACGCGAGAACCACCAGCGCTTGGCGCCGAATCCCAGCAGGGCAAGCAGCGCCACGCCCATCACCATGAAGACGATGCGGCGCTGGCCGCCGGGCGCCGCCTTCTTGCCCGGCGCCGCCCCCGGTCTCGACTCGATCTCTGGTTCCATCGTTGTCGCCATACCTGTTCCTTCTCGCCTATCCAAGGGTTAGTGGAGCGTCCTCGCGAGCCCAGCGGCGCGGGCCAACGCGACCCGGGCCGTCGCGGCCGCGAAACGTGCGTCGATGTCGGTATCCCGCGCGCGCAACAGCGAGGCCTGCGCGTCGATCACTTCGATGTTCCCCGCTACGCCCGCCCCGAAGCGCTCGCGCGCCTGCGCCAGCTCGTCGGCGGCGAGGCGCAGCCGCTCCGCCGCGATGACCTGCTGCGCCTCGGCCGACGCGCGATCCAGCAGCGCGCCCTCCACATCGGCGGCGATCTGCTGGCGCAGGTCGTTGGCCCGCACCTCGCTCTCCCGCGCGACGGCGGACTGCTCGGCTGCGCGACCCTCGCGGCGGAAGCCGTCGAGGATCGGGATCGTCACCTGCACGCCGATTTGTCGAGTGCTGATGGACGTGCTCGGCGTGAGCCCGCTCAGGCCGTAGTCGGCCGCGAGGTCGAAGCGCGGCAGCCGCTCGGCGGTGATCGCCGTCTTGGCGGTCCGCGCCGCGTCACCGCGTGCCAGCTCGGCCGCGAGATCGGGACGCCGCGCCAAGGCGAGCGCCACGATCGCGTCGGGCGTGGCGGGCACATCGGCGGTGGGCAGCGCCGCGGCCAGGGTGTCCGTGATCTCGATCGGAGTCCACGGATCGAGACCGAGCGCGCGCGCGACGTCGATGCGCGCGCGGTCCAGCTGGTTGCGAGCCACCAGCAGCGCCCCGGCCGCTGAGACGAGCTGGGTCCGGGCGCGCGTCACGTCGATCGCCGCGCTTACCCCGGCGTTCTTCTGGGCCTGGGCGAGCCCAACCAGATCGGCCGCCACGGCCGAGTCGGCGCGGCGCGCCGTCACCTGTGCCGCCGCCCGGGCGGCACGCAAATAGGCGAGCGCCGCGCCCGCCGCCGCGCCCTCGGAAACGGCGCCGCCTTCGGCGGTCGAGCCGGTCACCTGAGCGCGCGCGGCGCGCACCCGGGCCATGCTCGACAGGTCGAACACGGTCTGCGTGAGACGCAGGCGCGCGTCCACGTTGTCGAACGGCCCGATGAGCGTGGGCAGACCGCCGCCCGGGGGAGCCGGGAACTTGATGCCCAGCGTCTTACTGTTGAAGGTCCGATTCACCCACCCCGCGCCGACAGAGAACCCGGGGAGCAGGGCGCTGCGGGCCTGACGCACCCGCGCCTCCGCCTCCTCGGTGCGCAGGCTCGCCAGCTCGACGGCCGGCGCCCCCCCCGCGGCGCGCCGAACGGCGTCGGCGAACGAGAGGCGGAGGGGAGCTGGCGCCTGCGCGGCGAGCGGCGCAGCGATAAGGAAGCCAAGGGCCAACGGCCAAAGGCGCTTAGGATTTCGCGATGCCATGGAGATACAGGTCGATGTGAGTGTTCAGGTAGCTGCCGACGTCAAAGCCCTCGGGCATGCAGGCCACGAACGCCCGGCGCGCGATCACGGCGTGCATCAGGGGCGCCATGGCGAGCTTCGCCGCCACGGCAACGTTGACGGCGCGGAATTCGCCCTGCTTGACCCCGCGCTCGAGCACGCCCGCCGTGAGGCGGTGACCGCGGACGGCGACCTCTTCGTAGTAGAACCGGGCCAACTCGGGGAAATTGCCGGCCTCGGCCATCATCAGTTTCGGGATGCCCGCGAGGGCGGTCTCACCCACGAGACGCCAGTACTCGCGCACCAGCTGCTCGAACAGCTCCCGCGCGCTCCCGGTAAACGCCTGCGCCAACGCCTCGCCCTTGGCGATCACCGGCACGATGGTCTCCCGGATGACGGCCTTGAACAGGGCTTCCTTGTTTTCGAAGTAGAGGTAGATCGTCCCCTTGGTGACGCCGGCGCGACGCGCCACGTCCTCCAGCTTGGCGGCCGCGAAGCCACGCTCGACAAAGACATCGAGTGCGGCGGCCACGATCTCTTCGGGACGGGCGTCCTTGCGGCGGCGCCAGCGCGGCGAGCGCGGTTTGCGGACGGTGGCTTTCCTGGGTGCGGCAACGCGGGGCATCACGACTCCTGAGTTAGTTACTGAACGGTCAGTAACTAAACCAGGTTCCCTGGTCCCGTCAAGCCCGCCGGTAGAAAAAGATCAGGCCTGTCACGGGGGGCACCGCGCCCACCTGGCGCAGCAGCGTCACGATCTGGCCCCGATGGTAGGAGGAGTGGTCCACGGCGTGGTGAAACATCTGGCTGAAGGTGTGCTGGTACTCCCCTCCGGTCGAGGGCTTCACGGTTCGCGTCTCCTCCAACTGTGCCTCGGTCAGGCTCGCGAGGAACCTCCCCCGCTCCGCCTCGACCTCCTCCCACCGCGCTCGCACGTCCGCGCTGGCGCGGAGGTCCTTGCCCTGGGCGGCCGCCGGGTTCGGCTGCTTGAGCCAGCGGTTGAGCCAGAGGTGCTCCGCCCAGACGATGTGCGCCAACGTGCCCTGGATGCCGCCGTGGCTGCTCTTCAAGTCGCGCTGGTACAGGTCCGCCGGCAGGGCATCTGCCGCGTCGAACATCAGCCGATTGGCCCAGGCGTTGTAGGCGAACAGCTCGCGGAATTCGCTCAGCCGTGACAGCATGTCTCGGCGCAGCAATCGGCGGTAGCAGAGGCGGCGGTCGAGGCCACCTGGATCCCCAGATGGTTCAACGCGCCTGCGCCCACATCGGACGAGGCATTGAGGGTCAGGTTGAGCGCCGGCTCGGCGACGTCGAACTTCGCGTACCCGGGTTTGTGCTTGACGGGCTCGAGGCCGAGGAAGGTTCGGTAGAAGCGGACCGACTCGTCGAACTTGGGCGTGTTGAGGGCGACGTGCACCTTCATACGGCGACTCCTTTCAGAGCGGAGACGGGGACGAGGCCACTGCGGGTGCAGCACTCCGCGTACAGGAACGCCAGCAGGTCGCGCAACCCCGCGGCGTCGGCGCGGTAGCGCAGGTACTTCCCTTCGCGCGTCACGGCCACGAGGCCCTCACGCTGCAGGGCGTCCAGGTGGTGCGATAGCGTGGAGGGCGGGATGTCGAGCTCCTCTTGGATCGCGCCGACGACGAGGCCATCGGGGTTGGCCGATAGCAGCAGCCGCACGATGGCCAGACGAGCTTCGTGCCCCAGGGCGGCGAACTTGGGGGCGAACTCGAGGGCGGCGGCGGTGGTGCTGGCTGCATTCATAATTCGATAATACTAGAAGTATGGATATCATGTCAAGCTCCTGGGCGGGCCTTAGACTTGAGCCATGGATCAGGCCGTTAGGTACGCCCGAGGCGTCCGTATCGTCGCCGCAACGATTGCCCTCGTCATCATCGGGAAGCACCTCACCACGGCCGTACCCGCCGGCGCGCAGCACGACCTCCTCGTGGTGCGCGCCATTGCGGTCGCGCTCGCGATCGGCATCGCCCTGCTCCCCTTCCGCCGCCCTTCCGCCGCTCAGCTGCGAGGCCTCGCCTTCGGGTTAGGGATCGGTGTCGTGTTCGCAACGGTCGGGGTTGCTACGGTGCTGCCGGGGGAGGTCTGGGAGCAGTCGGTTTCGCTCGTCGCGATGATGTTCGCTGCGGCCCTCTTCATGCCGTGGTCGTGGCGCTGGCAGGCCGCCTTCGTCGCCATCGCCCTGTTGGCCGCCACCGTCGTGTTCACGCTGGTCATTCCTCGCAGCGGGCTCGACGGCCAGAGCACCGTCCGCGTGCTGCTGACCCTTTACGTCTTGGCCGCGCTTAGCGTCTTCGGAGCGCACCTCGCCGATCGCGCCCGCCGCCAGCTCGCCGCCAGCGAGTCTATCCGGGGGCACGAGCAGCGCCTCGACGCGCTCGCCCGTTTCGCCGGGGGAATCGCGCACCAGTTCAACAATCTGCTGGGCGGGATCCTGACGCACGCTTCGGTGCTACGCCAAGACGCCTCTATGGGGCCCGCCGCCAACCAGCTCGACGAGATCGTCGCCGCCGCCCGCCGCGGCCGCGACCTGACCCAAGAGCTGATGCGATTCACCCGCAGCGACCCCATCCGGGTCCAACCCACGGATGCCGGCAAGGTGCTCGACAGCGTGGCGGCGTTGGCGCGGGCCCTGCTCCCCGAGGGGGCGAAGGTCCACGTGCACGCGGCGCCCGGTCTGCCGCCCCTCGCCGGCGACATCGACCACCTGGTGCACGCCTGCACCCAGATCGTCCTCAACGCCCGCGACGCGATGCGCGGCCGCCCCGATCCCCGCCTCGGCTTGACGGCGGCCCTGCACACCGTCGCCGCCGGGGACACGGAATGGCGCGACGCCGCTCCCGGCCGCTACGTCCGCATCGCTATTTCCGATTCGGGCCGAGGGATGGACGCCGCGACGGTGGCGCGGGCGTTCGAGCCGTTCTTCAGTACCAAGCCCATGCACCAAGCGACCGGGCTGGGGCTCGCGACGCTGCTCCGCGTCATTCGGGACCACGGTGGCGTCGTGCGCGTCGAGAGCGAGCCGGGACGCGGGACCACGATCCACATGCTGCTGCCCGTGTCGCAGGAGCCGCTACCCGCTCCCAGTTCCGCCTCGCCTGCTGCGGCACCTTCCGCGGTGGCGGCGCCCGGCGCCACGATTCTCATCGTGGACGACGAGGCGATCGTCCGCAACAGCCTGAAGCGCGCGCTTACTCGCTTCGGCTATCGTGTGCTCGAGGCGGGCGACGGCGGTTCGGCGTTGGCGACGATGCAGGCGGCCGACCCGCCCGTCGACCTCGTCATCCTCGATCTCGTCCTGCCCGGGGGTGGCGCGGGGATCTTCGAGCTGCTCAAGGCGGTGCGGCCCGAGGTACGCGTGTTGATCTCGTCGGGCTACAGTCCCGACGCCGACGCCGCACGCGGGCTCGCCGATCGGGTCGAAGGATTCCTGCCGAAACCCTACGAGCTCAGCCAGCTGCGCACCGCGGTGAGCCAGGCGCTCTCCGGGAAAGCCGCCTAGCGGGCGGCCGCGCGCTCGCCGCCGTCGAGCACGCTGTGTTGTACCGCCCGTCCCTCGATCACCTGATCGTCGCCCACGAGTGAGTCTGCGACCGTGGCGCCCTGGATCCGGACGTTGTCCCCGAGAATGCTGTTCGCGACGGTGCTGCCTGTGACGCTGCTTCCCTTGCCGAGCGAGACGTTGGGACCGACGGTGCAGTCGGCGAGACGCACGCCGTCTTCGATGTACACCGGGTCCTGGATGATGACGCCCTTCGGGGCTGTCTTGGGGCGCCGCCCCCGTCCGTGCTCCAGCAGGTGGCGATTCGTCTCGAGCAGGGTGTCGACCTTGCCGCAGTCGTACCACCCCGTGACTTCGCCCACGACGAGTTTCTTGCCGCGGTCGACCATGTACTGGAAGGCATCGGTCAGATAGAACTCACCGCCCTTCCCCGGCGCCGCGCGCATTACCTCGGTGATGCCGTCGAACAGCGTCTTCCAGTCCTTGATGTAGTACAGGCCGATGTTGGCGAGCTTCGAGATCGGCGTGCTCGGCTTCTCCACGATGCGCGTCATGTACCCGCGCTCGTCGGTCACGATCACCCCGAATCGCTGGTAGTCCTCCACCTCCTTGGCCCACAGGATCCCGTCGGCGTCGCTGCGCCGCACGACCGACAAGTCGGCATCGAATAACGTGTCCACGAAGATGATCATGACGGGCCCGTCCACATACGGGCGCGCCAGGTTGATCGCGCCGGCCGTGCCGTCGAGGGTCTGCTGCTCGATGAACCGCGCGGGAATCCTGTAGTGGGTCGTGACGTACTGCTCGACTTGCTCCTTGAGATGCCCCGTGATGACGATCAGCTCTTCGAGATCGAGTCCTGCGACGGTGTCCATCACGTAGTCCATCACGGGCCGCCCGGCGACCTTCACGAGCGGCTTGGGGACCCGCTTCGTCAGCGGCAGCAGGCGCGTTCCCTTGCCCGCGAGCGGCACGATGACTTTCATGGCACGCGTCCGTAGCGGTCTTTCAGCCGCACCACGTCGTCGAGCTCCGCGGTGGAGGCCTCGAGCAGGTCGCTCACGACCACCGCTTCGAACTGGTGAATGGTCTTGGGCTGGATGTGGAATGCCTCACCCTGCCGCACGCGCCGCTCGATCAGCGTCTCGCCCTGCTGCAGGCGCAGGATGATTTCGCCCGCCAGCACGTAAATCGACTCATCCTTCTTGTTGTGGTACTGGAGGCTGAGCACGTGGCCGGGTTCGATGTGCAGGATCTTGCCGACGTAGCGGTCGGTCCTCGCCCAAATCAGCTCGTGCCCCCACGGCTTCTCGACGCGATACGGGACTTCGCTCATGCGAGTCTCAGCTTGAGAGAAGAAGGAATCGTCACACAAGCGGTGACGCAAACACCGCACCCGACGCACCCCTCGGGCTTGAGCACCGGATGGCCGCGGTCGTCCACGGCCAGGGCTGTCTCTCCCACCGGGCAGGAGCGGGCGCACACACCGCAGGCGGACCCCTGAAACGTGATGCAGCGCTCGGGATCGAGCTCCAGCACGCCCATGTGAATGGATGCCCACATGTCCTGCGGGAGCACCAGCGCGCCCGTCTCGCACGCGGCGGCGCACGGCATGTCGGCGCAGACGATACACGCCTGCATCGCCGGATCGATGTACGGCGTGCCCGCGGCGAGCCCCGCATTCGCGGGCGCCTTGACGATCGCGTGCACGGGGCAGACATCGATGCAGTCACCGCAGCGCGTGCAGGCGGCGACGAACGCGACCTCAGGAGCGGCACCCGGAGGCCGGAACCAGCGCCGCGGCGCCACCCGCTCCTCGGTCCGCTCGGCGATCTCGTGCAGCAACCGGCCGATGGAGTCCTGCAGGAAGCCGCGGCGGTCGCGGTCGGTCAAAAGCTGGACTCCAGGCTGACCTGCCACCGGAACGCGAACAGCCCTTGGGTCCTGCCGTTCCAATCGGCAGCGTAGTTCCAGCGGTTCACGACGAGCGGAAACTCGAGCCGCAGCGTCACCGGCAGATCCCGGACCTGCCGGTGCGCCACGATCCCCACACCGCCGTCGTACAGGGTCGTGTACCACTTCCCCGCCGGGGCCGATGGCACCGCGACCGTATCCACCACACCGAGATCGAGGAAGCCCTCGAGGGCAGCGCCGCCGTACAGGGGTTTGGCGCCTTCGATGTTCACACCCACCGCCCAGCGCCCGCCCAGGTCGGCGCGGAAGGCGCGCAGATTCGCGTTGCCGGGCGCGTGGTAATGAAAGTCGGGCCGCACGAACAGCGCTCCCCGGCTGCGCAGCAGCGGATTGGTGAACGTCTCGTAGGGATCCGCGCCCGCGATGGGGATGCGGCGTTGCAGCGGCGGCAGGTTGTCGGCAACGTAGCCGCCGCCGAACACCCGCACGCCCAGCGTGGACTTGAGCCAGAACGGCGCCCGCACGCTCACCTCGCCGGTGACGCGGGCGAAGGGCTCGATGTCGTACCGGTCCCTCGAGACTACGCCGGCTCCCGGGTAGCGGTAGACCGCGCCGCCCCGGATACCGAAGCGGGCGTGCCAGACGCCGGCTCCGCGGGTCACCGTGGTCGAGACCCAGGGACCCGCCTCGATCGTGCCCGCGTCGTCCCACAGGCGGCGGTCGAGGTAGCTGAGGTCGGTGCTCGCCATCCACACGGCGTCGAACCCGGCGTGGGGGTCGGCGCCGAACGTCACGTGGCGGCGCAGGGAGCGGTCCACGCTGAAGGCGACGCCGGTGCGTCCCTCCACCCACCAGGCGGCGACACTCGACTCGGTGCGGGGCATCGGATGACGGACCGAGTTGGCGAAACGCGTGTACACGCCACCCCGATGACCCGCGTCGTTCTCCAAACCCACGGACAGCAGGGCGACGCTCTTTTCGAAGCGGCCGAGGTAGTTGCTGCGGCTTCGCACGGCGAGTGTGAGGCCGCCGACGTCGTTGCTCCAGGCGACAGGCAGCAGCGCCGACACCTTCCGGTCGCGCCGCGCCGTCTCGCGCGTGGGGTCGTCCAACCGTAGCTCGGTCCGTCGGCGCTCCCAGTTGTTCAGCATGTTCCAGTCGTGCGCGCGCACGCGCGGGTCCAGGATGAGGCGCTTTGGCTTTCTGCCCGTGATGAATTCGACTCGTTCGACCTCCGGCTGGCCCGTGCTGCGCGCGTAGATCGTGTCACGGTCGCCGATTTCGACCGGCATCCAGCCGTCGCCGAGACGCTCGATGGTAACCGCTGTTAGCCAATGGCCATTGGCCAACGGCTTCCGTTCCACACGCCTGAGCCGGTAATCGATCAACGGCGTGCCGTGCAGCCACTGGCCGAACAGCCAGCCCAGATCCTGCCCCGATACCTCTTCGCACACCGCACGGAATGCCGCCTCGTCCACGTGCTTCAGTTTCCAGCGCGCGTAGTAGGTCCGCAGGATGCGGCGCATCGCCTCATCGCCCACCACGTAGCGCAGCTGCTCGTAGAACAACTGCCCTTTTGTATAGATCATCGTGTTGTAGGTGGCGAAGTCGCGGTAGCGCTCGCTCATCATCGAGACGGGCTCGCTCCAGCGATCCAGGTCCCAGAACAGGATCTCCCCCTCGACCCCCGGATACGCCGGGCCCTGACCGTGCGCCTCGAAGAACCAGCCCGTCTGGAAGCTGGTGAAGCCTTCGTCCAGCCAACCCTCGCGCCATTCGTTGTTGGCGAGGATCCCCATCGTGTAGTTGTGCCCGACTTCGTGGACGATCAGGCCGAGGCCGGCGCTGCCATCCATCACCATCATCGGGAATTCGGTACCGCCGCCCTCGATGCGGTGCACGTTGGTCAGCTGCGGCCACGCGAACTTCCCGTACAGCGTGTCCAGCCAGGCGAGCGCCATTTCGGTGCGCCGCACCGCGATGCCTTTGCCCCACGTCGCGCTGTCGCCGGGCTGATACAGCACGCGCACGACCACGTCACGGTAGCGTCCCTCTTCGTACCGGTAGTCAGGGTTCAAGGAAAACGCGAAGTGGTGCACTGAGTCGGCGTAGAACCGCACGCACTTGCGCCCCTGCCCCACCGAACCACACCGGGACGTGGGACGTGGGGCGTGGTACCAATCGCGCTGATAGTCGATCGGACCGCGAACGACTGCCGCTTTTTCCCAACCAGGATCACCTTCGACGGGCACCCCAGTGGCACCCACCACCTGGTCCGCAGGCAGATCCAACGTCACGTCATAGCTCGCGAACTCGCCGTAGAACTCGCCGCCGGGATAGAGCGGATGGTCCTCCCATCCGTACTTGTCGTACACGACGGCCTTCGGGTACCACTGCGCGAAGTCGAAACGCCGTCCCTGCCGGCCCTGGCGGCGCGGCAGCGTGGAGGGGCGGGCCTGCCAGCTGATTTCCACGACCATCGAGTCCCCCGGCGCGAGCGGCCGGGGCAGCGTCCAGTGCGCGATCGTCGAATCGGGAGCGTAGGGATAATCCGGCACGCCGAGCGTCGATTGCGTGATCCGTTCAAAGGCGTAATCGGGATCGCGCATGTGCTGAAAGCGTACGCGCCCTTCCGCCGAGTCGGCCGCGGCCCAGCGGGAGCCGGGGCGGAACGCGTTCAGGTACTGGTGCACCGCGAAATCGCGCAGCGTGTCGGGTGAGCGATTGACGTACGTGATCCGGACCCGGCCCGTCAGCACGCCCGACGGTTCGTCGAGGGCGGCGCGGATCTCATACGCGACGCGCTGCTGCCAGTAGACGGAATCGGGCGCGATGAAGGCCAGCAGCACGAGGGCGAGCATGGACCGGGAATCTCGCGTCTTTCGGACCCCGCTCGCAAGGAAAGGAGGCCGCCCGTTGACCCCTCCGGCCTCAAGATGGGCCTCCACTTTTGGAGGAGGAGACCCATGTTGCACCGCATCCTCACCATCGCCGCGCTCGCCGCGGCCGGCGCGTTGGCCGCCTGCGGCGACCGCGCGCCGCTCACTCCGGCGGGCGACGCCGCTGTCACGGCGGGTTCGCCGGGCGCGGCGCCTCAGAAACCGGAGCGGCTCGCCCGCGAGTTCGCCAAGGCGCTGCGCAATCCCGCGTTCCGGGCGTATCTGAAGGCGCAGCTCGACGCGTCGGTGTTCCCCGAGCACAAGTTGCAGTTCCAGGCGTTCCTCGGCGCCAGCGGCGGGCGCGCCCTCCGCTACCTCGAAGCGGGCGTGGAACAAGAGGCGAAGGCCGCCATCCCGCTCGAGGTCTATCTCCCCGTCCCCGCACATCGGGCGGCGTGGACCGGGGACGAGAACGTCTTCGTCGCCACGGCAATCACGGACCGCGACGTGCCGGTCGCCTTCGACCCGCGCGGCGGACGCCACCTGCTCGACCCCGCAAAGCCCCCCGAGACGCCGGTGATCGCCCTGGTACCGGTCGAGACCGACTTCACGGCGGTCGCGGGGGCTGGGGGGATAGGGCCACAGCGGATGACGTGTCTGGACTGCAGTGGGTCCGGGAGTGGGGGCGGCGGCGATCCCACGCCCCCACCGGCCGGTTTGTACATGACCAAAGCCCATTTCGTACAGGACTTTGAAGGCTGGTTGAAGGGTGCCCCCGAATTTGAGGTGCACATCCTCGGGCAGCTGGGGCAGACTGATTCGCTCGTGTCATACCAGTGTGCCGGGGAGAAGCAGTACGGACCGTACTTCTTCAACCAGGACAACCTCGACTGGTCGGGGAAGGTGCTGCTGTTCTCCAGGCAGCAGCTCGATCAGTACAACACGGCGCATCCGGGGCAAAACGTCCGGGTGTTCGTCGTGGAGGACGACGACACGGCGTGCCAGATCAAGACGGACCCGGACCGGTTCCAGAGACTGATCGCCACCGTGGACAGCGCCTACCGCGATCTGACGGCGGGCAACGATTCGAGCACGGCGGTCCAGCAGCTCTGGGGCTACGCCAAGGTAGCGAAGGACGTCTGGGAGGCTTTGGCCAGCTTCTTCAAGAGCAATGACGAGCTGGTTGGGAACGCCGTGCAGGACTCGATCGTCGGGGAGTTCTACCCCGGGTTCAATTGGTTCGTGAAGGGGGACAACACGATCACCAACGGCTGGATCAACCTCGAGATGCACTGATGCGAGCAGTCGCCGTCGTTGCCATCCTCCTCGCCCTGCCGACCCCGGGGGCGGCGGGCGCCGCGCTCGCGCAATGGCGGATCGGTCTGGAGGCCGGGGTGTCGCGCTACCGTGGATCGGCGCGCGACACGTCGGGCAGCGGTGGGCCGCCCGGGTTCCATCCGGGCGGCGCGCCGGCGATCGGCCTGCGCGTCGAGCGCGGCATAGGCGCGTTCGGGGCGGCGCTGCGCCTGTCGTTCGCGAAGCCGGGACTCTCTGCTGACGGCGATGACCTGACCGTCACTGACAAGAGCAGTGGGGAGTTGTTCGAGTTGGCCACGCTGGTGGCCGTCCGGGTGGGAGGGATCGGGCCGAGCGGAGCGGTTCGAGCGGAACTGGGGCCCGCCCTCCACCTGTGGAAGTTCGGCGACGAATTCCGCACGCGGATCGGCGTGCTGGGCGCGCTGGCCTACGAATGGCCCGTGGCGGGGCGGTTCTCGGGTGCGATTCGGCTCGAGGGCGCCCTGTCACGGTCGTGGTTCGAGGAGAGTGATCTGCCGCCGCAGTACGAACGGCGGGTCACGTGGCGCTACGGGGTGACGCTGGGGCTGCGGTATCGGCTGTAGGCTACTCGCCGGTGAGCATCCGCCGCTTCAAGGCCATCAGCCGCCGTCGCACCGAACCGTCGAAGATGCGGTCGCCCACGCGCACCACGACGCCGCCCACGATGTTGCGATCGGTGCGAAAATGCGCCCGCACTTCGCGCCCCAGCACCTCGGTGAGCCGCGCCACGATGTCCTTCTCGATGCGCGCGTCGGGCTCCTGCGCCAGGGTCACGCCGGCGTGCACGCGGTTCAGCCGCTTATCGAGCAAGACTTGGTACTCCTGCGCGATCTCGCCGAATAATCCCTGACGCCCGCGCCGCACCACAGCCTGTAAAAAGCGCACGAACTCTGCGGGCGCCTCACCCTTCAAAGCTCGCTCGAGAATGCCCGCCTTGACCCCCTTCGAAACACGCGGTGAGGCGAGCATCGCCTCGATGCGAGGGTCGGCGGCGACCGCGCCGGCCACGGCGTCGATCAGCTCCCCGAACGAATCGCCGACGGTAAAGAGAGCTTCGGCGTAGTTGCGCGCGACCGTGACCGACTTCACTGCTTCGACTCCTGGTCGAGCGTCGCCAGGTACTCGGTCACGAGCCGCCGGTTCGCCTCGGTGTCGAGGTTGGCCTCGATCACCTTCGCCGCGGCCGCGATCGACAGCTCCACCGCCTCACGCCGCAGCGCGACGATCGCCTTCTCCTTCTCGGCGTCGATGTCCTTGCGGGCACGCGCCAGCAGCGCCTCGTACTCCTCCCGCGCCTTGGCGAGCAGCAGCTCCCGCTCCTTCTGAGCGACCGCCTTGGCCTTGGCGATCATCTCCTGCGCCTCCATGCGGGCGCCCGCGATCGTCTTCTTGTGCTCCTCGAGCAGTTGCTGCGCTAGGGCGTTGGCCTTCTCCGCGTCCTCGAGCTGCTTCTGAATGCGTCGCTCGCGCTCCTCGACCGACTTGAGGATCGACGGCCACGCGAAGCGCCACAGCAGGCCCATCAGGATCACGAAGATCAGGACGGTCCAGAAGATCACCCCCGTATTGATGTCGAACGGGGTCGGCGCTTCAGCAGCCTCGCCGTGCTGCAGCAGCAGGCTCAGCAGCATCACTTGAGCAGCTTGAACAGCAACGCGAAGACGAGGGCCGCGAGTGTGGCGCCTTCGATCAGCGCCGCGGTCAGGATCATCGCGCCGCGGATGTCGGCCGAGGCCTCGGGCTGGCGGGCGATGGCTTCCACCGCCTGGCCGCCGATTCGGCCGATGCCGAGGCCGGCGCCGATGATGGCGAGCCCCATCCCGATGCCCGCGCCCAGCAGCGCGTTGTTGTTCAGTGCAGACTTGACGGCATCCTGCGCCGCATCCTGAACCAGCAAGAGCATGTCGTGCATGTCACTCCCCGTGAGTTAGTGCTCGTGCTGCATCAGTCCGATGAACACGGACGTGAGCAGCGCAAAGATATAGGCCTGCAGGAACGCCACCAGCAGCTCCAGACACATCATGAACAGCACGAACAGCACCGTCCCGCCCGCCACGATCCAGTTCCCGAACACGAAGATCAGGCCGAGCAGGGAGAGGATCACGAAGTGCCCGGCGGTCATGTTCGCGAACAGTCGCAGGCACAGCGCGAACGGCTTCACGATCTTTCCGATCAGCTCGACCGGCGTCATGATCAGGGCCATGACTACGGCGCCGATCCCCGTCATCCCGGGGGGCACCATCACGATGGTCTTGAGGTAGCCCCTGGGTCCGAGGGCCACCATCCCCGATCCCTCGATCGTCAGGAACGCGAGCAAGGCCAGACCGCCGGTGACGGCGAGGTTGCCGGTGGGTGTCGCCCCCCAGGGGAGCAGGCCGAGCAGGTTGCAGTACAGAATGAAGAAGAAGAGGGTCAGGATGAGCGGCGCGAACTTCTCGCCGCCGTGCCCGATGTTGGCGATGGCGACGTCGTTGCGCACGAACAAGACCATCGCTTCAACCGTCCCGCCGAACCCGCTGGGCGCCTTGCCCTCGCGGTGGCGGCGCGCCACCTGGCGGCCCCCCCACCACAGCGTCAGGAACACGAGCAGCGCGGCAAACGCCATGTACACGACGTGCTTCGTGGGCGAGACGTCGATGCCGAACAGGTACCAACCGGTCGGCAGGTCGATTTCGTGCAGTCCCAGGCCGAGGAAGCGGAAGTCGAACTCGAGCACGTGGCTGTCCGCCGTGTGCGCGAGGATCATCCCGCCGATATCGGGTTGCTGGAGCAGCATCATTTCAGAAACCTGGTCTCCAAAAAGAGCAGCGGCAACAACACGCCGAGAAAGCCAAGCACTGCGGGCAACGGCGGAAGTGAGGCGCGGTGGGTGGCCGCCCAAACGACCAACGTACCCAGCGCCAGGAATCGAACGCCCATTCCGCCTAGCCAGCGGCCCATGAACTCGGCCGTCGGGGCGCCCATCTTGGGACGCAGCAGGGCCACCGCCCAGACCTGGGCAACTACCGCGACGCCCCCACCGATTCCCGCCGGCCTGCCGCCGACCGCGACCGCTGCACCGATCAGCCCAAGGCCAAGGGCCAACAGCAGGCCGTAGGCTCTCACGGCTTTTTCTCCGTGTCTTTCTTCACGCGGTAATAGATGCTCATGAACCCCGCGAACCCGCCGAGGAAGGCGCCGGCGATCGCGACGAGGGGCCGCGTGTGCAGCCAGCCATCTATCAGCCAGCCGAGGCCGCCGAACAGCAGGATGGCGACGGTGAAGTTGAGCGCCATACCGAAGTAGGCGTAGCCCTGGCCGTAGTCGTCTTGGGGCATTTGGCCGCGGGAAACTTAGGCGCTTGTGAAATCTTTCGCAAGCAAAGTGTCAGGGCCGCAACTTTATGTGGCGCCTACGGGTAGGATGTGATACTGTTGCCCAATCATGAGCGCCAACCCCCGTCCTTCCTCCCCGCCCTCAGGCGACGTAGAGCTGCTCGAGCGGCTCGCTGCGGCGCGGTCGGACCTGCTCAGCCAGGTGGGCCGGCGCATCGTGGGGCAGCAGAACGTGCTCGACGGGATCCTCACCGCCATCTTCTCGGGCGGCCACGCCCTGCTGGTGGGCGTGCCCGGGCTCGCCAAGACCCTGATGGTGCAGACGGTGGCCGAGGCCCTGGAGCTCAAGTTCTCACGCATCCAGTTCACGCCCGACCTCATGCCTTCCGACATCACGGGGACGGAGATCATCGAGGAAGACGCCGCGACCGGGAAGCGGGGCTTTCGTTTTGTCCGTGGGCCGGTGTTCGCCAATATCGTCTTGGCCGATGAGGTGAACCGCACGCCCCCCAAGACCCAGGCCGCCTTGCTTCAGGCGATGCAAGAGCACCAGGTCACCGCCGCGGGCCAGACGCATCATCTCCCTTCTCCCTTTTTCGTGTTGGCCACGCAGAATCCCATCGAGCAAGAAGGGACTTACCCGCTCCCCGAAGCCCAACTCGACCGCTTCATGTTCGAGCTGCGGGTGGACTATCCGTCTCAGGAAGAAGAGGAGGCGATCGTCACGGCGACGACCGGCGATTTGTCTGCTACCGTGAGGGCCGCGTTGACCGCTGAGGACGTGCTGGCGATGCAGCACTTGGTGCGCCGCATTCCCGTGTCGCAGGCGTTGGTGAAGGCGGCGGTGACGCTGGTGCGCATGAGCCGGCCCGCCGATGCCCAGGCGCCCGCATTCATTAAAGAGTACGTCTCGTGGGGCGCGGGGCCGCGGGCGTCGCAGTACCTGGTACTCGGGGCCAAGGCGCGGGCGGCGCTCGACGGGCGGCCGATGGCGGACGAGGACGATCTGCGGGCGGTGGCGCCGACGGTGTTGACGCACCGGCTCGTCATCAATTTCGCGGCGGAGGCGGCGGGGCGGACGGCAGCGGACATCGTGCAGCAGCTGCTCAAGGAAGCGAGGTGGCAGCCATGAACCGTTCCGTGATGGCATTGCTCGCTGCGGGCGCGTTGGTGGGGCCGTGTCAAGGACCAGAGATTCCCGGTTTGCCGCACAACGTGGTGGTCGGGACGTGGGGTGGGGAGAACGCGGGGCTAATCGCCGACGACACGAGCGCCCACGTGCACATCGCCTGCACGTTCGGCAACGTGGCGCAGGGGATCGAGCCCGGGCCTGGCGGCCGGTTCGACGTTCCCGGCGCGTATGTGCTACGCGCCTATCCCGTCTACGTCGGTCCGTCGCTGCCGGCGCGGTTCCAGGGCGTCGTCACAGGCGAGAGCCTGATGCTCAGCGTGATCGTGCAGGATACCGTGGCGGATACGACAGTCACGCTCGGGCCCGTGAAGCTGCAGATGGGCCGAGAGCCGCAGATGGGGCCCTGCCCGATCTGCCGGACGCCGGGGGAGCGGATGGCAAGTCGGGTGTTGACAGGCAGTTAAAAAGCCCCTCAGAAACGTACCCAACCGCATGCGAATCAACGTGTTGACACTGCGTTGATTCGGCCGCCTAATACTACTCGCGTATCAAGAAAACGCGGGGTGGTACCGTGGCCCATGCCTTCCAACTGCGGTGTTTGGGTGGCCCTGCTCTCCTCTCGGCTTCCGGAGAGCAGGTGCGCTTCCGCACGCGCAAACACTTCGCGCTCCTGGTTCGGCTTGCCCTCGAGCCCGGCAAACGGTTCACCCGCGACTACCTGACGGACCTCCTGTGGCCCACGGCTGCTCCCCGGCTCGCGAATCACTCGCTCGCCCAAGGACTCTCCGTCATCAAGGCCAAGGTCGCACGCGAGGCGGTGGTGATACAGCGAGCCACGGTTGGTCTCGCCCCGGGGTGGGTGGACGTGGACGCCCTGCGCTTGGGCAACGGTGACGTCGGCGTAGACGGTCCCTTTCTTGACGGCTTCGAGATTCCGGCGGCCCGGCCCTTCGAGGAATGGAAGGACGAATGCCGCGCCCGTCTCCTGCCGCAGGTGCGCGACTGTCTGGTGCGACAAATGGATGCCGCGCGCCGCATTGGCGACTTCGCCACCGTCGAGCGTCGGGCCGAGCGGCTGCAGGAGCTCGACCCGCTCGCCGAGGAGGCGATCCGCGGGGTCATGGAGGCTCGCGCATGGGCAGGTGACCGCAGCAACGCCCTCAAGGCTTTCGCTCGTTACGAGACACAGCTCGCGGAGGACCTGGGCGCCAAGCCGGGCGCGGACCTCGTCCGCATGGCGGATCTGTTGCGTGATGGGCGCCGCTCGTCGCCACGCCCGGCAGTCATCGGAGCATCGGCACCCGGCACCGAGCTGCTCGCGCGGCGCTTCGAGCCGGAAACACTGATTGGACGTGAGCGGGAATTCAGCGTGCTTTACGACGCCTGGATCGCCGCGCGCCGCAAGACGCCGCGTTTCGTCGTCGTCACGAGCGACCCCGGAGTCGGCAAGACAACGCTGACCAACGCCTTCGTATCCAGCTGCCAGATGGACGGAGCGGTGGTGGCCCGGGCGCAGGCCTACGACGCCGAACGCGAGTTGCCTTTCGCGGTGCTGGGCGAGCTCGTGAAGCAGCTCGCCTCGCAACGCGCCATCGGTGGAGCGGACCCGGAGGCACTGAGCGAGCTCACGCGGATCACAGCGGAAATCGCGCGGGTCTTCCCGGGCGTCCCAAAGCCCATCGATTGGTCGCCCGAGATCACCCCGCTGCGGCTCGCCGACGCGTTTCTCAAGACCGTCACCGCCGCGGCCGAAGACAGCCCCATTGTCCTCGTGATAGACGATATTCACGCCGCGGACAACGCCAGCACGGCGATCCTCCACGTTGTTGCACGGAAGCTCGCCGATGCTCGCGTGCTCTTCATACTCACCGGCCGCAACAGCGAGTTGCGGTTGTCGGGCGCCCCTGCGGCGCTGACCGCCGACACCTCGATTGAAGGGTTGCGTACGCTCGAGCTGGACGTCCTCCCCGCGGAGGCGGCGGAGCGTCTTGTAGGGGACCTGGCGGCAGCGGCCGACCAGGCCGACCCGCCTACGGATCGCATCCTGCGGGTGAGTGGCGGAAACCCCCTGGCTCTCGAGTTGCTCACGCGCGAATGGGCGGCGCACGGACCGGCTTCGCTCCTGCGCGACCTTGAGGCATTGAACACGCAGCCCGTGCCGACCCTGGGCATCCCTCGTGCGATCGGCGCCGTGTTCGACCGCCAGAGTCGTCGGCTCGACGCAACGACGCGCGCGGCTCTGGACTTGGCAGCAGTGCTTGGACGCCGGCTGACGGACCTGGCCCTGTACGCCGCGGTCGATCTCACGTCGAGTCAGGCGGCGGAGGCCTTATCGCGCCTTAAGGACGAGGGGCTACTCCGCGAGGTGCGGGGGGATCTCGAGTTCCGGAACGAGTTGATCCGAGCGCAGGCGTACTACGCGGTGGCGGGGCCGGCGCGACAGCACCTGCATCGCAGGGTCGCGGAATTGTTGGCGGCAAGGCTGCCACGGGAAGACAAGGCGGTGAGTCTCGAGATCGCGTGGCACTACTTGAGGGGAGGGGATGCGCGCGCGGCCGAACCCCACGCAGTCGCGGGCGCAGAAGGCGCGCTCCAGGGAGGGGCGCCAGTCGAAGCGGAGCGGGTGCTGACATGGTTGACGGCTGAGCAAGGGGCCGCACCTACGGACGCCCGAATTCAGCGACTACTGGGAAAGGCCCTAGTGAGCCAGTCGAAGGGTGAAGCCGCCTTGCCTATCCTGGCGAACGTTCTCGAGAACACCGGCCTGCCCCTGCGAGATCGTGCCGAAGTCCTCTATCTCCGCGCCGCAGCGGAGTACCTCCGGTGCGAAGACGGTTCTCGGTACAGCGACTTTGCTGCAGAGGCCCTAGACGCCGCAATAGAGGTTGGTGCTCCCGACCTCATCGCTCAATCCGTGTTCGAGTACGCCCGGTCCGGCGTCGTTAACGGAGACGCAACAAGGGTAACGGAGGCCGCCCAACGCATTGACCGTGCTCTGCAGCAACCCGACGTACAGACGAACGCGATGATATTCTTGGCAAGGTCCTACTGTCGACACTTCAGCTGTGAGCCGTTTGCTGCGGTTGAAGACGCCGAAACGGCGCTTCGGCTGCATGAAGGTTCGCCCGACCTTGTCGAGCGAGCGTTCCTCCTAAACGGCCATGCCGTATGCCTAAGAATGGTCGGCCGAACGCGTGAGGCGAGGGAAGCGTTCGAAGGTGCCCTGAACCTGAGTCTCCGCATTGGCAACGACTCTAGAGCGTCCATCATTTGTGGCAACCTCTCGATGCTCGAATGCAGCGCGGGTCGCTTCGAGGCTGCTGTAGCGTACGGACATAGAGCGCTAGCATACGCGAGGACGGAGGTTAACCAACCACTACGCACACTCGTTTACGCAGCGTTGATGGAGAGCTGCGCACTCCTCGGCAGAGTCGATGAGGCACAAGAATGGATGAATGCAGCCCGCGGGTCGCTCTTCGGAAATCCCTCCATGTTGAACCGAATGGAGTTCTGCCTAGAGACTGCGGGCTTTGCACTTATCCTCGGGAACACTGAGCTCGCTCTGAATCTCATTGAGGATGCGGAGCGCCGGGTGCGAGGTCAGGACCTGATCCTTTACGACGTCGGTGTCTTCGAACGATTGCGGGCGTTTCGTGCCGTACACAGAGAGGGGTTGGACGCAGGGTGGGAAATAGTGCAAGCAGCGGTGGAGCGATTCCGGGGTAAGCACCCTCTCTACTACATGAATGTCCTGCCCGCGAAAGCGTGGTTAGAAGCGAAGAAGTGCGGGCATTACAGCAAGGAAACGGAGGAGGGACTTGATCTGCTAACTGAATATGATCTTGAGGGCAAACGTGTCCTCTGGATTGCCCAAGGGTTCCTGACGTGAACCGCTAGGATCCGGCGCGCGCTCCCGCCCGGAGGGTCCTGGACGACGCTTGCATGCTCGGTGGCATGGTCCCGTCGGTCGCCAATTGAGGCCCAAGGAGACGCCGAATGCCTGGGGACTTGCAAACGAGCAGGACCAGCTTTGGATCGAACTGACGACCCGCGTGCTTGTTGAGCTCCTCGAACGCTCGCTGGAGCGTCAGCGCCTTTCTGTAGGGTCGATCAGTAGTCATCGCATCAATGGTATCCGCAATCATGATAATGCGAGCCCCGATCGGGATCGAGTCGGAGGCGAGGCCATCCGGGTACCCTGTTCCGTCGAAATTCTCGTGATGATTCCTAATGTCTGCTTGAACCCTCCCACGAAACTCGGCGATAGTCCCCACTAGGTCGGCGCTTCGGACCGGGTGCCCTTGCATGAGCATCCGCTCCTCGGGCGATAGACGACCTTCCTTACGAAGTAATGGTGCGAATTCCTCATAGATCTTGCCGACGTCGTGTAACAGAGCCGCAGTCGCGATGTCGTCAACGTGCTTGGGCGGCAACCCCAACTCTCGAGCCACAGAGCGGGCGTACTCCGCGACCCGTACAGAGTGACCCGAGGTGTAGGGATCCCGTGCTTCGATGGCCTTTACCATCAACTCGAGCAGCTCTCGGTTCACTCGTTCGACCTGAAGGTTCATCTGGTACATGTGACGAACGAAGAACAGCGGCAGCACCAGAACTGCGAGTCCAAAGATCGAGAGCTTGATGAAGAGGAAGCATAGGAGAATCGATAGCGAACTTGCGACGAGATCATAAGCCAACGACGCACCGGCGATCCGAGTCCACGTTTCGCGCAGGGATACGTCAGACGTTATTGAGACCGCCAGCGCGACGCTGCCCTGGTTCACCGCAAAAAACACAAGAACCAGGACGGCGAAGGGAACGAAGGAGAATGTGAACTCGTCGAACCCGACGTGGCCGCCGAGGGCTTGGTACGCTGCGGCACTGAGGCCAACTGCCAACATGTATTGCGCGGTGTTGAACCAGACACGAAGGAGGGGCTTGCGACGCACGACCGCGTCAGCCACCAAGCCGGTGGCTCCTGCGATCACCATCGGCCACGGACGTGCGAACAACAGAACCGAAGATATGAACGGTATGAACGCCACTGACGTTCCAACGCGAGCAAACGCAATCCGGGAGAGCGGGAGGAACGACGAATCGCAGGCAATACCCAGCAGTAGGAACGCCACGAGCGCGTTCCAGTACACTGTCTCCTTCCCCGACGGTACGTACCACGGACCGAACAGGAGCAGGGCCAGGGTCGCTGCCGAAACGATCCCCAGGAGGAGGCGGAAGCTCCACCGACCAAGCTGAGGAGGTCTGCTCTCACCCATTCAGCACGTCCTCACTGAAAAGTCAATGCAACGAAAAATGGAGGGACCCCATGTCAAGGCTAGAAATGGACCAACCCATCAGCGAAAAACAACTTCGCGATCGCCGTGAACAGCAACGCGAGCAGATTCAACATTGAGCGTCACCCCCTTAGGTCACTACGAGTCATGCTGCCGTAGTTGGAGTGGTACGCCACGCTAAGGCGTACCCGACGCTCCGCTCGTCCACTGTTCGCTTCTCTCCGCTCTAGCTAGCGGTGACCGGGGCCCCCATTGTCGAAATAGTTCTCTATCGCTCAACCCGCGGACCGATGCCCGCGAGCGCGTTTCCGAATTACGCCGCCTGCCGTTCCTGCAACGCCCGCTGAATCGCCTGCACCACGACGGGCATCCCCTCCGCCTTGCTCACGATGTTGCGCACGCCTACGCGCCGCAGGTCCGCCTCCGCCTCCATCGGCATGCCACCCGTCACTACCATCACCTCGGCGGTGAGCCGCCGCGACGGATCGAGCAACCGCTCCACCACCTGCACCGCGTTGAAGTCCGGCAGCCTGTAGTCGAGGACGACCAGATCGGGATGGGTGCGGCCGATCTCGAGCAAGGCATCCATCCCCGTCGTCGCCTCTACCACCTCGATCTCCGGCGCCTCCCGCGCCAACCAGTGCACCAACGCCCGGAGGTAACTCGGATCGTCCTCCGCCACCACTATCACATCCCGCTCGCGCCCGAGCGTTAGCTCGGCGGGCACCGCCATGCCGTGCGCGCGCAGAAACTCGGCGAGATCCGCCGACGCGACCCGGCGCCGACCCGTGGGCGTCTTGTGCCCCTTCAGGTGGCCCTGGTCGATCCAGCTCGCAACCGTCGCGGGCGTGACCTGTAGAACGCGCGCAACACGTTGAGTGCCCCAATAACGCTTAGACTTGGTCGGGCTCATCGGAACACGAAATACTATCGAAACCGATAATCCGCTAGTCCCCCTGTCGGGTGGGCGCAACAGGACAGGGGCCCTGCCAGGATGGTTGTTGCTAAACAGCTACACTACAGCGCTTTACGATACCTACCGTCTCGCATCGACCCACCGATTCGTAGCGTCCAACACAGCCAGCACCGCGCTCCGCTCGGCCGATTCGCGAATTTCGCATGTCCCGACCAATAGCTGCGCCTCACGCCCGCCCAGCCCGTGCACCGCCACCAACACGAACTTCCGGTCGAACGCGTCCAGCATCGACGCGCCCTCGAGCGCGATCGAGTTGTCGGGAATCAGCTCGTCGAGACACGCCGCCGCCGCGCGCGCCGCCGCCTCGACCCGGTTGCGCAGCGTGTCGGTCCCCAGCTCCTCGGCCGACGCCTCGCGCTCGCCGAAGGCGAGCTTCACGCGCACCAGCACGCGCTGCGGCCGGTCCGCCGGCCGCACTTCCATCCCGCGGAACACCACCACCCGCCGCTTGGCGCGCTCGTTGATCGCTTCGTTGTGCAACGCTTCGATCGGCCGCACGTCGGCGGTCTGCGCCACGCTGATCTTGCGATGGTCGATCTTGAACCCGAGCTGCGCCATCAGCGCCGACTCGATGTTGCGCACCACCTGCTTCGGCTGGATGTCGCTGCGCGTGAGCACGTGCACCTCGCTCACTTCGCCCAAGGGTGTCACCACCACCCGCGCCGACAACACACCGGTCAACGCGGTGATGAGGTTCTCGACTCGTTTGATCCCCCATGGATCGGGGTTCTGCACAGGCGTCAAAGGAACCGGCTCCTGTTCCGGATTGGCAGGCGTCACGTATTCACTCCCCCGTCGCGACCTGGTTGCGGCCGGCGGCCTTAGCGCGATACAGCGCGCGATCCGCAGCGACCAGCACGTCTTCGTTTTCCCTGTCGGGCCGGTATTCGGCCACCCCGATGCTAGCCGTCACGAGCCCCTCCGGATAGCCCAGCCGTTCGCCGATCGCCTGCACCGCGGTCCGCACCTTCTCCCCCACCCCGCGCGCCCCCTCCTGCCCCGTGCCCACCAGCACGATCACAAACTCGTCGCCGCCGTAGCGGCCCGCTACGTCGGTGGTGCGGATGTGCGCCCCGCACTCCTGGGCCGCGCTCTTTAAGACGGCGTTACCGGCTTCATGGCCGAATTTGTCGTTCACCTGCTTGAAGTTGTCGAGATCCATGAAAAGTACCGCAAATCGCTCACCGGTGCGGTGCGCGCGCGCCACCTCGGTCGACAATCGATCGCGCAACACCCGAAACGACGCCAATCCCGTGAGCGCGTCGACCGCCGCGGCCTGGTGCGCCAGCACCGCCTGGCGCTCGAGGTAGGGCGGGCACGACTTGAGCGTCGTGCGCCCCTGCGCCGCCGCCACCGCGAACTGGCGGCACGTGCCGTAGCCGCACGCCCCACAGTCCCACGGCCGGCCGTTCGGCGCCAGACCGATCTCCTCGAGGACGTCGTCCACCGCATCGGTCGCCGGCTCGTGGCCGTTTTCCTCCACGCGGAAGACGGCGCCCACCGAGATGGCGACCCCATCGGCCAGCACCGAGCGCTGCGCCCGTGGCGGCTCGGTCGCGCCTACGATCTCGCGGCGCCGGAACAGCTCCTCGCGCGGGCCGAGCAATGGATGGTCGAGACACCCCTCGCACGGCAGAATGTCCACGAACCCCAGATCGATCCGGTCGGTGCCGACCGCGCGGGCGATGGCCTCCAGCTGGCCCAGGCCGCGGACCTTGCGGAAGCGGCGGCTCGACTGCCGCTCTTCCTTCAGGAGGTCGAGCGGCAGACCCCCCGCCGTGCTCCAGAAGCGCCGCCGCTCCTCGGGAATGCGGCTGAAAAAGACCGGCTGGTCCTCGATGCGCACGCCGCGCGTCCTGAGAATGCCCTCCAGCTCAGCGAGGGTGATGGCCGCGTCCACGTCGGGCCCGCCCTCGGTGATGCACACCCCCGCATACACGACGGGGGTCCCGGCGCCATACAGGGCCTTGAGGTAGCGTGCCTCGGCGGCGATCGGCGTCGCCACCGGCGCGAGGTACGGAATCAGCTCGGGGTACTGCGCCCGCACCGTCTCGACCACGACGGGGCAGGTGCTGCGGATGATCGTGCCCCAGCCGTCGTCCGCCAGCAGCTCGCGGTACTGTCGGGCGACCAGCTCGTCGCCCAGCACGCCGCGATGCACGATCTGGTAACCAGCAGCGTAACAGGCGTTTACGACTTGCTCCGGTGTGGCCGGGTAGAAGTGCGCCGCGGACTCGACGCTCAGGATCAGCACCGCCTCGCCGCCCATGGCCAGCTCCAGGGCGCGGGCGTGATCGCCGGTCGCGATGATAGCGTCGTGGGGACAGGCGGGGAGGCAGAGCCCGCAGCGCGTGCACGATTCGTCCACGATCCAGACGCGCTGATCCTCTACGGCGACGGCGTCAGCCGGGCACACCCGTACGCAGGCGTGACACGCGACGCATTTGTCCGGATCGATTCTAAAGTCCACGAACGTACCGGCCGGTCGCGAGGGGCTCTGGGAAGGGCCCCGCTAACATGCGACCCGGGTCACGCAGCGTCAAGCGAGCTGGTATTCCTTCAGCTTGCGATACAGTGTCCGTTCGCCGATGCCGAGCACCTCGGCCGCCTTGCGCCGGTTGCCGTGCGTGTCCTTCAGCGTCGCCTCGATGGCGGCGCGCTCCACGTCGGCCATCGTCATCCCGGCACGGTAGATGACTGGCCCCTCCGGCACCGGCTCGGCGTCTAGAGGGTCGGATGGTGCGACTTCGATCATCTCGACGCGCTGCGCCGGGCGCTCCTCGATGCGGCGCCGCAGCTCCTCGATCTGGAGCTTTAGCTCGACCAGGCTGCGCAGGATGAACTCGACCTCCTGCCCCGCCACGTCGCGCGACGCGGTCGAGACGCGCACCGGCAGGGCCCTGGCGCCGCCGCGCTCCCGGATGTCGCGCGGGATGTCGCCGGCGCGGATCTCGCCTTCCGGAGCCAGCACCACCATCGATTCGATGAGGTTACGCAGCTGGCGCACGTTCCCGGGCCAGTCGGCCTCGACCAGGATCTCGAGCGCCTCGGGGGTGATGCCCTTGAACTGTCTCTCGTGCTGCGCCGCGAACTCGGCGATGAAGCGCCGCACCAAGAGCGGGATGTCGCTGCGCCGCTCGCGCAGCGGCGGCAAGTAGATCGCCAGCACGTTGAGACGATAGAACAGGTCGTCGCGGAACTGCCCCACCGCCACCGCGTCCTTGAGCGAGCGGTTGGTCGCGGCGATGACGCGCACGTCCACCTTGATCGGCTGGATGCCGCCGACGCGGAAGAAGGTACGATCCTCCAACACGCGCAGCAGCTTCACCTGCGTTGCGGGAGGGCACTCGCCCACTTCGTCGAGGAAGATCGTGCCGCCGTCGGCCAGCTC
>Ga0137418_10000179_pt1 | contig 49872 bp, 43 predicted proteins | sample CZODoug3_1_2_16f_FD_122242 | JGI IMG/M metagenome (GOLD analysis project Ga0137418, IMG submission 122242) | Vadose zone soil fungal communities from Angelo Coast Range Reserve, California, USA - CZODoug3_1_2_16fungal (Hybrid Assembly) | ecosystem: Environmental > Terrestrial > Soil > Vadose...
TGATGGAGCTCGACCCACGAGCGTTCTTCTTCACCGAGCACTATCGAAACTATCCAGCGGTGCTGATTCGCCTGGCCGAGGTACCGGCCGCGCTCTTGACCGATGTCGTGACCGAGTCGTGGCGCCATGTCGCCGCTCTGCCGCCGGCTCGTCCACGCAAGAAGCCGGCGGTCCGCAGGAGGCCCTCATGACTTTCCAGTGCATCTCGACCTGAGGCCGCTGCCGCGGTAGCGTTGTGCCCTCGACTCCCTCACATGCCGCGGTTGGGTTTGCGCTCGCTGCCTGGGCTCAGCAGCGACCTCCCATCCGCCGTGTGTGCCTGGCCGCAGCCGCCTGCGCCGCCTTGCCGGACATCGACGTCATCAGCTGGCCGCTCCATATCGCGAATGCCTCGCTCTTCGCCCACCGCGCCATCACCCATTCACTCGCGTTCGCGGTCCTCGGCGCGCTGCTCGCGACGCGTTTTTTCTTCGGTGGTACCGAGTGGGCGCCGTCGCGCGCCCGCATTACGTTGATCCTTTTCCTTGCGCTCCTGTCTCATGCCTGTCTCGATGCGCTCACGACGTATTCCGTGGGCGTCGAATTCTTCGCGCCGTTTTCCCAACAGCGATTTCGCTTTCTCTGGACCCCGCTGGGGGGCCCGAACGGGCAGGGGCCGCTGACGGCTCAGCTGGCCCAGGAGTTCATCGTCGTCTCGTTGCCCGCGGTCGTCCTCGGCTGGTTAGGCTTTCGGCGGCGTCGCCAGACGCGTGAAGCCGCTTGAAGATCGTGCTCGCCCGGCACGGCAAGCCTGACTGGGACTTCAAGACGCCCATTCCAGGGCACGGCCTCGCGGCCTGGCTGCGTGGCGAGCGCGATGCCCCACTCGATCCGTCACACCGCCCCAGCCCTGAGCTCGAGCGAGTCGCCCGTGCCGCGACGCGCCTGATCGCGACTCCGCTGCGACGGTCGCTGGAGTCGGCTCGTATCCTCGCCCCGTCGGCGGTGCCGCTCGTTGATGCGCATTTCCAGGAGCCGGACTTGCCGTGCGCAATTCGGTCCGGCGTGCGTCTTTCTCCGGATGTCTGGGCATGGCTCGCACGTACCGCCTGGTTCTGCGGTTGGTCAGCCGGCGTCGAACCATTCAAGGCGACCCGCGCCCGTGCGCGCAACGCGGCGTCCATTCTCGCGGCACACGCCGAGACTCAGGAAGTTGTGGTTGTGGTGGGCCACGGGCTCATGAATCTCTTCATTGCGAGGCAGCTGCGTCGCAGGGGATGGCGCGGGCCGCGACTTCCATTGCAGCGGCACTGGGCATTTGATGTCTACGAGCGAACGGCGGTCTAAGCCGTCGTCAGCATCACGACGCGATCGGCATTCGCCCGGGCGAACTCCGCGTCGTGCGTTGCCACCAGCAGGGCGCGGCCCTGCTCGCACAGACGGCGTAACGTAGTCCCCAGCGTGCTGCGGCGCGCCGGATCGAGCGCCGCCGTCGGCTCATCCATGAGGAGCAGATGGGGATCGGGTGCCAGCGCGCGGGCAATCGCCACGCGCTGTGCCTCGCCTCCTGACAGCTGACTCGGCCACGCGCCCGCGCGCGTGCCGACATCGAGGGAAGTCAGCAGCCTTTCTCCGACCGCCTCCGCTTCACCGCGCGTCTTCCCCAGAACATGTCGCAGCGCCAGCGTGACGTTGTCGAGCGCCGTGAGGTGCGCGAACAGCGCATGGCCTTGAAACACGAGTCCCACCCGACGGCGCAGCGGCACGAGACGCGACTCCGGCGGCACCGATCCCGGTGCCAGCGCGAATCCGTCGACGACGATCCGACCCTCGTCGAACGGTTGCAGTGCAGCGACCGCCCGGAGGGCCGTCGTCTTTCCGACGCCCGACGGGCCCATCAGCGCCACGATCTCTCCGCGCGCGACCTCGAGCGACAGAGCACGCAGCACGTCCCGCGTCTCGTAGCGCACACGCAGTCCGTCGATCACGAGTAATGCCGTCACGCTGCGCGTCCACCCCAACGGTGCTCGAGCCGGCGCGCCAGGCGCGCCAGCGGCAGCGACATCGCCAGATACACGAGGGCGCAGAGGATGCCGGGGACAACCCAGCTCCCGATGTTGGTCGCGTAAATCGCCGTCTGCTTGGTCAGCTCGACAACCGTAATGACCGACACGAGGGCGGAATCCTTGAGCAAGGCGACGAAGTCATTGGTCATTGGTGCCAGCGCGTAGCGCAGCGCCTGCGGCCCACGCACCAGGCGGAGGATCTGCGCCTCTGAGAGACCGAGGGTGCGCGCGGCCTCGAGCTGTGCGCGTGGCACCGCCTCGAGCGCGCCCCGATAGATCTCCGCTTCGTAGGCGGCGTAGTTCAGGCCGAGGGCCAGAATTGCCGCGAGGAACGCCGGCAGCCGTACCACGCCGGCCAATCCGTAGTAAATCACGAACAGCTGCAACAAGAGCGGCGTGCCGCGGATCACTTCGATGTAGATCGTGGTGAGGGCCCGCACCCACGCTGGCCCGTACAGCCGGCCCGACGCCAACGCGAGTCCGACGACCACGGCCAGCGTCATCGACAACAGCGACACCAGCAGCGTCACCGCCGCCGCGCGGGCGAGTGAAGGCAGATAGGCGAGGGCGTGCGTCGCAGCCGGAGCCGTCCGCGTCAGCGCGCTGGAGCGCAGGACGCGATCGAACAGTACCGGCTGGCTGGGATCCCACACGCTCCAGCGACGGAAGATCTGCTCCAGACTTCCGTCGCGCATCGCCTCGCGCAGTACCCCGTCCACCGAATCTCGCAGCAGGGAATCGGCGTGAGCCAGCACACCCACGTAATGGCCGATGGCGACTGGTTGCGCGAGGATCGTGAACCCCGATCCTCCCCGGTGGCGCAGCGCGCGTTGCGCGATGATGTGGTCGAGCAACACTGCGTCGACTCGCCCAGCGACAAGGTCGGCGTAGGGGTGCACGTCGTCGTCGTAGGAGACGGGGATGAGACCTGTCGAGTCGCGCGCGCTGACGAGCAAGTCATACGCGATCGTGGCGCCGAGCGTCGCCACACGCCGGCCGCGCAAATCGGCCAGGCCATGGATCCGGTCCCGATCCTCCGGTCGCACGGCGAGCACTTCGCGAAACTCGAAGTAGGGCAGGGTGACGGAGTGTCGAGCGCGACGCGCCGGCGTGTCTTCCACGCCCGAGAGGCCGAGTACGAAGTCTCCGCGTTCGACGGATTGATCGATGTTGGACCACTGGACCTGGAGGAAGCGCGCGCTGTGGCGGCCCAGCCCGCGGGCGATGCGATCGGCCACCTCCACGTCGAAGCCGCGCACCTGCGATGGATGGGACGGGTCGGCTTCCACGAACGGGGCACCGCCCTCGGCGTCTCCGCCCCACACGAGGACCCGCCGCGTCGTGTCCTGCGCGCCGAGGCTGAGAAGAGTGAGCGCGAGCGTACAAGCCGAGTGGTTCACAGGCCTAGTTTGCTGGCATTTTGTTGAATCCCGCAACATCGGATGCCGGATATCTTCATTCCATGACCTTCAAGCCCGCGACCTGGCTGCCGATCGCCATCCTGCTGAGCGCCGCCAACCTGGTTGCGGTGGGCTTCGCGGCAGGAGGGACCGCGGCTCGAAGCGTTGGACGCAGAGCGGCTCGAAGCATTCGAAGTCGAGCTCGGCAAGCTGCGGCGGGAGTTGAGCGAGACGCAGGAGCGCCTGGACTTCGTGGAACGGCGATTGGTACAGGGATCGGAAGCACGCCGAGTGCCGCCGGAGCGCGGATAGTGACGTTGTCCCGGTCTCGGTCATTGCGTCGATGATCGGCGGCACTCTGCTCAGCGTCCTGGTCGCTGTCCAAGGCGCGACCCAGTCATCATCCCACCAACGAACGTACGCCAACCCCGTCGACATCGACTATCGCTACAACTTCGAGCAGCAGAATCAGGGTATTTCGTACCGCTCCGGCGCCGATCCCGTCATCGTGCTGCAACGCGGGAAGTACTACCTCTTCGAAACCATCGGCGACGGCTACTGGGAATCGCCGGATCTCGGCACCTGGCGACATATCACGCCGTCGCGCTGGCCCCTGACCGACGTCGTGGCGCCCGCAGTCCTGTCGGTGCGTGACACGATCTATCTGCTGCCGAGCACGACGAGCCCACTGCCGATCCTGATGCTCACTGAGCCGGCGAGCGGGCGCGTGGAGTTTTATAACCGGCTGCTGCCCTGGCTGCCGATGGCGCGCGCGCGAGAAACAGATTCCCTCGCCAAGCCGGATTCCGTGCAGCCGGGTCCCTGGGATCCGCAATTCTTTCACGATCCCGAGACGGAGCGGTGGTTTCTCTATTGGAACTCGTCCAACGCCTATCCGCTGCACGTCATCGAGCTCGACAAAGCCAGGCACCTCGCGTACAAGGGCACGCCCAAGTGGTTGTTCGGCTTGCATCCGGACCTGCACGGCTGGGAGCGCTTTGGGCAGGATCACCGCGATACGATCCGTCCGTTCATCGAAGGCTCCTGGATGACGAAGCACGGCGGCCGCTACTACCTCCAGTACGGCGCGCCCGGCACCGAATACAACGTCTATTCGACCGGCGTCTACGTCGGCGACGATCCCCTCGGCCCGTTCACGTACGCGCCGTACAATCCCGTCGCGTATAAGCCGGGCGGCTTCGTGCAGGGCGCGGGACACGGCAACACGTTCCAGGACGTGCACGGCAACTGGTGGAGTACGGGGACGCCGTGGATCGGGGTGAACTGGAACTTCGAGCGCCGCATCGGTCTCCATCCGGCGGGCTTCGACGGCGACGGGCAGATGTATGTCGACACGCGCTTCGGGGACTTCCCGCACTGGCTGCCGATCAAGCCGTGGCACACCAGCGACGAGCTGTTCACCGGCTGGATGCTGCTGTCCTACCGCAAGGCCGTTACGGCGTCGTCGGTGCGGGACAGCTTTCCCGCGAGCAACGTCAGCGACGACAATCCACGTACATACTGGGTTGCCAAGGAGAATCGCAGCGGCGAGTGGCTCACGCTCGACCTCGGCCGCGTCTACGATGTGAAAGCAGTGCAGGTGAATTACGCCGATTACAAGTCGGGGCTGTTTGGGACCGACTCTACCGTCGTCACGCAGTTCCGCCTGAGTGCGTCGCTTGACGGGCGAGTGTGGAAGACTCTCGCCGATCTGTCACACGAGCGTCGCGATCGTCCCAATGCCTACATCGAGCTGCCCGCGCCGGTGCGCGCGCGCTTCGTGCGCTACGAGCACATCCACGTCGGCGCTGCGAACCTCGCCATCAGCGACATTCGCGTCTTCGGCAACGGGTCAGGCCCGGTGCCGGCGACGCCGGCTGGGCTGGCAGCGCGGCGCGACAGCGACGAGCGCAACGCCGTCATCACATGGCAGGCGGTGCCGGGCGTGGTGGGCTACAACCTGCGCTGGGGCATCTCGCCATCCAAGTTGTACCAGACCTACCAACGCTTTACCGATCAGGGGACGACGCTCGAGCTGCGAGCGCTCACTGTAGGGCAGTCGTACTGGGTGGCGATCGAGAGCTTCGACGAAAACGGCGTGTCGACTCTCAGCGCCCCTGTGCCGATCGGGCGCGGGCCTTGAGAATCGTTGGCTACCTGCTCGCGCTGGTATGCGTGGCTGCCGCGCCACCCCAACAGGCGTGGATGTTCGGCCCCTTCACCAAACCGGTGGACGTAAACCCCGTCATCACGCCGAACCCAACCGCTCGTTTCCGCTCCCCGATCAACGACAGTGTCGTGGCGTGGGAGGAATACGCGACGTTCAATCCGGCAGCTGTGGTGAAGGGTGGAAAGGTCTTTCTGCTCTATCGCGCCGAGGATGCCAGCGGCGAGCGCCAGATCGGCGGCCACACGTCGCGACTCGGCCTCGCCGAGAGCAGCGACGGTCTGCACTTCACGCGGCGTGCGACTCCCGTGCTGTATCCCGACACCGATGCACAGAGGCAGAATGAGTGGCCGGGGGGTGTCGAGGATCCCCGCATTGTTGAGTCGCATGACGGCACGTACGTGCTGACGTACACGCAATGGAACCGGGACGTGCCGCGGCTGGCCGTAGCGACCTCGCGCGACCTGATCGTCTGGACGAAACACGGACCGGCGTTTGCTCACGCCTCCGGCGGCAAGTATTTGCGCTTCGAATCCAAATCAGGCGCGATTCTCAGCCGAGTCGAGGGTGATCGCGTCATCGCGACCCGGGTGCATGGGAAGTACTGGATGTACTTCGGCGTCCCCGATCTGGGGCTGGCGACGTCCGATAACCTGATCGACTGGACCCCGTTGGAAGACTCGGGCGGCCGGCTCATCAAGGTGCTGTCACCGCGGCCCGGCTATTTCGATTCCTGGCTGGTCGAAGCGGGTCCGCCCGCGCTGCTCACCGCGCACGGCATCGTTGTGCTCTACAATGCGGGGAACGACAAGACGTACGGCGATTCGACACTGCCGGCACGCGTGTACACGGGCGGCCAGGCGTTGTTTGACGCCCGCAATCCGTTGAAGTTGATTGCGCGGTCGGACACGCCGTTCATCCGTCCCACAGAGAGTTACGAGCGAACCGGCCAGTATCCGGAGGGTACGACGTTCGTCGAAGGTCTCGTGCCCTTCAAGGGACGGTGGTATCTCTATTACGGCACCGCTGATTCGCGAGTAGGAGTCGCCATATGGGACCCAAGGCCTTAACACTGTCGCTAGGCGTCGTCGCGCTCTTCGGAGTTTCCTGCGGCGGAGAGTCGACGGGGATCTGGCCGCCGGATCCAGGCGACGCATCGTATGCGGTGGTGTACGATCCCCCTCGCGTCGTTGGTTCCACTGCTGCATGCGATCGGCTCATGACACACGCCGTCATGGCCCTGGGGCGGCGGTTTCACCAATTCGAGCTGTCCATCAACTTCATTGACAACTGCTCTGCCTCAGGGCGCGGCTACACATACTGGGAATCGTTCATCGAGGGAGACTACACGTCGACCGGCCGTGCGTTTGTGCTGATACCGGACACTACGCGCATGCCGCGATTCCCGGGCACGTTCGATGGGACCTACGTTCGCTTCACGCTGCCGGCGAATCCCGACTCCCTCGCGCCGACGCCGCAAGACATGCAGTTAGGGCCCAGAATGCCGTTTTGATGGGGCGCTTGCGGGGAGCGGCGCGCGCTGCCGTGGTGATCGCGGCACTGGCCTCCGTCGTGCTGATCCTGTACGGCGGTCGCCGCAACAGCTCCGGCGTGCTGCTGATTCTCTTCGTCATCTGGGTGCTTTCGCCGTTCGTTGGCCTGGCGTTGGCAAACAGAACATCGACTCGCTGGCCGGTCGGCGCACAAACGGCGCTGCACACGGTGATGCTCGTTGTCGCGGGAGTCTCGTTGGCGATCTATGTCAACGCGGTGCTGATATCGCCCCACGCCAAGCTGGCGGCTCCGTTCCTCATCGTTCCCTTCGTATCGTGGCTCCTGATCCTCATGGTCGTCCTGATCGCGTTCTTTCGTCGGCAGGAGAGGCAATGAAGAAGACGATCGACACGTACATCGCCGGGTTTCCGCCGGGCACGCGCACGCTGCTGAAACAGCTCCGCGCGACGATCAAGCGGACAGCTCCCGCCGTGACTGAACGCATCAGCTACGGCATCCCCACGTTCGATCTCGACGGAAGGCGTTTTATCTATTTCGCCGGCTGGAAGAACCACGTCTCCATTTATCCGGTGACCCGTGGGATCGAGCGTGCATTGAAGCGTGAGATCGATCCATACAGAGCTGGAAAAGGCACACTGAGATTCCCACTCGGCGCGCCGCTACCGATGCCATTGATCCGCAAGATCGTTGCGACGAGAGCCATGGAGCTTCGGGGCTCATGACCCGCCGGTCAGCACCTGCTCCCAGACGCTGATTACCCAGACAGTCAAACGTTACCAAGAACGTTTTGCCGCGATAGAATGGCCTCATGTCAAAGGTCAAAGTCGGGATTATCGGATCGCGCTTTCAGGCGGATTGCGTTGCCGCGGCCGTGAAAGCAGTGCCGGAGGAAGCCGAGCTGGTCGCCGTCGCCTCGCCGACGAAGGGCAACGCGGCCGCCTTTGCGAAACGGCATGGCGTCCCCCACGCCTACACCGACTACCGCGAGCTGCTGCGCAACCCGGAAGTCGAAATGATCTCGATTACCGCGCCGAACCGGCTGCACGCGGAGATCACGATCGCTGCCGCCAAGGCCGGCAAGCACGTGGTCTGCGAAAAGCCGCTGTGCATGACCCTCGAGGAAGCGGACGCGATGATCGACGTCTGCCGCCAGGCGGGCGTGCTGCTGCTCTATGCCGAGGAGCTGTTCTTTGCGCCGAAGTACGTGAAGGCGAAGCAGATGGCTGATGAAGGAGCGTTCGGCCGGGTGCACCTCGTGAAACAGGGTGAGAAACATTCCGGCCCTCACGCTGATTGGTTTTGGGACGTCAGCCAGTCAGGCGGTGGCGCCGTCATGGACCTGGGCTGCCACGGCATCGCCTTCTGCTGGTGGTTTCTCGGCAAGCAAAAGGTCAAAAGTGTCTACTCACACATGGCAACGCAGGTCCACCGCGACCGCACTGAGGGTGAGGACGAAGCGGTCACCATCATCGAGTTCGCCAATGGCGCCGTGGGGATGGTGGAAAGCAGCTGGAACCGGCCTGGCGGCATGGACGACTGCATCGAAGTCTTCGGGGACAAGGGCCAGACCTACGCCGACATGCTCATGGGCAACGCGCTGCCGACATATTCAGAAGTCGGATTCGGCTACGCCGTCGAGAAAGCCGCGTCGACCAAGGGATGGAGCTATCCCGTGTTCGAAGAGCAATGGAACTACGGCTTCCCGCAGGAGATGCGGCACTTCGCGCGCTGCGTGCGCGGCACGGAAACACCCATCTCCGATGGGGAGACGGGGCGGATGGTCCAGGAAGTCCTGTACGCGGCGTATGCCTCGGCGGGCCAGGGCTGTAGAATCGCGCTGCCGTTCCGGCCGAAAGGGGTAGCAAAGCCTATCGACCTCTGGAAACCAATACCGGTCGCGCCCGTCAGGAAGCTCAGCTCGTGACGCTCAACAGTTGCAAGGAGAGACTATGGACCTGCCTCCGCTCTGGAAGAAGAAGGACCCGGGCCCGGTGAAGCTGCCCGAGCCACCCAAGCCGCGGCCGCCGGAGCCGTGGGAGCCTGCCCGAATTCCGCGTGATCCCGAGCCACCCACGACGCCGAGCCGCTGATGCCCGGCGGCAAATCCTGACATGATGTACGAGAACCGACGCACCCCGCCGCTATCGACAAGGCGCTTCGCGCGACGCATGGTCAATCACGTGGGCGTGGCTATAGTGGTGGTCGGTGTCTCACTCGTGGCCGGGATGTGGGGCTACGAGCATTACGAACGGCTTCCCTGGCGCGACGCCTTTCTCAATACCGCGATGCTGCTCGGCGGTATGGGTCCGGTGAACGCTCCGCAAACGAATGGGGGGAAGTTGTTCGCGGGCTGCTACGCGCTCTATGCCGGTGGCGTGTTTCTCGGCATCGCAGGGCTTTTACTGGCGCCACTGATTCACCGCATCGCGCATCGATTACACTGGGAAGGCACGTTGTCCTGATGGAGTTCGATCTCCAGCGATCGATGGACGTGTTGCAGCGGACGCCTGCGACGTTGCGGGCGCTGCTGCTCGCTGTCGGCACGGAATGGGCGCGTGGCACGGAAGGGTCGGACACGTTCAGCCCCTTCGACAACCTCGGGCACTTGATCGACGGTGAGGAGACGGACTGGATGCCCCGCGCCCGCATTATTCTGGCGCAGGGCACTAACCGTCGCTTCGAGCCCTACGATCGCTTTCGCCATCGCGCCCGCAACGCGAAGCGCACGCTCGACTCCTTGCTCGACGAGTTCGCCCGGTTGCGCGCCGAGAACCTTCGGGTTCTTGCGTCGTGGCAGCTGACCGACGAGCAGCTCGACCTCCGTGGCGAGCATCCCGGCCTCGGCCCGGTCACGCTGCGGCAATTGCTGGCCGCCTGGGTCGTCCACGACCTGGGGCACATCGCGCAGGTTGCCCGCGTCATGGCGAAGCAGTACCGCGCCGAGGTTGGCCCGTGGGTCCCATATCTGCCCGTACTCACTGATCACGAAGTGCCGAGGTCATAACTCGACGATGAAATACCTTGTTTCGCTCGCACTCATTGCCTTGTTCGTCTCTGCAGCGAACGCTCAGACCCCCACACCGCGTCCTGAAGATGTGAGCACCATCGACGGCATCATCGCGGCGTTCTACGACGTGGTCTCGGGACCCGCCGGCACGCCGCGGCAGTGGCATCGGGACAGCACGCTCTACATCCCGAACGTCCACTTCGTCGCGATGGACGTGCGTCAGGGGCGGCCGGTCGCCCGGGTGATGGATCACGCGCAGTTCGTCGCGGGATACAATCGGGCGTTCGTGGATCGCGGCTTCTTCGAGCGCGAGATCCACCGGGTCACCAAGCGGTTCGGCAACATCGTCCACGTGTTCAGCACCTACGAGAACAGCCCCACGATCAACGGGGCTATCGAGGGCCGCGGCGTGAACAGCATTCAGCTCTTCTGGGACGGGGCCCGCTGGTGGATCGCCAGCGCCACCTGGGAGGACGAGCGGCCCGATAATCCCATCCCGGCGGAGCTGTTGCCCTAGCTTCCGTGGTGCCAATCGTTTATAGTTGAAGCGTTCATACGCCTGGCAGTGCCACAGGCGAGGGGTTGAACCATCAGGCGGCGCCTGCGAGCCTCGGCATCGGGTCGAGGTACCACGCACGGGCGCGCCGGTGATGACTCGGCGACCCTCCCCACGCACCAGCCAGCCCTAACTACGGCGAAACACGCCTTTACCAAGAGCCCGACGCAGCAGACGAGCGTCGTTCACTTCCTCTCAATGGGGAACGTGCTACGAGTTTGTCCAGCCTCAGGGCAGGAACAGAGTACGTTATGACACCGCAGCAAGCTCACGATCATTTGCCACGCCCCGCACACAAAGAACCCCCCGCCCACGCGCCCAATGCCGCGCTGATGATCGACTTCGACAACGTGACGATGGCGATTCGGTCGGACCTCCAGACCGAGCTGAAGCGCCTGCTCCAGTCGGAGATGATCCGGGGGAAGGTTGCCGTGCAACGCGCCTACGCCGACTGGCGCCGCTACCCGCAATACATCGTCCCCCTCTCCGAATCCTCGATCGATCTCATCTTCGCGCCCGCGCACGGTGCCAACAAGAAGAACGCGACCGACATCCGTCTGGCGATCGACGCGTTGGAGCTGGTGTTCACGCGGCCCGAGATCGGCACGTTCATTCTGCTGTCCGGCGATTCCGACTTCTCGTCACTCGTGCTCAAGCTGAAAGAGTACGGCAAGTACGTGATTGGCGTAGGGATCCGGGAGTCCTCGAGCGATCTGCTCATCCAGAATTGCGATGAGTACTACTCGTATAACGAGCTCGCCGGCTTCACGAAGACGAGCGATGTCGAGTACGTAAAGCGGGATCCGTGGGAGCTGGTCGTGGAAGCGGTCAAGCAGATGACGGCGCACAACGACGTCATGCGCTCCGACCGCTTGAAACAGGTCATGCAGGAGATCGACCCGAACTTCGACGAGAAGGACGCGGGGTTTTCGCGCTTCAGCAAGTTCGTGATCGAGGCTGCCCGCCGTGGCCTGATTACGCTGACCAGACTCGACAATGGCCAGTACGAGATCGCCCTCGGCCCACAGGTCCAGGGGGCGGCGGCGCAGCCCGCGCTCGCCGCGATGAGCGAAGCCACCGAGAAACCCCGCAGCCGCCGCGGCGGACGGGGACGGGGACGTGGTGGCCGCGACCGTGAAGAAACGGCCACGGCGCCCGCCGAGCCGGCACCGACCGAAGAGCCGGACGCACCAGCGGCGCCGGCGGCGAAGTCGGGATTCTCGTTTGGAGACGCATTCGGGCTGATCAAGCAGGCGGTCGGCCGGATCGGCATCGACGAGGAGCCGGCGCCACAGGAAGAAGAGAAGCCGGTGAGCGAAGATGCGGAGCCACCGCGTCCCGTCTTTTCCGCTCCCACACTCGATGTAGAAGAAGAAGACGACACTCCCATGCCGACGTCCTCGGCGCCGCCACCGCCATATAGCACGCAGTCATCGAAGCCAGGTGGCATTCCGATGCGCAGCGCCCGCTTCCGCCGCGGCTCGCGCGGTGGCGCCCGTCCCGGCGCCAGCGCGCCGGAGATCCCGAAGATCGGCGTTGTGGAGGTCGATCCCAATTTCCGCCCGCGGGGCGACGTGTTGCCTCCCAAATCACCAGTCGTGCAGTCGCCGCCGGCGGGACCTGCGACATCCGGGCAGGAGCGGACCGAGCGGGGTGGACGTGGCGGTGGTCGCGGCGGTCGAGGCCGAGGCCGCGGACAGGGTGAGAACGGCGAGCGCGGCGGTGAGCGCGGCGGCGAGCGTGGGGAGCGCGGGGAGCGCGGCCGCGGTCGTCGAGGTGGTCGTGGTGGCCGCGGCCGTGGGCCTCGGCGCTTCGAATCAGAGTCCTCTGATGTGGTGAACGGCAACGCGCGGCCGATGCCGGAGCCGACCCGTTCAGAACCCGCAGAACCTCCAACTCCTCCACAACCTCCGGCGGTGGCGCCAGCCGACGCCGGCGAATCCTTCTGGTCGAAGGTGAAGCGCGGCCTGACAGGAGGCGGCGCATAACGGTGCGAGGCAGCGCCGTTCAGGCAACGTTCTACGCGCGACCCACGGAAGAGGTCGCGCGTGGACTATTGGGGCGCATTCTGGTTAGTGACGTGGGAGGGCGGCGGCGGCAGACAGCCGGCCGCATCGTCGAGGTCGAGGCGTACGTCGGTCCTCACGATCCGGCGTGCCATGCCTACGGGCACCGGCGCACGCCGCGCACCGAGCCGCTCTACGGCAGGCCGGGAACGGCATATGTGTACTTCACCTACGGCATGCATTGGTGTCTCAATGCCGTGACCGAAGAGCGGGAGTATCCGGCGGCGGTCTTGATTCGCGCGCTCGAGCCGCTCGCCGGGCTCGAGACGATGCGACAACGCCGCGGGAAAGAGCCGCTGTGCGCGGGACCGGCGCGGCTGTGCGAAGCGCTCGGCGTCACCGGTACGCTGAATGGGGTTTCGCTGCAGCGCGGGTTGCTGCGCATCGTCGGCAATGGACCGGCACCGAAGACCAGCGCGATCGCAACGGGTCCGCGCATCGGCATCACGCAGGCGGCCGACTGGCCGCTGCGCTTCTATCTCAAGGACTCGCCGTGGGTTTCCCGCTAGGTCTGCTCCTGATGCTCCAGCAGCCGATCATTCTCGACGGGCACATCGATACGCCGCAGCGCATGCTCGACGGCAAAGTCGACATTTCCGCTCGCCTCTCCGACGGCCATGTGGATGTGCCTCGCATGAAGGACGGCGGCCTCTCCGCGGCCTTCTTTTCTATCTGGGTGGACAACACGTATGGCCCGGGGACCGCGTTCAAGCGCGCACTCGCCCTCATCGGCGCCGTGCGCCGCCTGGCCGACACGGCCGACGCGGTCGAGCTGGCGACGACGGCTGAAGAAGTCCGGGCCGCCGTACGGCGTGGGCACGTCGCCGCGCTGATGGGCGTCGAAGGTGGGCACGCGATCGAGAACTCCCTGGACAAGCTCGACACGCTCTACGCGCGCGGCGTGCGTTACATGACCCTGACCTGGAATAACGGCAATGACTGGGCAGGGTCGTCGATGGATCCTCAACGGCCAGGGGGCCTTACGGACTTTGGCCGGCAGGTCGTCCGCCGCATGAACGAGCTGGGGATGCTGGTGGACGTATCGCACGTGTCCGACTCGACGTTCTGGGACGTGCTCGCGGCGACGTCGCGGCCCGTGATCGCGTCGCATTCCTCCTGCCGGGCGCTGGCGTCCCATCCACGCAACCTGACCGATGACCAGCTGCGCGCGATCGCCAGGAACGGCGGCGTCGTGGGGATCAACTTCTTCCCGGTCTTTCTGGACGATCACTTCCGGGCACAGTACGCCGAGGTAAACCGGCGCCTGAAACCGGAGTTCGACTCGATCCGGGCTGAGTATCGGGGCAGGCCAGGGCTTGCCGATTTCGAGATCGACAAGCTGCGGGGGCAGCACCTCGACAACCTCGACATCCCGGACATCGGCCGGCTGCTGGATCACATCGATCATGCGGTGCAGGTGATGGGCGTCGATCACGTGGGGCTGGGGAGCGATTTCGACGGCATCAGCGTGTTGCCGCGGCCCATGAAAGACGCAACGTCGCTGCCGCTCATTGCCCAGGGGCTCACAGCCCGGGGCTACGGCGACAGCGACGTCCGAAAAATCCTCGGCGAAAACTTCCTGCGGCTGCTTAGTGCCGCTCGGTGATGCCTTCCTTCGACGAGCCCATGCTGATGCGGATCCCGCCCTGGAGCGTGTGCGTGTTGCTCTGGAGCAGGAAGTTGGCCGCGCTCGACGTCATCATATAATGCGCGAAGACGTTGAGCTTGCTCGAGTAGTTGATCTGTATGCCGCCCATGAGCCAGAAGAACGCCCGGCTTGAGGCGTCATGGACGCGTTGCGATGCCTCGGCGAACTCGGAGGTCGAGCACCCGCCGGCCGGGCAGGAGATCTCCGGATTGAGCACCTGCATCAGGGCGAACCCGCCGCCGCCGAACGGCTCGATCACTTTTTGGGCCGGGAATGCGAGCACGCCGAACGCGATGCGGCGCACGTCCTTGAACTGAACGTCGCGGAAGCCCGAGCCGACCGAGGATGAGGACGAGCTGGGGTCGAAGATCACCGCCTGCGCTTTGGCCAGGAACAGCGCCTGCTCGTACGCGACGTACAGTGCCGTGCGGCGCGCGGTGATCAGCCAGTGCCCGCCGACGATCGGATCATAGACGTACGTCTGCACGTTCGTCTTGGAGACGAAGGCGCCGCCCTGCGCGCCCCAATACCACTGATACTGCCGGTTGAAGCCGCGGCCTTGCTGTGGCGGAACGAAGAAATAGGAGAGGCCTGCTCCGCCTTGGACCTGGCCCGTCCAACTCCCGCGCGGGGTGGGGTTGAGGGGATCGCGATTCTTTCTGTTGTACATCGCCCGTGCATCCAGCCGCAACGCCAGGTGCTGGCTGAGGAACACGCGTGCCCCGAGTCCGCCATTGAGCATGTTGTCGGTGAACTTGTAGGGCGCCTGGGTGCCGAAGACGAGTCGCGAGACCCCTCCCGTGGCAAAGAGGGTCGTCTTGTCGCCCATGGGGAAATTGAACACGAGGTTGCCGCTCACCGAAGAGACCGACACGTTTTGTACAGAGGCGGTGTCCACCGTCTTCGTGAAGTCGCCGGCGACCTCGATGGACAGGCGGTCGCTCCAGGCATACGCGATGCGCGTACCGCCGCCGATCGAGTTCTTGAGAAAGTACAGGTGGTCGAAACGCCAGTACGAGCCGAACCCGGCGAACTCGATACTCTGAGACTTTTGCGCCACGGCGGGGGAGGCGGCGATGGCCGCCACGCTCACGATGCCACCCAGGAGTTGAATCAGCCGCTTCATCGGGACTCCTCCGGGCCCCGGCTAGGGGGCCGCCAACAGAACCGCGTTGAAAAGCAGCTTGAAGGTGCCGTGCGTCTGGCCCCGAAACTGAGGCCGAAACCCGAACAGGATCACCCGGCCGCTGCCTACCGGTGCCTCCACCAGTGCCGCTTTCCCTTCGAGCCGTTCCTGGAACCGGGCATAGCCGGAGCGCAGGGGCTGCGCGGGATACGTCGCCAGGGCCCGTGCTGGGGCCGTTACGGTGAAGGCGGCGCTATTCTCGAAGTAGATGTCGAGGGAATCGGGCGCACCCAAGGTCACCGGGCTACCCCCCCTCTCCACCCCTCCCAAAAGCACACCGAAAATAGAGCCTGGGGCGTAAAATCGCAAAACTTGCGGACCCGATGCCTCCCCCGCTAGAACGTTGACCACCGGGAGGTTAAGGCGTGTAATCGCGAAATTACTTGAAGCATCGAGGCAAACGAGCGTCCCACCACCCCGAACAAATGCCGAAACGGCGTTGGCGCCCGTTTCGCCGAGCCCACCGGCGTACTGTAACGGAATGCGAGTCGAATCGATGCCGTGCAGCACTGCCGGCGCATCGATGTCCGGCAACACGATCACGTCGAACCGCTGTCGTAGCGCTCCTTTCTTGAAATCGTTGTCGTGCAATGTCGTGTAGCTGATCCCATACTGCTCGAATAACCAGCGCGTCCAGCCCTCGTCGATGCTGGCGGTCCACGGTTGGTACAAACCGATGCGCGGCAGCCGCTGCCGCGTTACTCCCACACCGGACGGGCGTTCCCGAACGGCAGTCACTGAAAAACCGTGGCGCGCGGCCGCCTCGCCAAGGATCGCCCGCGCCCTGGGACCTTGAACCAGGAGCGATTCTCCCGCCACCGTCACGGATTGCCCCGCAGCAAGGAGCTGCGCCACCGCGCGTGACTCGGCGTTAGTCCGGTTTTTCAGAATGAAGACGTCACCGCTGCCTTCAATTCTTCCCGGTGCCGGCACGACCGTGTCTACTCTCACGAGGTTGGCGCGGAACGGCGCGTTCACGACGTCGGCGCGCACGCCCATCGTAAACGGCAACGTCCAGCCGGCGACGTCGTAGGGCGGCCGGTCGTTGACCGGCGTGTAATGCTGAGCTTCGAGGAGGTCCTTGGCGTGCGCGCGATACGGCTGCGCCATCGGCACAACCAGCGAGCCCGGCCCGTAACTCGTTCCGCCGGCCGTGAACGGCTCGGCGGCGCGCCACACTTCGACGCCGCCCGCGGCGAGCACGTTCGCCAAGGCTGTCCAACTCTCCGGGTCACGCTGCTCAGCCGGTAACACGTAGGCGAACGGATCGCCGGCCAAGCCGGCCTCGACGGCACGCCGTCCCAGGCCGACGAAGCGGTCGATCACGGTCACGCGGTCCCGTGCGGCGAGCCGCACGAGCGCCTCGGACGTGATCAGCTCGTAGCGCACGATGTCGCCGAGGTGCCAGGTGCCCCCGGGCCAGGGCGCGGGATAGTTGACGCCGCGGCCGGGCTGGCGCACCGAGTCGAGCGATAGCGTGATTGGTGAGCCGAGGCGCGTGCTCGCCGCCTCGGTGAGGATGCCGACCATGTTGTGCCGCGTGGGCGTCGAGCGGAAGCCGCCGTGCCACCACAGGTCGTAGGTCTGCTGGTGCGCGATCCCGGTCATGCCGGCGTCGTACAGCGCCGACGCCATCTGCGCGCCGACGAGGTTTATCGCCGCGACGAGCGACGGATCGAGGTTGGGATTCACGGGATCCTGGAACGGCGGCACGAACAGGCGCACGCCGTTCGCGCCCATCTGATGCACGTCGTACACGACTTCGGGGAACCACTCCTTGTACAGCATGCGCGTGACGAGACGCGTCTCGACCTGGGTCAGCATGAACCAGTCGCGATTGTTGTCGTGGCCGATGTACTTGTGGTAGAGCCAGGGAAGCGGTCCACCTTCGTAGGGCGTCCCCTTGTAGCGCCGGTACCAGCTTACCACGGTGTCGAGGCCGTCGGGGTTCATCGAGGGAATCATCAGCACGACGACGGAGTCGAGCAGCCGCTGCCATTCCGGGTCTGTCACCAATCGGTAGGCGAGTGTCATCCCCATCTGACTCGATGCGATCTCGGTCGAGTGGATGTTGTTGCTGATGAGGATGACGGCCGGTTGCCTCATGCGGATTTCGGCGAGCGCCGTGTCATTCAAGCGCCGCGGATCCGCGAGCAGCGCCTGCGTCCGTTTGATGTCGGCGAGACGCGCGATGTTCGCCGGCGATGTGATGGTCAACAGAACGAAGGGCCGCCCCTCCGTTGTCTTCCCGAGTGTGTCAACGTGGACGTAGCGACTCCGCTGGGCCAACGCATTCAGGTAGCCGCTGACCTGTCGCCAATCCGCCAGTGCGGAGTCGGCGCCTGGTTCGAACCCGAGAACGGCGGATGGGCGGATGGGCGGTTGGGCGGTTTGCAGCAGCGCGAGCAGGAGCAGCGGTGTCATTAGATGAGCCCCAGTTTTGAACCCACCTTCTTGAAAGCCCGAAGGGCGAAGTCGAGGTCGTCCTTGGTGTGCGCGGCGGACAGCTGGCAACGAATACGCGCATGTCCTTGTGGGACGACTGGATAGCCAAAGCCCGTCACGAAGACGCCCTCGGCCAGGAGCAGCTCGCTCATACGGATCGCCTTGGCGGTCTCACCCAGGATCACGGGGACGATCGGGGTGTCGCCGGGCAACGGCTTGAAGCCGAGCGACAGCAGCTGCTCCCGGAAATAGCGCGCGTTCTGATGCAGCCGGGTGACGAGCTCGGGATGCGCCGTGACGTGGCGGACGGCGGCGAGTGCGCTGGCGGCGACTGTCGGTGGCAGCGCATTGCTGAAGAGCTGCGGCCGCGAGCGCTGTGTGAGATAGTCGGTGAGCGCGAGCGGCCCCGCCGTGAATCCGCCCGCCGCGCCGCCGAGCGCTTTCCCGAGCGTCGACGTGATCACGTCGATCTGGCCCAGCAAGTCGTGGTGCTCGGCGCTACCCCGGCCGTTCTTGCCGACCACGCCGGTGGCGTGCGAGTCATCGACGGCGAGCACGGCATCGTACTTCCTCGCGAGCTCGACGAGATCGGGGAGCCTGGCGATGTCCCCTTCCATCGAGAAAATGCCGTCCGTGAAAATGAGCTTGCGCCGCGCTTTGCCCGCGGCGCGCAACTTCTCCTCGAGGTCGGCCATGTCGGAATGCTGGTAGACGGCCGTCTGACACTTCGTGATCGCCTTGGCGAGGCGGATCGCATCGATGATCGAGGCGTGGTTCAGCTGATCGGAGATGACGACGTCGGGTTCGCTGAGAACCGTCGGGCACAGCCCTTCGTTCGCGTTCCAGCAGCTCGCGTACGTAAGCGACGACTCGCAGCCGACGAACGCCGCCAGCGCGTCCTCGAGCTCGCGATGCACGGTGAACGTCCCGCAGATGAAGCGCACGGAGGCGGTACCGGCTCCCCAATGGTCGAGTGCCTCTTTTCCCGCCTGGATCACTTCGGGGACATCACACAGGCCGAGATAGTTGTTCGAGGAAAGGATCACGACTTCGCCGCGCCCTTCCATCTTCACGCGCGCGCCCTGCGGTGAATCGAGGTAATTGAGCCGCTTGTAGACGCCTTGCTTCTTGAACTCCGCCAGCTCGTCCTGCAGCTGCCCCATGAAGCTCATACGATCTCCAGAATGACTTTGCCGGCGTCCCCCGAGCGAATCGCGGCCAGGGCCTCGTCGATTTTGGCGAGCGGGAATTTGTGCGTGATGACGGGGCGCGGATCGAACTGGCCGGCGAGAAGGAAGCGGCGCATCTGGTGCCACGTCTGGTACATCTTCCGGCCGATGACGCCGTACAGGGTGATCCCCTTGAAGATGATCTCGTTGGCAAAGTCCACCGGGACCGCACCGTCCGGGATGCCGAGCAGCTGCACGCGCCCGCCCAGCCGCACCGACGCGAATGCCTGGTGCAGCGCCGACGGCACGCCCGACATCTCGCACACCACGTCAGCGCCCTCGCCGCCCGTCTCGGCCAGGACCGTCTTTACGACGTCGTCTTTCTTCGGGTTGATGGTGACGTGCGCGCCCATTCTGGCGGCGAGCTCGAGACGCTTGGGATTGACGTCCGAGGCGAGGACCTTGGACGCGCCCGCGGCGCGCGCGATGCCGACGGCGAAACAGCCGATCGGCCCGCATCCCACAACGAACACGGTGCTGCCGGGAATCTCCGCCGTCAGCACCGTGTGAAACGCATTGCCCATCGGGTCCATGATCGCTCCGACCTCGGTGGGAATGTTTCCCCCGTCGAGCGTCAGGACGTTCGTCGCCGGCATGACGATATACTCCGCAAAAGCGCCGTCGCGATCGACGCCGATGATGCGCGTGTTCTTGCAGATATGGCTGTTGCCGGTGCGGCACTGGAGGCAGTGGCCGCAGACGATATGGCCTTCGGCCGTGACGAGGTGGCCCGCTCGGAGTCCCGTGACGCCGTCACCGACCGACTCGATCTCGCCGGCAAACTCGTGGCCCACGACGATCGGTGGCTTGATGCGGCCCTGCGCCCACGGGTTCCAGTCGGCGATGTGGAGGTCGGTGCCGCACACTCCCGCGTGCCGCACGGCGATGAGGACCTCGCCTGGTCCCGGCTCCGGCTTGGGGACGGACTTCACGGTCAAACCGGGCGCGCGTTTTTCCTTGACGATCGCTTGCATTAAAAAACCGGGGAGTGGGGAGTGAGGAGTAGGATGTCGAGCGTCAGAATATCGAGCGCGTGAACCCGCCATCTACCTGGAGCACCGCGCCGGTAATATAGCTGGCCCGTTCGGACGCCAGAAATGCCACGGCGGCGGCCAGCTCTGCGGGCGTGCCGATGCGGCCCATGGGCGTTTCCGCCAGGCGCTGCTTGATCATCTCGGGCCGGGCTTTCGTGAGCTCCTCGATGCGCTCGGTCGCAATGAATCCCGGACACACGCTGTTCACCGTGATGCCGTCCTTGGCGACCTCGTCCGACAGCGCCTTGGCGAAGCCGAGGACGCCGGCTCGCGCCGTCGTGGAGAGGATCAGGCCGGGCAGCGGCTGCTTGGCCGCTACCGAGACGAGACAGATGATCCGACCCCATTTCCCTTTGGTCATGATCGGTACCGCCGCGCGCGCCAAGTGGACCGTCGACAGGAGATTCAACTCGATCGCTTTTTGCCAGGCGTCGGCGGGCTGATCCTTGAACGGCGCGGCCGGCGGCCCACCCGCATTGCAGAAGAGCACGTCCAACTGGCCGAACTCTCTCGCGACACGCTGCACCAGCGCCGTGGCCTGCTCGGGGACCGAGACGTCGGCGGGAAACGGCGCATTCTTGCGTCCGTTGATCGCGACCTTCGCCCCTTCGCCGGCGAGCGCGTCGGCGACGGCGCGGCCAATGCCCCGCGTCCCACCGCACACCAGCGCGACGCGACCCTCGAGGCCGAGGTTCACGCGCGCTCGATGCGCACGGCGCAGATCTTCAGCTCGGCCATCTTCGCGTAGGGATCGAGCACCGGGTTAGTCAGAAGATTGGCTGCGGCCTCGCGGAAATGGAATGGGACGAACACCTGCCCGCGCGCGACGCGCTCCGAAATGCGGGCGGCACTCACCATCGAGTTGCGGCGCGACGTGAGCCGCACCAGCTCACCCTCCCGCACGTTCAATTGCTTCGCGTCCTCGGGATGGATTTCGACGATGGCCGTCGGCTCGCGGGCATCGAGGCCGCTGGCGCGGCGGGTCATGGTGCCGGTGTGCCAGTGGTAGAGCTGGCGGCCCGTATTCATGACGAACGGATAATCGTCATCCGGCAGCTCGACGGGGTCGGTGTACTCGACCGCCACGAACGTGGCCCGGCCGTCCGCCGTCGGAAACGTTTGGTCGAAGAGGAACGCGGTCCCGGGATGGTCCGCGGTCGGAACGGGATACTGGAGCCCGGCGCCTTCGAGCCGGTCATAGGTGACGCCCGCCCAGCTGGGAGTCACGCGCGTAATCTCGCGCATCACGTCTTCGGCGCCGCGGAACGTCGTCGGCAGCCCCAGCCGGTTGGTGAGGTCCATCAGGATCTCGAGATCGCCCCGCGCCTCACCGGGAGAATTCAGCGCCTTGTGGCTGAGTTGAATGCGCCGCTCGGTATTCACGAACGTTCCCGATTTCTCGGCGAAACTCGATCCGGGCAGGACGACGTCGGCATAACGCGCGGTCTCCGTCAGGAAAAGGTCCTGCACGGCCAGAAACTCGAGCTCCTGGAACCAATGCTCGGCGTGCGCGATGTCGGGATCGGAGATGATGGGGTTTTCGCCCATGATGTACATGCCGCGGATGCCGCTCTCCGGCTTCACGACCTCAGTGATCATGAGGCCACTCTTGAGCGACAGCGACTCCGCCGGTACGCCCCACGTGTCGGCGAAGCGCGCCCGGATCTTCTGATCGCCGACCGGCTGGTAATCGGTATAGACGAACGGGATCGCGCCCATGTCGGAGGCGCCCTGCACGTTGTTCTGGCCGCGAATCGGCAGCATCGCGGCGCCCCAGCGTCCGATCATCCCGCAGGCGAGCATCATGTTGAGGAACGACGTCACGATGTCGGTGCCGTTGGCGTGCTGCGTGAGGCCCATGGCCCAGAGCGAGCTGGTGTTCGGGCCGCGGGCGTAGATCTCCGCGGCACGCTCGATTTTTTCGGCGGCTATGCCGGTAATTTTTGCCGCCTTTGCCGCCGTGTATGGCTGCACCGCCGCGCGCACCTTGTCGAAGTCGTGGGTGCGTTCGGCAATGAACGCCTTGTTCTCGAGGCCGAGCGACAGGATGTGATTCAGCATCGCGGAGTAGAGCGCGACGTCGGTGCCCGGCTGCAGCTGGAGGTGAATGTCGGCACGGGCGGCGAGCTCGGTGCGCCGCGGATCAGCCACGATGAGCGTGGCGCGTTTCTCGTGGGCGCGCTTCAAGGCCGCGCCGAAGACGGGATGCGACTCGGTGGTATTGGCGCCGCCGACGAAAATGACGTCGCACGCCGCTTCGATCTCCCGCATCGACCCCGAGGCCGCGGACGTGTTGAGCGCCCGCTGCATCGCCGCGACCGACGTCGAGTGGCACAGCCGGGTGCAGTGGTCCACGTTGTTCGTGCCGATTGCGGCGCGAAACATCCGCATCATCACGTAGTTCTCTTCGTTCGAGCATTTCGCCGACGAGAAGCAGGCCAGGGCGTCAGGCCCGCGCGCCGCCTTGATGCGCAGCAGCTCCTGCGCAGTCAGCTCGAGCGCGTCTTCCCACGTGGCCTCGCGGAACGGCGAGTACCAGTCGTCGGGTGTCGCGACCCGATCGCGGATGTCCATGTCGAGCCGTTCGAGCAGCGGCAGCTCGCGGACGCTCTTGCCGGTGGCGCGGGGCGGGGTGCCGGGCTTGGAGCGGCGGCCTTCGCCCTCGATCGTGCGCCACGGGCCCGCTCGCCGCTCGGCGCCCTTCGCGCCTTTCCATTTCCAGGTCCCATCCACCTTCTCCCAACCGCGCCGAATCAACGGTTTGGTCAAACGATCCCGGTGTTGGGGAAAGTCATACCCGAAACGCCCCTTCACGCAGGTGGATCCCTGATTGGGGGTGTTCAGCTCGATGTCGGGAGAGGTGACGCGGATGACCTTGTTGTCGGCGACGTGCAGATCGACCTGACAGCCGACGCCGCAGTACGGACAGACCGAGCGCACGACCTTTTCGGGATGGCGAATCTGCTGCGGCGTGAAGCGCTGCCGCGGCATCACCTCGAAGATCGCGCCCGTGGGACAGACGCGGACGCATTCGCCGCACCAGGTGCATCCCGCTTTGTCGGGATCGCCGTCGGCGCCCACGATGATTTCGGCGTGCTCCCCGCGGTACCCGACGTCCAGCACGCCGACGACCTGGATGTCCTCGCAGGCGCGGACGCAGCGCGTGCACAGGATGCAGGTCGACATGTCGTGGCGAATCATCGGATCGCCGGGACGCTCGTCGCCCGAGCGCAGCGGCAGGTCGCGGTCCGCGACGGCCGTAGGGAGGACGTCGTATTGCACGAGGTAGCGCTCGAACTCGTTGCGCGGACTTCCGTTCAGGGCTGGGTACCGTTCGGAGAGAAGGCGGAGCACCCCCTTGCGGTTCTCGACCGCGGCGTGTGATTGCGTCGTGACCACCATGCCGTCGGCGATCTTCGTCGCGCACGCCGGGATCAGCTTGGCTTGTCCTTCGACGGAGACGAGGCAGATGCGGCAGTTGCCGACGATCGGCAGCGTGGGATACCAGCAGAGTGTCGGAATCTCGATGCCCGACATCCGCGCGGCGTCGAGAATCGTTTGGCTTTCGGCAGCCTCCACGGCGCGCCCGTCGATCAGCAGCTTCGCCATACCTCTATAAGTACCTGTGTCCCAGGCTATTGCAAAGGCTGAGCGGCCAGCATGGCGCGGGCCGAATCGACGCGCGGCCGCAGCTCGGCGTCGCAATCGCTCCAGAGCTGGATGAAGCGCCGGAGATGAAACGCCTGCCGCTCGCGATTGCCCAGGTGTCCCTGGATCTGCGCTTGGCGCAGCTGGGCCGCGGCCATGTACGGAGTGTCGTACGTCGCGGGGTAGGATTCGTACCACGTCAGCGCCTCCGCATCGCGGTGCAGGGCGAGCAGCAGCTCCGCGCGCAGAAAGCGCTCCCGAACTCCCCAGTGGGCGAGGTTGCGTCCGGGTGCAGGCAGGTCGAACGCGAAGTCATCCAGCTCGCGGAGCGCGCTGCGCAGGTCGCCGCGGCTCCGGGCGATTTCGGCGCGCAGGGCATGCGCGAGCGGGCCGCCGGCGGCCACGGCGGTGGCGGCCTGCATGCCGGCCAAAGTCGCTGCCGCGCGCGATGCCGTCGCGGAGTCCCCCAGCCGCGCGCTCAGCAGACCGACCAGATAGGTCTGCATCGCGGAGCCGAGCGCCGTATCGGGCGGAAAGTTGGGCAATCCCGACGATGGATACGGCCGACGAGCCGCGATGCTGTCGCGTATCGCGACGAGGCGCGTGCGCGGGACGGCGAAGAACGGATCGGACGCGAGCAACGCGACCGATTCCCACCACCAATCCCGGTCGACGGCGCCGCGCGGCAGCGTCGTCAGTTCTTCCGATCGCCATTGACCCCGGGCAAGTGACAGGTCGCTGAACGCCCGCTGGATGAATCGCAGCGTGATGGGATTTCGTGTCGTCGCAAGGGACGCTGCGGCCAATGCCTCTCCCGCGTCGAGGTCTTGCGCGTACCACATCGCGTCCTGCACGATCGAGCTCAGCTCGAATTCGCCAATGCCGGCGGTTTCCCGGACGATCGCGGCGTGCGCCGTCGAGTCACGGTGCACGAACGCTTGCAAGGCGCGCATCTCGAGCGCCCGCTCGGACGCGGGGTATCGCTCGACGTAACTGCGCGCGAGCGAGTCCAGCTCGGCGATACGCCCGAACCGGGCGGCAAGCCGGGCCAGATGGAGCATCGCATGAGGATTCGCCGGATCGAGCTCGAGCACCCGCTGAAACGGCAGGTGAGACTCTTGCGGCGAGCGTCCAAATAACGGCGCGTAGTGAAACCGCGTCTCGCCGAGCATGAACCAGGCTTCGACGTTGTCGGGGTGACTATCCGTGATGCGTTGGTAGGTATTCTCGGCCTCGTGCGCGTTGATGCTCTTGTATGCGCGATAGCCGGAGAGCAGGTCGCGACCAAGTGGCGTGAGGCGGGAGGCGTGCCGTGTGGCCATCGTCGCCCAGACAATCGCATCCGGCACTTCGCGTATCGGCACCCAGGTCGACATGACAGCGAGCCGATACTGGGCGAGCGCGAAATTGGTGTCGAGCGTCGCGGCAGCGCGAAAAGCGATAGCGGCCCGGCTGTCGTTGCCCACTCGCAGTGCCTGCTCCCCTTCCAGATACGATTTCAGTGCCGGCAACGACTGCGTCGTGACCGCCGCGAGTCGCGTGAGCGCCGTATCCTGCCCCCGGGACAATCCCGCCAGCAGCTGGCCCGTCAGATCGTCTACGAGCTGGAACAACGCCGTGCTCTCACCTGAGACGGTGGCGACGGCGACTCGCTGTGGCGTGGCTCCGGTGTAGAGCGCGCCATTGATGTTGATGCGCCCGGCGATCTCGACCACGTCGCCCACGACGAAGTAGCGCGCCCCCAGGCCCGCCGCGACCTGGCCCGCGCGCGCCGGATCCAGCGGTGTCTCGACGCCTGCCCGTTGCACCGCGCCCAGCACCGCGCGGGGATCTACGCTGCGAAGACCGCTGGCCCCGTCGAGCTTGGCGCTGATGAGGTCGACCATGCCTTCGCGCAGATACGCGAGATCCGGCCGGCCTCGGACGGGGAAGGGGAGGACGGCCACGGCTTGGCCGGTGGGCATTGCCGGAGCGCCGCGTCGGGACACCATCATCGCACCGACGGTTGCCACGACAAGGAATAGAGCAGCCGCGGTCGCGAGCGGCGGCCACGCTCGTCCGCGCGTCGCCGGAGCCGCGAAAGGCGCGGGTGTTGCGCTGTCCGGCGACACGCGGCCAGTGCGGCCGGATTGCGCCGGCACCGGCTCACGAGCTTCCGCGATCAGCGCCTGCGTCTCCGCCGATGGCTCCACCTCAAATTCCTTGTGCAGCCGCTCCGAGAACTCCTCGTAGGCGCGCAGCGCGCCACCGCGATCGCCCAGCCGCAGGTGCAGCTCCAGCAGCCGCCGCACGCCCGTCTCGTCGTCCAGCGCCAGCAGCACGGCGCGTCGTCCCCACCGGATCGCTCCCCCCCGGTCCCCCGCCTTCTCGGGCGCGGCCGACAGCTCCCACGCCGCCGCGGCCGCTCGGCGGCGCAGCTCGGTGCGCCGCTCGTCCAGCCACCGCTCGAATGCCGGCGCCTCCGTGATGAAAAATCCCGGGAGCAGATCGCCGCGGTACAGCTCGAGGGCCCGCTCCAGCTCACCCGCGTCGAGCGCCGTTTCGAACTCCGCCACATCGACGGCCAGGAATTCGGGCGCGATGCCCACCTCTTCGGCGGCGCGCGCCGGCAAGGCCGCGGCGCCCAGTCCGTTGCGCAAGAAGTGCAACGCCTGACGGAGCGCGTTACGCGCGTGTTCGGTGTCGAGCTCGGGCCAGAGCAGCGCGACGAGGGTGTCGCGGCGGTGGAAGGCTCGAGGGGAAGCGGTGCTGAGATAGAGGAGGAGGGCGAGACGCTTGGGTTGGGCGAGGAGCGGACGCAGCTCGCGTCCTGTGGCGTCGCGCAGATCGATGGCGCCAAGCGCGCGCAGACGATTCAGGACCATCTCCCACCCCTTTTGTGCTCCGGCTTTCTGGCGTTACGCCGGAGATAACGGCAACCGCGACGCAGAGGATACGCTCGGCGCCGAAGTTGTCAAGCAAATGTGGACCCTGGGCCTGCTCTGGTTCGCGCTGCAAGGACTGCCAGCCGTCGCGGGACTGTGGCTGGGAGATCGACCGAGCGCCGTGCGCGCGCAGCTGGGCGAGCCGGAGCACCGGCAGACGTCGTTGGGGCTCGACTTCTGGGATTACGACAGCCGGGGGCTGAGCCTGATCTGGGATCTCGATCGACCGGCGCTGCGCGTCATCGTGCTCAAGACGATGGCCGCAGGGGTGATCGAAGGTGTGCGGGTGGGAGACCGCGCGACGCAGGTGCGAGCCCGCTGGGGCGCGCCGGTCCGCGCCAGGCAGAACGGCCGCTTTGTGGACTTTCCGCGGCCTACGTGGGTGCAAACGGCGGAACTGCGCGATGGGCACGTCGTCGAAATCACGTTGACCGCGCGTTAACGGTGTCACTTTCCATTTTCAGGAGGCAGCATGCAACAGCAAACGGTAGGACGTGGGTGGACGCGGCTGTTCGCCGCGGCACTGCTCGCGGGAACCATGGCGTTGCCGGCGTGCAGCAAAGACAAGAGCGGCACGGGCCCGGCGACTGTGATCGTACTGATGGGCTCGGTAAACGGTGACAACGGGGCGTTCAGCGGCTCGATCTCGTTGACGATCGACGGCGCCGGTGTCGTGGGGTCGTTCCACATCGTCGCGCCGGCCGATGCGACGCACGCACTGACCGGGACGTACGACTCCGGCTCGCACGCAGTCGCGGTCTCGGGGGGCGGGTACAACTTCTCCGGCGTCTACGATGGCTCCAACGAGATCAGCGGAACGGTGTCGGGCACCGGTTCGGGCACATTCGTCGCGGCGAAAGACGCGTCGCTCACGTTCTGTGGCTCGTTCACCGGCGCTGACGACGGCGTGTGGAACTTCACGATCGACGGCGGCTCCATCGTCGGCACCGCCACGACGACCAGCGGAACGGTCATCGACCTCAACGGCTCGATCTCCGGAAGCTCGATTAGCGTGGCACGGCCCGGCGGCGGGACACTCGCGACCGGAACGCGCAGCGGCGACAACGCCAGCGGCTCGTGGGACAATGGCGTGGGCAGCACGGGGACCTGGACGGGCGCCAAGTGCAGCTAATGCGGGCGCAGTAAGCACGCGGGGGCCGGCCGGCACGGCGGCCCCCACTCACCATATAGGAGACGACGATGTTCGCGAGGAGTGTTGGCATCACAGCGCTGCTCTGGGCCGTCAGCTTGCCTGCTGTCGCGCAGCACGTCGCGGATCGCACAGTACCGCTTCCTGATCCGCATGTGCAGGCCTTCTACTTCGTGGCCGATGATCTGGTTCTGGCCACGGAGTTCAAGGACAAAGACGTGATTTTCAACGCGTACGATCCAGGTCGCGCAGCCGCGCTGTGGCGTCAACAGTTTCGCGTGCGGGACAGCGACAAGAGTCCCGGCAGCGTGATTCACATCGCGCCGTCGCAGGACCGCATCTACCTGGGGAACGGACCGCTGACCGTCATCGATCCGGCCACGGGTCACACACTCTGGTCGCTCGATTGCAAGACGATCGGCTCGTTCAATTTTGCAGGCGCGCATTTTTTCGCCGACAGCTCCTTTCTTATCGCCGGGACCGAGGGCTGTGGAGACATGGAGAAGGTGCAGCTGTTGAGCGTCAACAGTGTCACCGGCGCGGTGCGCTGGCGGGCGCCGGCGCGCGCGCATACGTACAAGACCGGGAACATCGAGCATTGGGACTTCGATCTGTCCGGGTGGTATGCCGGCGCAGCACCGGACGTGAACGACAGCAGCCTGGCTCCGCCCCCCGATCGCTTCGTGGTCGAGGGCGAACGTCTCTTCGCGATCGATTACGCGACGGGCCGGCAGGCGTGGGGGCTCCGCGACGAGCCCGGACGTAACCTTCCGATTGCCAGCGGCGTCCTGTCGCTGTGGATCAAGGACGACAAGCTCAACGCCTACAACAAACGCACCGGCGCACTACAGTGGACTTTCGATCTCAAGGCCCCGTGGGCGATGGCATCTCTCGCCAATCCGGCAGACCCGGCGGGCAGTGACATCATGTTATTCACCTACCACGACGCGTTCCGGCTCGATCCGGCCACCGGACAGGCAAAGTGGTCGGTACGACGCGGCGAGGATGGCTGGGGGCAGCTCTATAGTCCGCAGCTCGTCGTCCTGGCGCGGAAGGGCCACGACTGGGATGGCCTCGATCCCGCCACGGGCCAACCGAAGTGGCACATCAGTATCAGTGACCGCCACTGGCGTCGGGCCGATCCGGACTGGTCGGTGGCGGCGACGGGAATCGTGCTCTTCGCCGCGTTTGAGCACAGCGGCGACATCGGCCCGTGGACGCTGTGGGGCATCGACGCGGCGACCGGCAAGGAACTCTGGAAGCTCGATCGCGCCCTCGATGAAGACATCGACGAGTACCTCGTGCTCGGCGGAACCGTCATCTCCGTGCAAACGTCGAATGGGTGGGCGGAAGTCGACCCGCGGACCGGCGCCGTGACACCCACGGTTATCCGGGAAAAAGGAAGACACCGCCGGAATGACTCTTTCAACGTGGGTCACGGACTGAGCTACTCCAAAAAGGCGAAGACCTTGACGTACCGGGCCACGGACGGGCACGTCGTGTGGACGCGTGCGGGCGAGGAATCGGAGAACGCCGGTACAGCGGTGGTCCACAACGTGGTTGTCTGGCCGAGGCAGGATGGGAAAATCGAATTGATCGTGCTCGCGTCGGGCAACACCCTCCAAACCATCAGCGGCAACTCCAAGCCGGTGATCGGCGTGGATCAGGACGGTGGTCGCGTGCTGATACCGGAAGGCAGCAAGCTTCACATCGTTTCGATTTCCCAATAGCGTTCTACCTAAAAACGAACGGGGCCGGCGTTTTGCCGGCCCCGTTTTCGTTTGCTGATCGGGCTTCAGACCTTGGGGTCCACCGGGAGATGGCGATGCGTGTGATCGCCGTCTTCCCCCTCATCGAGGAACCAGCAATACGCCCAAATCTTGGCGGGCCGCAGTACCTGCTGGCCGGCCCGCAGGATGATGCCCATCGGTTCGTCGTCGATCATCAGGGGAAGGCTGGTCATGCTACTGTTCTACGCAAGCGCCTTGCCACCTCTCGCTTGCGTGCAACGTACCGTGCTACAACGAGTTACGGTTTTCCGCCTAGTCCCGAGTGGTCACTCCGACACGTTCCGCGCCGTGTCGACCTGACGCGGCGGCTTGATCGCGGTAAAGCCCGAGCGTTTGGAACGGCGGCCGCGCTGCACCTGCCATCCCTGATACAGCGCTTGGAGCGCCTCGGGGCCGAGCGGAATGACGCCGCGGCTGGAGTTCTCGGGAGGCAGCACGACATGCACCCCGCCCGAGGGGGTCCGTACCTGAAGGTCGGCAATCACTGACGCCCGATCTTTGGCGCGGAGCTGTCCCAGCGCGGCCGGCGCGATCGCGACGAGCGACGGCGCGAGATCGGGGAACCAGCTCCCGAAGTTGATGACCAGCGCCTGGAAGGCGCCGGCGAGCTGCTCGGCGACGGCCCGCCCCTCCGCTGCCTCGACCGCACCCAGATCCTGATCCAGCAGAAATACCTCGGCATCGTGGGCCGCGAGAAACAACGCCTCCGGCAGCGCCGCGGAGCCGAGCACCACGACGACGTCGCCCGGCTCGACCCGCGCGGCCCACGGCACGACCGGATGCCCGCGGTCGAATCCCCAATGCGTCGGCTCACGCTGTGCTTCTCGCAGGGCGCGGTGTTTCTGGCGCCAGCGGGGAAAGGAAGGAAGGCGCAGCCGCCGCGCGATGATGCGATCGACATGCTCGAGCAGCAGCACTTCGGTGAGCAGATACTGATCCTGCGTGCTCGCCTGCAGCTCCCGCACCGCTTCGTCGCCGATCCGGAGCAGCTCCGAACGCGGCACGGTGTTTTTGTACTCCTCGAGCCGCTGCAGGATGAACTCCTGAAACTCCTGCTTGAGTGAGCGCGGCAGCCGCCGGACCGGCGGGATTCCGGTGCTCTTGCTGGCGCGTTCGAAGGGCAAGGTCAGCATGGCTCGACGTGCACCGTCACTTCCTCCAATTGGAGGTCCTTCTTGAGCCGCTCTTCCACGGCATCCGCAATCGCGTGCGCATCCGCGACGTTCGCCGCCGGGTCTACAGCGATCGTCACTTCGGCGTAGCGGACGGTGGCGGGGCCGCCGCGCGAACGAATGCCATAAGCGCTCTTCACGCCCTCGACCGCCTGCGCCGTCTGGAGAATGGTGGGCGCCGGAATCGCCCGCTCGTCCACCAACACCGGTATGGTGCGCCTGAGGATCTGATAGCCGACGCGCACCATGAGGATCGCCACCACGATGGCGACCGCCGGATCCACCCAGAGGTAGCCCTGGCGCGCGAACACTAACCCGATCAGGACGCCGATCGTGATGAAGATGTCGGTGCGCGTGGCTGCCGCGTCGGCGATCAGCAGCTCGCTCGAGAGCTCATGGCCGCGGCGGTTTTCGTACCACGCGACGAGGATGTTGGTGGCAAGTGTCGCGAGCAGCAGGGCGAGACCGATGGCGTTCATCTGCACTGTATGACCACCAGACACGAGACGGCCGATGGCGCTGCGTACCAGCTCAAAGCAGGTGATTGACAGGAAGACGACGATTGCCAGCGCGCCGAGCGTTTCGAACTTGCCGTGTCCGTAGGGATGCTCTTCGTCGGGCTCACGTGATGCGACGCGCACCACAATCAGGCCCAGCACGTTGTAGACGGCGTCGACCGACGAGTGCACCGCGTCGCCCAGAACGGCGAGCGAGCCGGCCAGCATGCCGACCGTCGCCTTGGCGATCAGGACAGCGATGTTGGCGATGAGGAGACCGCCGAGTACGCGACGTACGGCGCGGGACCGGTCTAGGGCGTTACCCGGCGCAGACATGGTGTGCAAGCTTGTGATGGGGGCCGATTTAGTCAACTTTACTTGACATATTTAGATATTTGTATAAATATCTCCCCATGGACGATTCGCTGTTTCGCGCTCTGGCTGACCCGACTCGTCGGAAGATCCTCGAGCTCCTGACCGCCAAGGATCTCACCGCGGGGGAGATCGCGGAGCAATTCCCGATCGCGTTCGCGTCGGTGTCGCACCATCTGGGCGTGCTCAAGGCGGCCGATCTCGTCGCCACCGAGCGCGAGGGGCAGTTCATCCGCTACCGGCTGAACACGACCGTCTTTCAAGAGGTCGTGCGCTACTTCATGACCCGCTTCGGCGGGGAGGGGGGGGCAAAAAATGCGTAGCCGCTGGTTTGGTCTCATCGTCGCAGTGCTGGCCGTGGGCATGTCGGTATGGGCATTTCCCCAGCTGTCGCCCCGGGTGGCCACGCATTGGAGCCTGAATGGTACGCCCGATGGGTTCTCCAGCCGCCTGTGGGCGCTGGCGATCGTCCCGCTGCTGCTGGTTTTCATGACCGGGATGTTCAACGTGCTGCCGAAAGTCGATCCGCGGCGCGAGAACTATGCGAAGTTCCTCAGCAGCTACTGGCTGATCGCGAATGCCGTGATCGTGTTTCTGCTCGTCGCGCACGCGTTGATCATCGCGTCGGGCCTCGGTTACTCCGTGAAGATCGACCGCCTCATGCCGCTCGGCATCGGCCTGCTGTTCGTCTTCCTTGGCAATTATCTCACGCGGGTCGAGCCGAACTGGTTCGTCGGCATCCGGACGCCGTGGACCCTGTCCAGCGACACGGTATGGCGCAAGACGCATCGCACTGGCGGTGGGCTGATGGTGATCGGCGGAGTGGTGCTCGCGGTGTCGGCATTTCTGCCGCGGCCCGCGTTTCTCGCCCTGTTCGTCGTGACGATCGTGATCGTCGCGGTGATTCCGATCGTGCAGTCCTATGTCCTGTGGAAGCGGGAGCAACCGAGACAATAAGGAGTAGGGGCGCAGCATGCTGCGCCCCTACACCATCGCACGCAGCAGCACGCCTTTCAGGTACCCGGTCTCGGGCACGTTCAGCAGCTCCGGGTGATCGCCGGCCGCGCCCGTCGCCGCGAGCAGCTGCATGCGGCGGCCGGAATCGCGCGCGGCGTCGCTGAGCATCGCGTGGAAGACGTCGCGGCTCACATGGTAGGAACAGGATGACGTGAACAAGACACCTCCGGGCGCGAGGACCTTCATCGCCCGGAGGTTGATTTCTTTGTAGCCGGCAACGGCGCGCTCGATGTTCGCTTTGGTCTTGGCGAAGGCGGGCGGGTCGAGCACGATCGTGTCGAATTGCTCGCGCCGGCGCTCGAGCTCTCGCAGCAGGTCGAACGCATTCGCTTCCCGCCACTCGATGTTCGCGATTCCGTTGAGACGCGCATTTTCAGCGCCGCGGGCCAGCGCTTCACTGCTCTGATCTACGGCGACGACGTCTTTCGCATGGCGGGCGAGATGCAGCGCGAAGGAGCCGTGATAGGCAAAGAGATCGAGCGCCCGGCCGCCGGCCCGGGTGTGCTGCCCAACGAGCAGTCTGTTCTCGCGTTGATCGAGAAAGGCGCCGGTCTTTTGTCCCGACCACGGCGCCGCGAGATACTTCAAACCGTCCTCCACCACCTCGACAACCTCGGGCACCTGGCCGGAGGCCAGCACAACCTCCGACGGCAGCCCCTCGTGTCGCCGCACTGCCGCGTCATTGCGCAGCAGGATGCCCTCAGGTTGGAGCACCGCTTTCATCGCATCGAGGATCTGATCCCGTGCCGATTCCAAACCTGCAGATAGAAGCTGGGCAACGGCGAACGGTCCGTATTTGTCGATGACGAGCGAGGGCAAGCCGTCCCCTTCGGCATGTACCACGCGCCAGGCGGTGGCCTGGATACCATTGCGGCGGCCGGCGGCCGCGGCGATCCGTTCGGCCCACCACGTCGCCTCGATCGCCTCCGCGCCGCGCGTCAGCAGCCGCAGACGGATTTCCGAGCTGGGTGAGTACAACGCCTGGCCGAGGAACTTGCCCTTGCGATCGGTCACCGAGACGATGCCTGGCGTTTTGTCGGGCTCTTCGGCGACGTCGCTGCGGTAGATCCACGGGTGGCCCTGCTTCCAGCGTTCAGCACCGCGCGCGGTGACTTTGACCGTCATCGGTCCGGACGTAACTTCGCGGCTTCCCGCAGATAGATATGTTTCAGCGCTTGCTGCGGCTTGGCCGTGTAGAAATGCAGCAGCACGCGGATGCAGCGTCGCAGACCGCTGGGGACGGCGACCTCCGCGGTGCCGAGCAACGGCACGTCGGTCCAGCCGAGCCGGCGAGCGGCGCGAGCGGGATACTCGGCGGTGAGGTCGGGAGACGACGTGAAGATCGCGCTCTCCACGTCTTCGGGCGCGAAGCCATTGGCGTCCCGCAGCGCGGAGAGCAGCTCTTCCGTCGCCTCGAGTATCGCGTCGCTCGTATTGGCGGTGGCCGTGGTCGCCCCACGCAGTCCACGCAGGATTTTCGTCATGGCACTAGCCGATCAATTGCGCTTGATGGTGATTACCGATCCCGTCCTGCTCAAAGGCCGGGATGCCGTCGCTGTCTGCCGCGCCGCCGCCCAGGGCGGCGCCACGATGATTCAGGTCCGCTGGAAAGATGGCTCACCGGACGAAGTTCTGGAGTTGACCCGCGCACTGGTTGCGGCCCTTCCGGTTCCCGTGCTCGTCAATGATCGCGCCGACATTGCCCTCGCCGCTGGTGCCGCGGGCGCGCACCTGGGTTGGGACGACGTCCCGCTCACCGCCCTGCGCCGGCACCTTCCCCCCGGCTTCTTGCTCGGCATCTCCGTCGGCACGCCCGAGGAGGCCGAGCGGGCGGCAGCGTTTCCCGCCGACTACTGGAGCGTCGGTCCCTGCTTCGCGACGCCCACGAAGCGCGACGCTGGACCGCCGCTGGGTCCCGATGGCTTCGCGGCGCTGGCCCGGCGCGCGCCCGAGGGCGTCCCGGTCATCGGTATCGGCGGCGTTACGGCGGCCAATGCGACGGGCGTCATTCGGGCCGGTGCCGCGGGTGTTGCCGTTATCGGCGCGGTGCTGAGCGCGCCGGACCCGGAGGCCGCTGCGCGGGCGCTGGCCGCTGCCGCGCACGCTTGATGGCGGCGAGGTGATCGGCGTACGAGGCTGAAAACACGTGCTTCCCGTCGGGTTGGGCCACGAAATAGATATAGCTGCTCTGGGCGGGGTAGAGTGCCGCGATGATACTCGAGTCACTGGGCTGATTGATCGGGCCGGGCGGCAGTCCGGGATTCAAGTATGTGTTGTACGGCGAGCGGATCCGCAGCTGACCTTCCCACACCCGCCGCAGCCGGCGGCCGTGCGCATAGACGACGGTCGGATCCGCCTGTAATGCCATTCCCCGCTTCAGACGGTTGTGATAGACCGCGGAGACGTACGGCCGGTCGGGGCTGTACCGCACCTCCGCTTCGATGATCGAGGCGAGCGTGACGATCTGGTGGCGCGTCATGTGCAGCTCGCCGAGCCGGGCGTCCCACTCCGGCTGCCAGCGCGCGATGAACTCGTGCGTCATCAGCTTCACGAGATCGCGGGCGCGCATGCGCATCGGGACGACGTAGGTCGTCGGGTACATGTAGCCCTCGACCCCGGCGGGGCTGGGCCGGATGCCGAGCTCGCGCTCCAGTGACGTATCGCGCATCGCGGCGACGAAGGAGTCGCGCGGCACACCGAGCCAGGAACGGGCGCGTTCGGCCACTTCGAATCCCATCATCCCTTCGAGCACGGTGAAGCGTGCTTCCAGCCCGCGGCCGCGCTTCAGCGCGCCGACGACGGTACTCCAGCTCTCGTCGGGCGCGAAGGTGTAGACGCCGCTCTTCAGGTTGGAGGGCAGCCCCCGCAGCCGGGCGTAGAGACTGAACCAGTCGCGGTTCTTGATGACGCCCCGCGCTTCGAGGGAATCGAGCGCCTGGTAGTAGGTGGCCCCGCGCGGAATGATGACGATGGTGTTATCGGCGACCGACTGATACGTGGCGGGCTCAGGCGAGCTGCAGGAGATCGCGAAGCCCACGAGGAACACGCCCCACGCCGCACGAATCACAGCGCCGTTCCTCTCTTCGCGTCGAGATAGTGCTGTAAGAGCAATGCTGCTGCCATGGCATCAATGTCGGACTTACGGCCGCGCGTCGAGCCGCCCATTTCACGCACCGCCGCCAGCACTCGGGCCGTGGTCATTCGCTCGTCCCACATGCGCACCTCCAGGTCGCCACTCACCCTACGCTTGATATCATCGGCGAGCGTCCGCGCGGCGTGAGCGGCATCACCCTCGGCGCCCGCCTCATCCAGCGGCAGCCCGACGACGATGCCCACGACATGGTGCTTGGTGACCTGCTCGAGGAGCTGCGCCATCGGGAAGCGCTTGCCGGCGCGGCGCGTGAGAGTGGCGAGGGGCTGGGCGAGGGTCTGCGTCTCGTCGGAAAGGGCGAGGCCGATGCGGCGCTCGCCCCAGTCGACGGCGAGAAGACGCCCTTTCACCCTTGTGACATGGTCTGGAAGAACTCTGCGTTGGTCTTGGTGCGCTTGAGCCGCTCGAGCAGGAATTCGATCGCTTCGACGGGCGGCATGTCGGACAGGAAGTTGCGCAGCAGATAGACCTTGTTCAGCTCTTCCTTGCTGAGCAGCAGCTCTTCCTTGCGCGTGCTGGAGCGCTGCACGTCGATGGCCGGGAAGGTGCGCCGCTCGGCGATGCGCCGGTCGAGAATGACTTCGGAGTTACCGGTGCCCTTGAACTCCTCGAAAATCACCTCGTCCATGCGCGAGCCGGTGTCGATCAGCGCGGTCGCCAGAATGGTGAGCGAGCCACCGCCCTCGATGTTGCGCGCCGCACCAAAGAAGCGCTTCGGTTTCTGGAGCGCGTTCGCGTCCACACCGCCCGACAGGATCTTGCCCGAGTGCGGCACCACCACGTTGTGGGCGCGGCCGAGGCGCGTGATCGAGTCGAGCAGGATCACGACGTCCTTGCCGTGCTCGACGAGACGCTTCGCCTTTTCAATCACCATGTCCGCGACCTGCACGTGCCGGTCCGCCGGCTCGTCGAACGTCGACGAGACGACCTCCACCTGCGGCCCCTTTACGTTCTCTTCCATGTCGGTCACCTCTTCGGGCCGCTCGTCGATGAGCAGCACGATCAGGTAGACCTCGGGGTGATTCTCGATGATGGAGTTGGCCAGCTTCTGCATCAGGATGGTCTTACCGGCCTTGGGCGGCGACACGATCAATCCGCGCTGGCCTTTGCCGATGGGCGACAGGATATCCATCACCCGCATCGACAGATCGCCGTCTTTGCGCTCGAGCTTGAGCTGCGACTCGGGATAGCGCGGGCGCAGGTTGTCGAACGCGACGCGATGCTTCGCCTTCTCCGGCTCTTCGCCGTTGACGACTTCGACTTTCAAGAGCGCGAGGTAGCGCTCGCCTTCCTTCGGCGGCCGCACCTGGCCCATGATCGTGTCGCCGGTGCGCAGATCGAAACGCTTGATCTGGCTTGGCGAGACATAGATGTCGTCGGGGCCGTACAGATAATTCCAGTCGGGGCTGCGGAGAAATCCGTAGCCTTCCGGCAGAATTTCGAGCACGCCCTCACCGCGGAGAACCGTGTCGGTGTCGAGCAGCGACTGCTCGATGCGGAAGATGAGATCCTGCTTGCGGAGCCCGGAGTAGTTGGTGATGTTCAGGCTCTCGGCCATCGCGTGCAGTTCCGCGACGGACTTCCTCTTTAGTTCGGCGATATCCACGTGTGCTTCAGCTCCGTTTGCGCTACGGCGGGGAAAACCCGGGATTGGGGGAGTGTTCTCGTTGATAATGGAAACTTGGAGTTATGGCGGTGTGCGAACGCTCAAGTATAGTACGCTCGCGTGACCCTCACAAGGTTTCTGCTGGCATGGCGAACCACCCCCCTCCACGACCGCGAAGTTGTTGACGCGCTTGTAGATCCGGCCCACGCCGGGCCTTCCCCACAGCTCGCGGCTGCCCTCCAGCAGTGGCCAGGGACTTACTACTGGTCGAACGAGAATGACGGGCTGCATCTCGTACTCACGCGTCCCACCCACAAGGCGCGCGAAGCATGGACCATGCATGCGCTGCTGTTCGCGGCCGTTCTCATCACGACGACGCTGTCCGGCGCCGTCATCGCGGATGCCCTGCCTTCCGATCCGAGGAATTGGCGGCTGGACACGCTGCTCGGTGCCTTCCCGGCCGGCCTGTCGTTTTCGCTGCCCTTGCTGGCGATCCTGCTCTGCCACGAGTTGGGACATTACCTCACGGCGCGTCGCTATCAGCTCAACGTGTCGCCGCCCTACTTCATCCCCGGGCTCCCGGCCCCCTGGGGGATCGGGACGTTCGGCGCTTTCATCAGGTTGCGCACGATCGTCAACGACCGCCGCCAGCTGCTGGATGTCGGGGCCGCCGGGCCGATCGCGGGCTTCCTGGTGGCTCTGCCCATCCTGTGGATCGGATTGGCATATAGCCACGCGATAACCGATGCGCCCGTCACCGGCATGGTCGTACCGTGGGCGGGCGGCGTGATGCCCCTCGGCGATTCGGTCGTCACCTGGCTTCTCCGCCGGTTGGTGCGGGGAGACGCGGCGACGCTGATGCTCCATCCGGTCGCCTTCGCCGGGTGGTTCGGCATGTTCGTGACGATGCTCAATCTGCTCCCCATGGCGCAGCTGGACGGTGGCCACATCGTCTTTGCCGCCACGACCCGGTGGCATCAGCGGATTGCACGGGGGTTCTGGATCGTGGTCATGTTGCTGGGCTGGTTCTGGATCGGGTGGCTGCTGTGGGGCTTCATCGTGCTCGTAGTCTCGCGCGGCCAGCTGCGCCATCCGCCCGTGCTCGATGCCTATCGCCCTTTGCCACGATCTCGTCGATGGGTGCTCTGGGCGAGCTTGCTGTTATTCCTACTCACCTTCGCGCCGGCACCGTTCCGATCCTAGCCATTGCGTAACTCCTAGCCATTTATAATGTTGTTTCAAACCAGCCCCTGGATCGGCATGCCTGCCCAACCTGCCCGATACACACCAGCTGCGGCGACCGATACGGTCGTTCACGATCTGCCTCCCATCCGCTTTGACGGTCAACCCATAGACATTCGTCTCTCCTTGCGCCGCACCGAAGACGGTATCTGGCGTGGCCGCATCATGTTCGGCGCCGAGGGGACCGAGATGGAGCGCTCCAGCGCGGAGATCTTCTGCGCCGGCACGGAGCAGGATCTATGGCAGTCGGTGCGGGACCTGCGGGATCATCACCTGCGCGACCTGTACCGCTCGCTGCTCTGATGTCTGATCTGAAGGCGATGGCGAAGCTGCGGCACGACCTGTCCAATCCTCTCTCGGCGATCCTCGCCGAGACTCAGCTGCTGCTCCTCACGCCCGAGAAGTTCGACGAGGAGGCGCTGACCGGGCTCAAACAGATCGAGGACCTGGCGCGCAAGATGCGTCAGATGCTGCACAACCCAGAGTGAGCCGGCAGCATCGCCCCCGGTTTAGCCCTTCCACGGCGTGGTGGCCTCCGACGCGCCTGCGCATCGCCTTCCTTATTAGACGCTCCACTCGCCGACTGACATTTCGCGTGACGCGCGTCATAGCAGTTTCGGTCAGACAGCGGTAAATCACTTCCCGCCACCCCCGCTCTTGCGCGGGTCCATGGTACAGGCATTTTTACACCCCCTTCTTCCCAGGTGGAGTACCAGATTCTGGCTGGTCCGCGGTATCTGCTCTTAGCAATGAGCGGTTTGTTCGTGGCCTGTGCAGGCGGGCCCCGAAGCCGTCCCGTTACACCCGCTGACATCCCCGCCCTACAAGCCCAGGCAGCCCAGCAGCCCAGCAACGCTCAAGTTCGCTTCCGCCTCGCCGCCGCCCTCATGGCCGCGGGACGGTGTGATACCGCCGTGGTCGTCGCGAACGCGGGCCAGATGCTGGCGCCTGGTGACGCGCTGGGGCCGATGGTCGTTGGCGGCTGTCAGGAAAAGGATGGGCGCTACGACCTCGCGTTTGCGACCTACAGCGACTTCGCGAACCGCTATCCCGAGGCGCGCGGCATCGCCGCCGTCCGCGCGCTCGCCCAGCTCGCGTTGCGCACGCAGGCGGCGCAGACCGCCAAGCTCGCGTTGGCGCGCGAGTCGACGCTGACGACGCTCGCCCCCGAGCCCTCCACGATCGCGGTTCTCCCGATGACGATCGCGGGCGATTCGAGCTTCCAGCCGCTGTCGCGCGGACTGGCCGAGCTGGTGATGTCCGATCTCGCGATGGTGCGGAGCCTGCGGCTGCTGGAGCGCGTGCAGATCGGCGTGTTACTCGACGAGCTGAAGCTCGGACAGAGTGCGCGCGCGGATCCGGGAACGGCGGCGCGCGTCGGCCGGCTGCTGCGCGCGGAGCGGATGGTGCAGGGCGTCGCGTCGATCACACAGAACGGCCCGGTGCGCATGTCGGCGACCGTCGTGCGCGGGGACGGCAATGTGCAGTCGGGCGCTCCGGTCAACGGAAACTTCAAGCAGCTGCTCGACCTCGAGAAGCAGCTCGTCTTCGGGCTCGCCACAGAGCTCGGCATTCAGCTGACGGACGCGGAGCGGCAGCGCATCCTGCGGCAGGGGCCGAAGAACCTCGCGGCTTTCCTGGCCTACAGTCAGGGACTCGACGCGCTGGATCGCGGCGATTATCGCGCCGCCGCGGCGGCGTTCAGCGCCGCGGTGCGCGCCGACCCGTCGTTCCAGCAGGCGCGGCAGCAACAGCAAGCGGCCGAAGCCGCGCCCGCGGTGCAGGCATCGCCGGGCGACCTCGTGACCGTCGTCGAAGCGGTCGCGCAGCTGACGACGCCGACCGAGCCCGCCGCGGCGGGAGCGCTGAATCAGGCCACCGCTGAGCTGACGCCGATCACTGCCCAGCCGGGTCTGAACGGCATCAGCAGCATCATCAGCCACCCGACGAACGAGAGCCAGGGCGTCACCAACGTCGTCCAAAGCTTCGGCGTGCTCCGGATCATCTTCAAGCTGCCATGACTCCCGCGCGTTGGTTGTTAGGACTCGCCGTGCTGCCAGGCGTATTGGCCGCGCAAGCGGGCACCACGGTCGCGCGCAGCGGGGCGTTTTTCGAATCGTTCAGCTTCGGCACCGGACTCGCGTTCCGCCGGATCAGCGAATTCACAATTCCGATCAGCGTTAGCCAGCGGCTCGGCGATCGCCTGGGGATCGATGTCGGGACGGCGTTCGTCCGTGCGTCGGCAGACGTGGGCGGCACCACGGTCGAACACTCCGGGTTGGTCGACACGGATGTCCGCGCAACGATTGGCGTTGTACCGGGGCGTCTCGTCTTCAATCTGGTCGGCACGATTCCGACGGGGGCCACCGCCGTCCCCGATACCACGATTCCGCTGTTCGGTGCGACCGCCACCGATCTGCTCGGATTTACGACGCCGAGCTTCGGAGCGGGTGGTGGTGTGTCGGCGGGATTCGCGTATGCGTTCAAGATGGGTTCCGACTGGGCGATTGGCGCGGGCGGGAGCTACCGCTACGGGGCGAGCTACACGCCGCTCAAGGGGGGCGGCACGCTGACGCCGGGCGGCGAGATTCGCGCGCGCCTCGGCATTGAAGGGCCGTTCGGGGGCGGGAAGTATTTCCGCGGCGCGCTCGTTTACACGACGACCGGCGAGAACGATCTCAGCGGCGGCGGGCAGAGCACGATCGGCGACCGGATCCTCGGGTATGCTACGACGAGTCTGCCGCTCGGCCGCTCGCATCTTTCCATCTATGGATGGGACATGCGGCGCCGGCGCGCGCGCCCCGGCACTCTTCCTGTCCCGCGCGGCAACGTGCTCGTGCTGGGCGCGCGACTCGAGCGACCGCTCGGTCCAACGGCCACACTCGTTCCCCTCGTCGAATTCCGTCACGAGCTGACCGGCCCCGCCACCAAGATGGAGCTGCTGGGCTATCTCTTCCGGACCGGCACTGACCTGCGGTATCGGCTGAGCGATCGGGCGACGGGCGTGCTGCAGGCCCAGTTCGCGTTCGGTCAGCTGCAATCCCCAGGCAACAAGCGCGTCTCCATCCTCGGTCCACGTATCGGTGCCCTGATCGAATGGACGCGGTGAGGCGCGCGCCGTGGTTATGGCGCGCGTCGGTGGTGCTCGTAGGGCTGCTGGGGCTGAATTGTCGCGACTCGACCGGGCCGCGGGTCTTCGCCGGGCGGGTCGCGTTTGCACCTACGTTCGAGAGCGGCAGCGCTGGAATCGTCGATGTCGATCGGTTGCGCATCACGCTCGTCAGCCGGCCGAGCACGGTGGTTCTCGACACGGTCATCGCGATTCCTCCCAATGCCGACTCGGTGGATCTGTCCCTCTCCGTCCCCCTGTCCTCCTCGCGTGAGGATCTGGACCTCTATCTCCGGCTGATCAACACCGCCGGCGACACCGTCTTTCGGAACACGCCCTACCCGCAGTCTGTCACCGTCACCAGCGGCGCGGGATCGATCGTCCCGGCCCCGCTCGCCTACGTGGGGTACGGCTACGACGCTGTTGCGGTCGTGATCGGGACGCCGGACACGGCGGTGCTGTTCGGCGATACCCTGCAGCTGGCCACGACGGTGTGGGGCAGTCTGGAGCAACAGCTTCCGGGCACCCCCATCGCCTGGCGCTCGCTCGACTCGCTGCGTGTGCGCGTGCCGAATCGCGCCGTTGCCAGAGTCGTGGGCGGATCGCAGCGCGGTCCGGCGCGCATCGTCGCCGAGCTGCTCACCGGCCCGGCGGACACGGTCGTCGTCACGGCCCAACCGGTGCCGACACTGCTGACGCGCGTCAGCGGTGAGGGCCAGACCGCCGTGCCGCTCGCGACGCTGCCCCAGCCGTTGCGCGTACGGGTCACCGCCAACGATGGGCTGGGCGTCCGGGTGCTCGTGGTATTCCGCGCGCTCGCTGTGGGTGCGACGGTCAGTCCGGACACCGTCATGACCGACTCGCTCGGCTACGCCGAGGTGACCGGGATACTCGGCCCGGGCGTCGGCCAACAGACCTTCGACGCGCGAGTTGCCCGCATCGCCACACCGGTCGTATTCACGGCGACGGCGCTGAGCGGCAGTATCGCCACCGTAACGCTCGACCGCACGGTCGACACGATCGCTCGCGGCGCCACGCTGCAGTACAACGCGACAGCGCGCGACTCGCTGGGAAACCCGGTGAGTGTGACGATCGGCTGGACCTCGACGGTCACCAGTGTGGCGACGGTGGACCAGGCCGGGTTGGCGCGCGGTGTGGGCGTGGATTCGACCAGGATAATCGCCGCGGCCGCGGGCCACGCCGACACTGCCGTGCTCTACGTCCGGGCACTCAATCGCGTGGTTGCCGCGCCCGCCGACACCGTGATCACGGCAGTGGGCGACTCGTTCGACATCCGGGCGACCGCCTACGACAACTTCGGCGCTGTGCTGACCTCGGGCTTCATCCGGACCTTCAGCTCCGCCACGCCGACCGTCGTGACCGTCGATGCGTCCACCGGACGGACGCACAGCGTCGGCGCGGGCAACGGCGTGATCGTGATTCGTGACTCCGTGGACGCCACGTTGCGCGTGCAGACGACCGCGACGGTGCGGGTGAATCAGGTAACCGCGGCGATTCGCAACACGCCGGCGCTGCCGGACAGTCTCCAGATCGGGGTTGGCGGTCGCCGCGCGATCATCGCTCAGGCGCTGGACCGCAATAACCACGCGATCCCCAACAAGACCTTCGGATTCCGCAGCGTCGATCCTGCCGTGGCGACGGTCGATGCCGCCGGCCTCGTGACCGGCGTGCTGCTGAACGGCACGACCTTCGTCATCGACTCGGTGGATGGCTTCAAGGATTCCGTCAAGATCGCCGTCGTCGCCGCGCCGCCGTCTCTGGTGCAATGGGGATTCGATTCTCTTGCGGTGGGCAACGGCGGCAGCGTGTCGGTGCCGCTCACACTGAGCCGGACGGACTCCGCCGCACGAACTATCCTCCTTTCGGTCCTGCCGGCGGCGGACACGCTCGTGGCGCGTCCCGCATTGGGCTGCGGAGGTTCGGCTCTGCAGCGGCTCAGTATCCCGGCGCAAACGTCCGGCACATCCGTCCTGATCTGCGGGCTCAAAGCAGGTCGGGTGCTCATCGTGGCGCGAGACTCACTCGGCGTGTATACGCCCGACACGATGGTCGTGACGGTCGTCTCGACGATTGAATTCCGTGAGATCGGCGCGTTCTATCAGCAGCCGTCCTTCTCGGTGAATCAGAACGAGACGTACCGGGCACAGGTCTTCCTGTCGGATCCCGCGCCGGCCGGCGGGCTGGGCGTGACGTTCGACTATGGCAAGCCGGGCACCTCGGCGATCACGCCTGCTCCCGCCATCATTCCGGCGGGGCAGCTCGCGGCCGACATCACGATTCAGGGGCTGAATCCCGGGACCGACAGCGTCGTGCCGACCTCGGGCGGATTCGTCGGCAAGTTCTCGCGCGTCTACGTGGCCACCAACAACCTGACGCTGCAGCGGCCGTATCCCTACACCGGCTTGCTCGGCGTCGGACAGACGTTCCAGCCGTACGTGGCAATCACGTACGGGATGGACCATATCCTCGTGGTCGGCGCGAATCTTTCCTCGGGGATCGGAACGGTGCAGACACCCGATACGATCCGCAAAGGCAGCAATTACCAATACTTCACCGTCGCCGCGACGGCGCCGGGCAAGACGGTGCTGACGGTGACCGCGTCGGGATGGGTCTCCGCGAGCGACACGCTCACCTTCACCACGCCGCTCCTGGTGGTTTCCGGTCAAGGCAGCCTTATCGCCGGCGATCCCACGCTCGGCTACTGGTCGGCGGCTCCCGCGGATTCGCTGCGCTGGCAGCACGCGCTCAAGGACACGCTGGTGGTGACCGCGGTGTCGCGCCGCCCCGCAGTCGTCTCGGTCGACTCCGCGACGTTGAAGCTGCCGCCGGGCTCCTCCGGTAGCACGCGGTACAACGCGTTGCGCGCGCTGCCGTCCGCCGGCGGCGACTCCGCGTGGATCGTGCTGTCGGCCCCCGGATACGTGCCCGATTCGTTCATCGTGCGCGTCACCAAGCCGACGATGACGATGCAGATGGCGTATCCGTACACCGGACGTCTCGGCCTCGGGACACTCTGGAAGAACGCCGGGTACGTGCAGCTCCCCTACGTGCGGCCCGACACGTTCACGGTGTCGTTCACCCACACGCACGCTGGTGCGGTACGCGGACCGCCGAGCGTGCGAATTCTGCCCGGGCAGACCTACACCTATTTCGACTTGGTCGGCGACTCGGTGGGCGTGGTAGACAGCATGCGGGTGGATACGACGGTGACGCTGGGCTATGTCGTGACCGGCGGTCCGCTGGTGTATCGCGTGGATTCGCTGCACGTGGGGCCGTACCAGTATCCCGGCGTGACGAACTACACGATCGCGTCGCCATACCCCGTGACCGCGTACGCCTATGATTCGGCGGACGGGCAGGCGCGTCCGCTGATCGCTCCCATGCAGGTCAACCTCGTGTCGAGCGACACCAACACATTTAAGCTCGACTTGGCGGTGGTCACGATCGATTCGGGTCAGTACTACAGCTACAACCATCCCGACACGCTGCGGTTCAGGGGCGTCGACTCCATCGGCGCGCGGATTCGAGCAAGCGCGCCCAATACGCGGCCTGACTCCTCCGCCTTGATCAAGGTGCTCCCGACTCCGCTGAACATTCAGCTCGGCTATCCCTACACAGTGGGACGCGGGCTTCGTCTCAAAGGCAACTACGTCGCGGTGACGGGTGGCTACGTGCCGGATACCGTGAAGGTGGCGTTGCGTCGCTTCGATCCAACGCTCGACACGCTGACCGCCGACACCGTGAAGATTCTCAAGGGGCAGTACTACAGCCAACCGTTCGAGATCTGGGCGCTCGATTCGAGCCGCACGGATTCGATCATGGCCACGGCATCGGGCTATCTCCCCACCAAGGTTTCCTTCACGCCGCAACCGGTGAGCCTGCTGCAGGGCGGCCTGCCGGCGAACCGCCTCACAACGGATGCGCCGTATCGGGCTTCGGTATATACCGGAGTGCGCTCGGGCTACACGCTGAGTCCGTTCACTCCGGTGAGCGTCACGGTCGTCTCGACGAACCCCGCTGTGATGAAGATCGACTCGGCGCTCAGCGTGAAAGTCGCGGGTGATACGGCGGTGACCGTCGTAGACACGAATTCGCAGTACGGCTACGTGCGGGTGCAATTCGTGGGCAACGGGAGCGCCCGGCTGCTGTATTCGGCAGCAGGATTTGCCGCCGATTCGACGCCGCTCGTGACGGTGACCGGTCCGACGCTGCATCTCACGACCGGTAACCAGACGGTGGGCCTCGGGCAGGTGCTGCCGGGCCAGTACGTATACGTGGACAATACCGTCACCGGTGCGCCGGTCGTCGTGCACCTGCTGCGCAGCGACAGCACGCAGCCGGCGGCGGGGCAGGTGTTCCAGCTCTCCGCCGATTCGGTGATCATTCCGGTGGGGCAATACAGCAGCAATGCGTTCGAGATCACCGGGAACTTCAGCAACAGCGCGGTCCTGACCGCCCGCGCTACCGCCTACAGTCAGAGTACGGCGACGATCTCGGTGGGCACGCCGCAGCTCATCGCTCCAACGACGTCGGCTCTCTACGTCGGCCAGGTGCCGGCCAGCTTCGCGATCTATATGGCCGACCAGAACGGCCAGTCACGGATCATCGCCGCTCCGCTCGTCGTCTCGGGCAGCTCGAGTGCTGCTACCGTGGCGAATGTCGATTCGGCCACGATCACGGCACCGGCGCGGACCTCGTCCGTGTCATACCCGGTCCGGCCGCGCGCGAAAGGCATCGTGGACGTGATCTTCTCCGCGCCGGGCTACAAGGCCGATACGACCGCCGTCTCTGTCGACACGGGCCAGCTCTCCTTCGGGTCGGTGCCGGCGGCGCTGGGTCCGAATCAAACGGCCCAGATGTATGTGACTCTGCCGTTCACGAATGATTCGGCGGTGACGGTCACACTCTCGTCGAATCCGGCGGTGCTGACTGTCTCCCCGAGCGTCGTGATCCCCGCACGGAACAGCTATGTGTACTTCAACGTGACGGGAGTCGCCGCAGGCAGCGCGACGGTGACGGGAACGGCGCCGATCGCGAAGCTGGGGACCTCGTCGACCCTTGTCGTCGGTACGCCGCGGCTGTTCGTCTCGATGAGCACGACCGCCACGGTGGGACAGCGGTTGGGATTCGGGGTGTACGCGCAGGACTCGCTGGGGAACACACACGCGGTCACGGCTCCGTTGGACATCACGCTGAGCGCTAACCCGGCCGCGCATGCCGCCTTCGACGCTCCGGTCGTAACGATTGCAGCGAGCAACACGAATGTTGGGGCCGGCGTCGTGTTCGACACCGCCGGCGCCTACACCATCTCGGTGACGGCGAACGGCTACGCGCCCGGCACCGCCAACGTTACCGCGAGCGGAGCCCTGGTGGTGATGTCAGATTTCCAATTCGCACCGCAAACGGTGACGGTCAAACAAGGTCAATACGTCACCTGGAAGAACACGGGACCATCGGCGCACACGTCCACGGCTGATTCGAGCAGTTGGAACACGGGCACAATCCAGCCAAATCAGAGCTCGGGCGCCGTCTACTTCGGCACGGTTGGTGCGTTCACCTACCATTGCGCGATCCATCCGGCGATGATTGGGACGGTGAATGTGACACCCTAGCACGACGCTTTCAGGGAGGGCCTATGCGACGTATCTGTCTGACGCTTTGCGGGGCTGCGGTGTGGGGGGCATGTGGTGGTGGCGGCGGTGATGGCGGTCCTCCGACCATAACCTCGGTGGTAGTCAGCGGCGATTCGACAGTCGTCCTCGCCGGGACGCGCCAGCTCAGCGCCGCGGCGTTTTCGGGCAGCACCCCGGTCTCGACCGGTGTCACCTTCCAGTGGTCCTCCTCCGATACAACTCGCGCAACCGTTTCAGCATCCGGCCTGGTCAGCGGCGTGCGGCTCGGCAGCGCCGGCGTTACCGCGCTGGCCGTGCTCAACGGCACGCCGACGTCAGCCTCGAGCGCTGCGCATGCGATCCGCACGCGCATTGGCTCGATCTTCATCACCCCGGGCGATCTGACTATCAACGCCTTCGGCGCTGGGGCGCTGATGAGGGCTCAGGCACGCGATGCGCAGAGCGTGACGATCCCGGGCGTGGCGTTCACATGGATCTCCCGGGCGCCATCGGTTGTATCGGTCACGGCTCATCCGGACAGTAGTCATCTGGCAAATCTGCTGGCGACCGCCAACGGGATCGCGCGCATCGTGTTCACGGGCGACGGCGTGTCGGACTCCATCACCGCCACGGTGCATCAGCAAGCGACTTCGCTGGGCCTCACCCCGATCGCGTTCAACTTTGATCGCATCAATCGGGGTGATTCGATCAGCGTGGTTGCCCTCGATGCAAACAGCAACCCACTGGATGACTCCCTCATCACCTGGGCGTCGCGCAACACCGGCGTCGCGACCGTCAATACGACGGGAATCAACAACAAGCGCGTCATCCGCTCCGTCAATGACGGACAAACACGAGTCGTGGCCACAACGGCTACGCTCGGAGATTCGGTGGATGTAACCGTGAATCTGATCTACTCGTCCGTACAAATCGCCACGACCGGTGGGCTGCCCACGCCACTCGATACGGCCCGCATTTCCCGGCTCAACGGCTCGCTGCAGCTCGGACTTATCGTGCGTGATATCGGCAACACCATCGTGCCGAATCCACAGAATTTCGCCTGGTCGCTGAAGAACCCAGGCGCTATTGCGACGATTGGCTCCACGACCGGCCTGGTAACCGGCAACAGCAATACGGGCACCGACACGATCATGGTGGTTGCCCGCGGCATCCCCGACACGGTTCCGCTCGTCGTGCGGCAGGTGCTGGCGACGATCGCCGTGACGCCCGCGACCCCCGCGCCGTTGAACTTCGTCGGTGATACGCAAAGCTTCGCCGCCGAGCCGCGGGATTCGGGCGGCGCGGTGATCCCGGGTCAAACGATCGTCTGGTCGACCAATAACGCGATCCTCGGCATCGATGCAGCCGGGCTGGCAACCGCGATCGCGCGCTCCAGTGCGACCGGCGTGACGGTGAAAGTGCGTGCCGCCACCGGCGGATTGACCGACTCGTCCAAGTCGATCGTGGTCCGGCAGGTCCCGCGGTTTGCCGACTTGAGTCCCAACTCGTTCGGGACGTTGACGGCGATTGGCCGCAGCGCGCAGGCCTCGTGCGTCGTCCGCGATTCGGCGAGCGACACCATTCCAAACCATCCCTGCAACTGGAGTGCACTGACAGCGAATGTCGTGACCTTCAGTCCAACGACGGCAAAAACGACCACGATCACCGCGGCGGGAAACGGCAGTACCGCGATCAACGCCACGGCGGCGACGAGCGTCGTCGGCGTCAACTCGGTCACCGTCGATCAGGTCGCCGCGTCGGTATCGCTCCTGCCGGTCAACTTCGGCACGCCCGACGTACAGATGACGATCAGCCAGAGTGCGCCCTTCATCGCCGTGGTGCGCGACTCGACGAACCACGTCGATCCACGGACCCGCAGCGATGTTACGTGGTCCACCATGCCCGGCACGCATGCGACCCTGTCCGCGAGCGCGTCGACGACGGTGACGGTGACGACGAATGCCACCACCGGCTCCGAGACGGTGCGCGCGACCATCGGTGCCCTGTTCGCCGAGCGGATCGTGGCGGTGGCGGCGACCGGCGTCAGCTTCGCGAACAACGTGCAAACGGTCTTCTCTGCGAATTGCATCGGTTGCCACTCGGGAGCGGGCGCGCCGGAAGGGATGAGTCTCGCCAACGGCGTGGCGTATGGGGCGATCGTCAACGTGGCGGCGGGCGAAGTCGCGGCGTTAAAACGCGTTCGCCCCTACCTCCCCGATTCTTCCTATCTGGTGCACAAGATTCAGGGGACTCAAGGCACGGT
>Ga0137418_10000180_pt1 | contig 49837 bp, 40 predicted proteins | sample CZODoug3_1_2_16f_FD_122242 | JGI IMG/M metagenome (GOLD analysis project Ga0137418, IMG submission 122242) | Vadose zone soil fungal communities from Angelo Coast Range Reserve, California, USA - CZODoug3_1_2_16fungal (Hybrid Assembly) | ecosystem: Environmental > Terrestrial > Soil > Vadose...
TAAAGGTGCGCGGCATTATCGTGCAGATACATGCGCGCTAGCTCGAGTGCTTTTTCTTCGGTGAAAGCGCCTTCGGCGACGAGTTCGGCCAGTGCCGCGGAAATGGCAGTGCGCGCCGAACGCGCGGCGAGCCAAAAGGTTTCCTCCGCGCCCAGGGCGTCGCTGAAAGGGAAAGCGTCGGAGCCGAACATCATGCGCTCGGGATAGAGCGAGATCCATTGCTTGAGAATATTTTTCAGCTCGGAAGGATAGACGTAGTAGCCGACCAGCGAGGAATCGGTGTAGACATTCTTGGCGGCGGTGAGCCAGATCATTTCCAGAGTGTACGGATAGCCGCCATGGATCAGAACGAATTTGTTTTTGGCGTAGCGCGGGTCACGCAACACATTTTCGAGATTGAGAGGGTTGCCGTTGCGCAGGCTGAAGTAGTCGCCGATGCCGACGGCGCTGTGAAAATGCGCGGGGAGATTGAGCTTGCCGGCTTGATCGATCAGGACACGAAAAATGTAGTCCTGAAACGTGCGGTAATCGTCATTGGAGGGAACGCCTCCAGCGTGATACTTCGCGTAAATGGCCTCCGCTTTCTCGCGCGGCGGATCGCTGAAATAGAGCGTCCGGAAATAGGCGGCCTCAAACTTCATGGCCACGCCGCCCTTTTTCTGATTGTCGGCTAGCGTTTGGCGCACAAAGGCTTCATAGCCGGCGAGGTCGGCGGGCAGAGCGCTGACATTTTCCTGCTGCATGTAGCGGTGCAGAACTTTTTCCTGCAGCGGAATGTATACGCCCATGTCCGGGTTCTTCCCGGTTTGGTCGCGATTGTTTAAAGGAAAGAGGAAGGAATCGACGAAGAAAACCCAATGAAAGCGCTTGGGATCGAGGTAGGGCGCCATAGCCACGCGATTTGCGAGGCAGGTTTCGATATTCAGTTTGTCGAGGATGCTGTTCCAATACGCGGGGCTGCCGTCTTTTTCCGCGGCTTTGCTTTTTTCGGCTAGCCACTTGGCATGTTCCGGTTGGAAATCATCGTAAGGATAGCCGAAAAGGGATTTCGCCGCGGCGATGAATTCGGGATTGGTATCGCGCAGGCGCAGGACGGAGCTTTCGTCGGGTGGGGCGGCTTGCGCGTCCATGTCGGAGTCGTCGGGAAACGTGGCGTGGGAATGATTGTCGTAGATGGGGATGCGATCGATCTGTGGAAGGAGACGGTCGTAGATTTTCTGGATGTCGGATGGGGAGGCGAGGGGTTTGGCCTGCGGATAGGCGGAGGAGACTAAGAGTAAGGCCGTCAAAGACATGGCTGCGAGTCGGACTGTTTTATTCATCTACTCTGCTCTCTCCGAAAAATGTTGCTCGTTCGAGCATGCTGAGGCGGTGCTTACGGTGCACAGGCTGAAGCCTGTGCCACTGGGGGCACGCCCCTACAACGTCCGTGCTGCAACAGCTCGCCAACGTACGGATGCTCGCTCGATGCGCTCCAGGGCTTCTTCGAGTAGATTGCGGGCGCTTACCAGCGAAAAGCGGAGGTAGTTTTTTCCGGCGGCGCCGAAGGCTGCGCCCGCGATGGCAGCTACGCCTGCTTCTTCCAGCAGGGTTGACGCGAGTTCCTGGGCGGAGAGGCCGGTGTCTTCGATATTGACCCAGGCGTAGAAGGCGCCTTCGGGGGAATGGCACCGGAAACCGGGGATGCGATTCAATCCAGCGACGAAGAGTTCGCGACGCTTGCGGTATTCCGCGACCATGGCGTCCACTGCGTCCGTAGAGTCGCGCAAGGCTTCGATTGCGGCGACCTGGGTAAATTCGGCGGCGCAAGTGAAGGTGTTCAGGACGAGCAGATCCATGGCGTCGATTACGCGCTGCGGCGCTACGGCGTAGCCCAGGCGCCATCCGGTCATGGCGAAACTTTTAGAGAAGCCGTCGATGATGACGGTGCGCTCGGCCATCCCGGGAAGCGACCAGATGGATTTGAAGATGCCGGAGAAAAGAATGCGCGCGTAGATTTCATCGGCAATGACCCAGAGGTCGTGTTTGACCGAAAGCTCGGCGATTTGGGCGAGCGTCGCGTCGGTGAAAACGGTTCCGGTGGGATTATTGGGGGAATTGAAAATCAGGACCTTGGTACGCGGCGAAATCTTTGCGGCGATCTCGTGCAGGTCCGGCTGAAACTGGTTTTTCTCTTCGAGAAAAAAGGGGGCGGCTTTGGCGCCGAGGCCGCGCACAAACGATGGGTAGATGGGAAAACCGGGATCGGGATAGAGGACTTCGTCGCCAGGCTCGATGAGAGCCATCATGGCGAGAGATAGCGCCATCTTGCAGCCGGGCGCAATCAAGACCTGCTCGGGAGTGGCGTGCACGTCGCGGGTGCGCCGCAAGTAGTCGGCGACGGCTTCGCGGAGGGCGGGAATGCCGCGCGGGGAGACATAGCGGTCGCGGCCAGCCGCAACGGCGCTGCGGACAGCATCGACCACGGGCGCGGCGGGGTGAAAGTCCGGCTCGCCGAGTTCGAGGTGGATTATGGAGCGGCCCTGCTTTTCGAGTTCTTTGGCGCGGGCAAAGACTGAGAGAGCGCCTTCGCCGTTGAGTTGTGCTACGCGGGATGCGATTTGTGCCATGGTCGAGTTCAGAATCCTATCAGATGGGAGCTACTAAGCCGAATATCCAACATTCGAGTGTGGCTTACGTCTCAAAGGCGGCAGCAAGACTGCCGCACTCCAAGGGGGGTACCACCCCCGTGGCGATAGAAAGAGTGCGGAAACGATTGATCCTGCGCGAGATAGCGGCGCGCCGTTGCGCAAAAGAGTGCGTAAGCTCATCAAAACACTTGGGTTGCAGGGATGTAATAAGAAGGAAAGAGCTTACGGGGCGTGGTGTGGCTGACATGACGGAGAATACCACAGGGGCTGAGTTATTTCAATAGTAATTTTAGTCTCAAAATAAGAAGGGCAGCCAGAAATGGCTGCCCCACTTTGCATAACTACAATCACCGGTTAGAAGGCGTAGCGCAGCGAGAATTGGATCAGACGCGGCGTGCCTACGGTTGAGAAGATTTTGCCGAATGGGCTTGACGCCGGGTTTGTCCCGATGGTCTCGACGTCGTTGATCGATGGATTCGCGAAATTCGCGTGATTCCAGATATTGAAGAAGTCGCTGGTGAAGCGGAGCTCTTGCCGCTCGGTGATTTTGATGTTTTTGATGAGGGCAAAGTCCCAATTCTGCTGGAACGGTCCGCGATAGATGTTGCGGCCAAGGTTGCCGAAGAAGGTCACGGTGCCATCACCGCCCTGAGACGCTGGGACCAAGGGCGCAGTGGTGAAACTGCCCGGGTTCAAGTACCCATTGTTCACACGGTCGCGGATGCTGCCGCTGGTCAGGCCAGCAGAAATGGATGAGCCAGCCAATTGTGCTCCCAACGTAGCCGGTGTGAGGCCGGGACCGAGGAAGGCCGAGCCGGCCGCGGAATCGGTGACCGAGAAGGGGGTGCCGGATTGAAAAATGGTGATGCCGCTGATGGCCCAATTGCCCAGAGCGGCATGTTTCCAACCTTCCGCCTTGGAGAAGAAGGGCAAGTCGTAGCGATAGCTGACCACGAAACGGTGCGGGCGGTCGAAATCGGAAAGGCCGCGCGAGCCTTGAAGTGTCGACTCATCGTTGAACGCGGTGTTGAGCGCCGTGTTGCCACTGGAGGTGGCGTCAGTGGATTTGGAGAAGGTGTAGGCAGCCTGGAAGTAACCCGCACCCCAGCGACGAGACAGTGTGGTCTGGAGAGAATGGTAATGGGAGTAGGCATCATCGGCGAACAACTGGAAACCGTTGTAGCCATTGATTCCGGCGTTGTTGGAGCGGGCAGGACCGTTGGAGGTGGTGCTCTCGGTGATTGTGAACTGATTGCCGGCGGTGTCGGTCAAGACGATAGGGTTCGAAGGGCTGGCGAGGCGCGCCTGGATGCTGGTGCGCGTTTCGCGCAGATGTACGGCGTGCGTGCCCACATAGCCGACTTCGAGAACCCATTGCTTGCCAAGAGCGCGCTGAAGGGTCAGGTTCCACTGTTGCGTGTTGGGCGCGACGAAATGGCGCGGCACGGTTAGACCGAAGAGAAATTGGGATGGAACTACGCCCGGGCTCCCGGCGGCGCAGGAGTAGTTCGGAAAATTGGTGGGGTCATTGTTTACGAAGCCATCGAAGACGCCCAAGCAAGGAACAAAGTTGGGATCGAGAACGCCACCCTTAGGTAGCGCATTCGGAGCGGTGAGGAAGAAGTTGCTCAAGCTGCCTGCTGGGCCGCCGCTGAATGCGACGGGGAGAAACGGCGCTTGGAAGCTTAGCTGGTCGACGGTGCCAACGTCTTCGCGGGCAAAGTAAATGCCGAAGCCTCCGCGAACTGTGGTGGTTTGGTGACCGCCGAGGTCGTAGGCGAAGCCGATGCGGGGCGCAAGACCTGTGGAGTAATTGTTCTTGTAGGTAGTGTCGCTACCGGTGGGGCTGAGGCCTGTGATGTTGAGGCCCTTCACGCAATTGCCGTAGATGAATGGGTATTGGCCGCTGTTGGCCATGTCCTGATCCAGGTTGCCGATATGGCAGTTGTTGTCGTGAAAGCCGCCGAGTACTTCCACGCGGAGACCCAAATTCAGGGTTAGATTTCGACGGACCTTCCAATCGTCTTGACCGAAAACGGCGAAGTCGTTGGTGCGGTATTGGTGATTGAAGACGCCGCCGCCTCCGAAACTGAAATCCGGTGCGCCGACGAGCAATTTCTGGAAGTCGGTGGCAGCGCCGGGCGTATTGACGAAAAAGAGCTGCCCGTTGAATACCTGGGGGAAGAGCTTGTCCAAATTGACGCGAGTGAATTCACCTCCGAATCGCCATATGTGTTCGCCCTTAACCCAGCTCACGGTGTCAACGAAGTTGTAGTTGTTCTGGGTCTGAAACTGATCCGCCGGGGGCGTGGGGCCGATCTGAAATCCCGAGCTTCCGAGAGTGAACTTGTAGATCGATGAGGTGACATTGTCCGTGGGGCGGTTGATTCCGAGGTCGGCCGCTGTGACCGGAGGAACGTTTAGCAGGCTATTGTTGATGCGTACGTATCCGAAGCGGAAATCGTTGACCAGCGTCGGGGAGAAGAGGTGCGTTTCACCGAGGCTGAAGAAGCGAGCAGCTACGGGAAGATCGTACGGGAAATTCAAGTCGGTTGCGCTGATGCTGCTGGCGAGGGTGCCTCCCAAAGAGGCTTGGAGGCCTCCAGCGCCGAAGGGAAGGAGAGATTCCGCGTCGGAGAAGAAGAACCTGGCGGAGATTTTGTCGCGACCGCCGCCGAACTCGCGGTCCCAATTGGTGGTGAACTGGTCGTCGGTATACTTGCCTGGTTTTGTGGCGATGAAGGGAGCGGTGGCGTAGGCGGCCTTAGCCGGATTCAGATCCGGCGTGCCTACCGACGGAATGAGGAAGCCATTGGGATCGCTGAACTGGTTGCTCTTGAACTGAAGTAAGGCGAGCGAGACAGGATCGATGTTCGCGGCGGTGATCGGAAAGCTGGAGGTGCTGAGCGCGGCGGCAATGGAGGCGGCTGAGCGGTCCGTAGGAAGCGAAGGAAATGCCGGGTTGTTGATCTGCGTGCCGGGAGAAAGAGCGCTGCGCTGTCGAGTGCCCTGGTAATTTACGAAGAAGAAGCCGAATTTTTCGTTTACAACCGGGCCACCCACGCTGCCGCCAAAAATGTTCTGCTTAACCGACGGGCGCTTTTGGCCAGCGGCATTCAGAAAGAATTCATTGGCGTTCAGGACGTCGTTACGGAAGAACTCATAGGCGTCGCCATGAAATTCCTTTGTGCCGGATTTCAGAATGGCGTTGACGTTACCGCCGCCGTTGCGGCCCTGGCTGGCGTCATAGAGGGAGGTTTGCACCTTAAATTCCTGGATGACGTCGGGATTGGGTAGGGGAACGTTGGTGCCTTGGGCCACGTTGTAATCGGTGGCGCTGATCCCTTCGATCAAATAGTTGTTGTTGTCCTCGCGCTGGCCATTGACGATAACGCGCGCGTTGCCGCGGCCGAGCTGTGCGGAAGCGTTCAGTTCGCTTTGCGTGCCGGCGGAGAGAGAGAGCAGTTGCTGATAGTTCTGGGTGGCGAGAGGAAGCTCGCGGATGGTGGAGCCGCCGATGGATTCGCCGGTGGTGGCGTTGGTGGTCTCGACGCTCGTGACCTGGGCGGAGATCTGGACGATTTCCGAAACCGCGCCGGGCTTGAGCGAGATGGTCACACGCGTGGTTTCGGTTACGCGGACTTCGATGGCTTGCGCTTTGGCTTCACCGAAGCCGGACTTGTTGACGATGACATCGTAGTTTCCAGGCGGCAAGAGCGTGGCGACAAACTCGCCGTCCGCGTTGGTGGAAAGCTTGCGAACTATGGATTCCGTACTGGCGCTAATGATCTGTACATCCGCAGCGCTTATGGATGCGCCGCTGGTGTCGACCACCGAGCCCGCGATGGCCCCGGTTGCGCCGCCTTGGCCGTAAGCGCGGCTTCCGAGTAGCAGCGAAGCCAGCAACAACATAGCTGCAAAGATTTTATACACTTCTCGCATCTCATCACCCCATTATGAAAGTAAGAACAGAATCGCACTCCCACACATCGTGAGTGTTGCCGTTAGTTCTACCAACGCCCAGAGCAGGACGATCGAACCAGGACCACCACGCGGGATTCTGGCGAACACTTCCCCGCATTCAACCTAGCGATTCGTCATCATGGTGTCAAGAAGAGTGAAAAAGCGAATTTCCTTGGCGCAAATTATTCGTCGGAAATGTTGCTCACGCTCTTTCGCGGGTTGCGTCGGGGAGCTTGACGCGCGCAAGACGGCGGGGGACCATGGAAGTCAGCCGTGGGGGTTTGCAACCCGCAGGGGCAAATGGCCGTCTTATTGTCAGGGGCCGTACACCCGAAGGGGCTCATCATGGATTCCCGCATTGTTTTTCGCTCGATTTTTCTGACGGCATTGACATTTTTGCTTGGCGGATGGGTTGCGGCGCGGGCTGACGCCAGTCACGCGCGCATCATTCGACTGAGCCTGGTGCAGGGGGACGTGCGCTTCGCGCGGGATGTACACGGCGATCCGCTTACGAGCGACAAGGCTACGTGGGAAGGCGCTACGCTGAATCTGCCGATTCGGCAGGGTTACGTGTTGGCGACGGACCACGGACGCGCGGAAGTGGAGTTTGAAAATGGCGCGATGGCTTTTCTGGCCGAGAATACCGTGATGGAGTTTTACGATTTGTCGCTGGAGGATGGCGCGAAGACTACGCGGCTGGTGTTGCGTCAGGGAACGGCATCGTTTTATGTGAATCCCGGGAGCGAGGATTATTTCAGCGTGACCGGCGGCGATTTTACGGCGGAAGCTGATGGGCGCGCAGGCTTTCGGTTGGACAATTTCGATGACGGCAGCGTTGTGGATGTGACGAAGGGGCGCGTCAGCGTTTTGCGAAAGGATAAGACGACGGCGCTGGTAAAGGGGCAGTCGCTCTCGATGCGGGCGGGCGACAAGAACTCAACGGAGATTGCGCGGTTGCCGGAGAATGATGATTTCGACCGGTGGGTATCGGGGCGCGAGGATGCGGTGGCGACGGCGACTACGGCGGCGCAGCAATATGTGAGCTCGCCTTATTACAGCTCGGGTGTCGCGGATCTTTATACGTACGGATCATGGTATCCGGTCAGCGGATACGGGAATTGCTGGCGGCCGTATGGCGTGGGGCTAGGATGGTCGCCGTTTGCTAGCGGGAGTTGGTTCTCGGATCCGGTTTACGGCTCGGCATTTATCGGCTCGCAGCCTTGGGGATGGCTGCCCTATCACTACGGCGGATGGGTGTTCGACCCGTTTTACGGATGGCTGTGGTCGCCGGGACTTGGATTTGGCGGATTTGGGTTTAATGGATTTGTGCCGTTCCGACCGGTGACGGGCGTTTTTATTCGTTCGAAAAATGGTTTGCTTGGGTTGGTGCCGGCGCACCCGCTAGACGTGAAGGGCAAAGAGCCGATTAATTTGGCGAAGGGAGTTTTCCCGGTAGCGGGTGGCGGGGTTTCGCAGCAAGCGCTGACGGGCTCGGGCGCGACTGCGGAGAAATGGAAAGCGATGAAAGCGCCGCCACGGGAAGCGCTTGCGAATACAGCTGTGGCGACATCAGCTGCACCGGCGCGGGTTTCGCGGACGATCGTCGGCACGGGAAATAGCGCGCGTGTTGTAACGGTGGGACGCGATGGTTCGATTGTTTACGATGCGCGCGAGCATCGGTTCGTGAATGGGGCTGCGGCTCCGCAGAGTGCTCCGGCAGCGAACGGCGCGAAGACCGAGGTGGTCGCGAAGAGTGCGTCGGCTGGCGAACGGACTGGTCACGCGGCTGTTCCGGGGCGCGCGTCCGCAGGGGCTGCTTCGAACATGCGAATACCTGTTAATAGCGCGCGGAGTGTTGCTCCTCCGTCGCGAGCGATGGCGCCGCCACCTGCGCGAGCGTCGAGTGGCGGGTCTGGCGCTGGGTGGGGTGGCGCGGCGTCGCGCGGCTCTGCGGGAGCTTCGGCGGGACGTTCGGCGCCCTCTGCTTCCGCGGGGGCATCGCATCCATCGTCTGGTGGCGGTCGGCCTCACTAACGGCAGGAACCATTTCTCAGGAAAAAATGAAACCGGCGTAACCGACTACGTTGGTTGTGTCTCCAGATACATCCGCGGAGGTGGCGTGACGGACGAGTTCGGCGTGAGTTGCGCCGAGCGTGCGGAGGGCAGTGAGCATTGAGACCGCCGGGCCCAAGCCGCACATGGAGATATCTTCTTTGGTGCAGGTGTCGTAGAGGCCGCGGGGGCTCAGCGCAAGAATTTGATCGATCGCTTTGTTGTCTTTCAGGCGCGTGGTTGCGTCGTCTTCGTAATGATTCAAGTCCGAGGTTGTGAGCAGCAGCGTTTCAGGGTTGGCGGCGAGGACGCGAGCAAGGGCTTCACCGACGGCGACGAGATCGTCGAAGCGCACGGTGCCGAGCGCAAGAGGTACAAAAGAAAACCCGGGTGAGAGTACCTGTAGAAAAGGAAGCTGCACTTCGAGGGAGTGCTCCCTGCTATGGGCTACAGCGTCTTCGCGGAGAATCGGGCATTCCTTCTTGAGCGCGTCAGCCAGAGCCTCATCAATCGGGGCATCGCCGAGAGGAGTTCTCCAAGCTCCGGTGGAAATTATGGCTACGGGCTCGCCGCGGGGAAAATGACGGACGCCGAGAATCAGGATTTTTCGAGGCACCGCGATGCGAGAGAAAACGGCACCGGCGACGTGCGCTGAGAATCTATAACCGGCGTGCGGCACGAGACACGCCCTGACGTGCGCAGTCTTCTTATCCGGCTGCGGCTTCGCGTATTCGCGGACCAGCGTTGTCAATTCTTCGGGATTATCGGGATAAAAGCGGCCAGCGACTGCGGGAAGGCGAAGCACAACAGCTCGAGAAATCAGATGGCCTTGGAAGGTTTGCCTTTTATCTTCAGGGCCTTTTGTGACGTGGGATCGTAGAGGATGGTCACTTTGTCGCCGTACTGATAGCCGCCCTTATCGACGATCTGCTGCATCTTGGCTGCTGCGGCCTCGGAGAGCGGAAAGGTACGAAGTCCCAAATCGTTGCCCTTGGCGCGCACGGTGATTTGGGCGATGTTGGCATTCATGACGAAACCTTCGAATTTCTCGGCTCCGGTGAATTTGGGCTTCGGCTTGACGGCGCTAACGATTATGGGTACAGCGGTGTCTACAACGATGGGAGCGACCACGGGGATGGGGCCTTGCGCGCAGGCCGGAGACGAAAATCCAGCCGCCAGCAGAACGGCAGCGATTCCGGAACCCGCAAGCAATTTGAACGATGTCATTCGGAGTCGTCCGTGGCGATGCGCAGGGACTTGAGGAAACGTACGTCCTGAGGCGTCATGCTCAGACGTGCCGCCACAACCTTCCTGTCGGCGTCCTGATCGAAGGATTCCTGATCTACCTGAATTCGCAGGGATTCCAAAAAGCGGCGATCCTGCGTGGTCAGTTTTGAACCTGCTTCTGCCGCAGCAGCCGCGGCATCGCGTTTGGCGAGGCCGATGGTGGCGTCGAGCTTCAACACAATATCGTAGCCGTGCGCACGAACGCCGGCGATAGCACCGGTGATGCGGTCGGACTCCGAAACTGTGTCGTTAATGGCGTGTCCCAATTCACGCAGCAGATTTTTCAGGTGATCGTCGAGTTGCAAAGGCGGTCTCCCCTACCTCTGTATAACATTTTAGGCTCACCTTGTGTTGGATACAAGGAAGCTGAGGGGTGTTGTCTCCAAAGTGTTCACAGGCCATTGTTCTTGAATTTGCGCCTTTTCGATGGGTTTGGCAATACATTGCGCTCCTGATTCTGCGCTAAGATGGTGCCGTGGGCACATTAAGCCGCGTAGCGCAACCAGCGCCACAGTCCGCCCCTGAGGCAAGAGGCTTTCGCCGGCTTTGGCGCGTTCTAAAGCAGCTTTTCCATGAAACAACCGGCGCGGTGTTTGCGGTGCTGGCGTTGGCGTGGATCAACTCCGCTGTGCGCGCGTGGACGCGCGACGTGGCGCACTGGCTGATCGCGCTGGCTGTCTGCGTCGCTGGCCTCTTTGGGTTCTTTTCCGTAACGCAATTTATTCGCGCACGCAAAGTACGCTGACGTATGTCTGAAACGAAATCACCCATCAATTCACCTGAGAAGGAAACAAAAGAACGGCGGGAGCGGTTCACTACGCCATCGGGTATCCCGCTAGAGCGTCTCTACACGGAAGAGAGTCTTGGGCGCTGGGAGCCTGAGGAGGCACTTGGGTATCCGGGCGAGCTTCCGTACACGCGCGGGATTTATCCTTCGATGTATCGCGGGCGGCTTTGGACCATGCGGCAGTACGCCGGGTTTGGCTCGGCGGCGGAATCCAACCAACGCTACCGGTATTTGCTCAGCAAGGGGCAGAGCGGACTTTCTGTTGCGTTCGACCTTCCGACGCAAATCGGGATGGACTCGGATCACGCGCTGGCGCTGGGCGAAGTGGGTAAGGTCGGAGTAGCCATCGATTCGCTGGAAGATATGGAGAGGCTGTTCGACGGAATTCCGCTGGAAAAAGTTTCGACGTCGATGACGATCAATGCGACGGCGGCGATTTTGCTTGCGCTTTACGTGGCGGTGGCGAAGAAGCAGGGGGCGAATCTCGCGAAGTTATCGGGCACGGTGCAGAACGATATTTTGAAGGAATACATCGCACGGGGTACGTACATATACCCGGTGCGGCCGGCGATGCGTATTGTTACGGATATTTTCGCGTGGTGCCGCGATTCCCTGCCGAAGTGGAACACGATTTCGATTTCGGGCTATCACATTCGGGAGGCGGGATCGACGGCGGTGCAGGAAGTGGCGTTTACGCTGGCAGACGCCATCGCGTATGTGCAAGCGGCGCTGGATGCCGGGTTGGACGTGGATGATTTCGCGCCGCAGCTTTCGTTTTTCTTTAACGCGCATAATGATTTGCTTGAAGAGATTGCCAAGTACCGGGCTGCGCGTCGGCTTTGGGCGCGATTGATGCGCGAACGGTTTCACGCTGGGGACGCGCGGTCTCTGCTGCTGCGTTTTCACGCGCAGACCGCGGGGTCGTCGCTGACGGCGCAGCAGCCGGAAAACAATATTGTGCGCGTGGCGATCCAAGCGCTGGCTGCGGTGCTTGGCGGCTGCCAATCGCTGCACACGAATTCGCTGGATGAGGCGCTGGCGCTGCCGACGGAAGATGCGGCGCTGATCGCTTTACGGACGCAGCAAATCATCGCGCATGAGACAGGCGTGACGAACACGATCGATCCTGTTGCGGGTTCGTATGCGATCGAACACTTGACGAACGAAATTGAAAGCGGAGCGCTGGCCTATATCGAGAAGATTGATTCGTTGGGCGGGATGCTGCTGGCGATCGAGTCGGGTTTCGTGCAGACGGAAATCCAGAAAGCGGCTTACGAGTACCAGCGAGCTGTCGAGACGAAGGAACAAGTCGTGGTCGGCGTGAACGATTTCGTTGCGGACGAGGAGCGAACGATTCCGACTTTGCGAATTGACCAGCAAATTGAACGCGAGCAAATTCTACGGCTGCAAGCCTTGCGTGCCAGGCGCGACACGAATAAGACCAACGCGGCAATGGCTGAGCTCGAGCGTCGAGCCGCGACGAAAGAAAATCTTCTGCCCGCTATTCTGGGAGCCGTCGAAGCATACGCCACGGTCGGAGAGATTTCGGATAGGCTGCGCCGCGCTTTTGGCGAATACCAGGAATCCGTTGTAATTTGACCAGATGCATCTTCCTGGCGCGGGCCTGTAGTATGCTCCGCGTCACCACTGCGCCATGAAGTTGATTCTTGCTTCCGCTTCGACTCGCCGCGCTGAAGTCCTGCATGATGCCGGGCTGTCTTTCACCGTGCTCTCTTCGGCGGTGGACGAAACTCCGATGGCGGGTGAATCGCCGGCGGAGCTTGTGCAGCGGCTCGCTGATGCCAAGGCGGAGTTGGTTGCGGCGCGCGCGTTAGGGCCGGCCATCATCATCGCCGCGGACACGGAGGTGGTGCTCGATGGCCACGTATTGGGCAAGCCGCGCACGAGCGAAGACGCGCGGCAGATGCTTACGAAGCTATCAGGTCGTACGCATTCCGTGCTGACCGGAGTGACACTGGTTCGATTGCCCGACGCGGAGCGGCGCAGCTTCGTCGAAACCACACACGTGCATTTCGCACAGATTCCGGAGGAGGAGATTACGAAGTATCTGGCGACGGGCGAGCCGTTTGACAAGGCTGGGTCGTATGCGATTCAGGGACGCGCAGGCCGTTATGTTCCGCGGATCGAAGGCTGCTATTTCAATATTGTGGGCTTGCCTCTTGCGCGATTGTGCCAGGAACTTCGGGAGCTAGGGTGGTCTGAGGACTTGGATATGACTGTCCTGGAATAAAAAAGGGAATAAAAAAGGTGCTCCCCTTGCGAGGAGCACCCTTGGGGTGGTGCGGGGTTGAGAAAAGCGTTTATTACTGCTTGGGTTTCGCGTCGGGTTGCGTCGCCGCGTTGTGCTTTTTGCGATAGATATTGCGCGATGCCTGGTTCTGTTCCTTATTGATCTGCTTCTTTTCGCTCGTGGTCAGCGTTCCGCCATTGGCTTTGCGGTCCTTGGCGACTTGCTTGTTGATGTGCTGCTGCTGTTTTTCGAGCTTGGCCGTTTCGCCTGGCGTAAGCTGACCGCTCTTCACGCCCTGCGCGATGCGGTCTTGCTGATTTTCACGGCGCTGACCGACTTTGTTGTTGCCGTAGTGCGCGGCGGTTGTTTTTTTCGCGGTCGACGGCTGGGCTGGTGTTGTTGCAGCCGGTGAACTCTGCGAAGAAGGTTGATCCTGAGCTAATACAGTCGAAGCACCCGCGGCGCTCACGAGCAGCGCAAGCGGTACTGCACCCCACTTCAGGAATGTAAGTTTCATGCGTTCTCCTCTATCGCTTGGAAAGTGCTAAAGACCCGAAAGGACCCTGTGATAGGGCGATTGTGCGAGGTTAAGCAGGTGGATGGCTACTGCTCTGAGGGACAGGTTTTTGGGTTTTGCGAGGTCTTTTTAGTACCGATTGGGCACAAATCGTGGCGACCAGGCGCCGCAGAAATAAAAAGGGCGACATCGAAAGCCGCCCGCCAGAAGAGAGAGTCGAGAAATTGTTAGGAGAACTTGTCTAAGCTTTCTTTTCTTCGGCAGGCTTGTCCGCCGGAGGCGTGTTCTGCTGCGGAGGGGGAGTGTTGGTGTGTGATCCGCCGGACATACCTTCCTTGAAGCTGCGAATACCCTCGCCCAGCCCGCGCGCTAGTTCAGGGATCTTCCTCCCGCCGAAGAGGAGCAGGATAATTGCCAAAACTATCAGCCAATGAATAGGACTAAACTCGCCCATGAATCGCCTCCACGCACCAACCATGGCGCGCTCATCACAACCCTAACTCAGGATAAGCTGCACGGCAAGCATCGCAGCCGCACGTCTTGCCACTCGACTACAGGATAACACGCTCGTTGCCTGCGCGCCGCGTAACCCGCTCTCGATCCAGATATTCGAGGAGAGGGATCGCATATTTACGGGTGATGCCGGTCAGCTCTTTGAAGACGGGGACGGAGATGCGCTCGCCCTTCGTTTTCTTGAAGACAGAAAGGCGGTCGCGGAGTTGAGCCAGCGCATCGCGGTGGAAAATCAGGTCGGGCGTAAGCCGGACCAGGCTTTTGTCTCGCAGAAGGATTTGGAGAATTTTCTCCGCGCGCTTTGTTTCCACGGGCAATTTGCTCAAGACCTCTTTGACTGCGGGAACAGCCAAGCCGGCGGCTGCGAATGCTTTCTCGATTTGCTCTTTGGCACGCGCTTCTTCGGGATCCAGGCTGATGGTCGAGCCCGCTCGTTTTACGATTTCACCCTGAGCTTCGAGCTTTTTTTGCGACAGCAGGTCATCGAGCGCGGCGCGAAACGCTTCCGGCCGCACGCGCCGGCCTAGACTTGACCGTAAATCTTCGCGGGATATTCCGGGGAGAAGCGGATTTTCTTTGTGAAACTTCTCTACGCGAGAAGTGATTTTGAGGCGAACGTCGTCGAATGCCCGTCCCGCGAGCAAGATCAGCGGCTCAGCGGAGATAGCTTTCGCCCGCCCGGCGCTGATCAGGTCTCTTGTGGCTGTCGCGATCTCGTCTTCAAGCCAGCCGGTGCGTGCCAGGATGTCCTCGAAAGTCAATCCCAGAACGGCGCGTTCCGTCATGGCTGCGAGTATTTCTGACTTGTCGCCGCGCTCCACGGTTTCAAGAAAGGCCATACGGCCTGTGTCACGCACGGTCGGGCGTCGCGCGAGGGGGTCGAGCACTATGCCGCCCCCGATGGTGGTCACTGGAGAGAATTGACGAACGATGAAGCGGTCGCCGGCGAGGAGCAGAACATCATCCTGAAGGCGAAGTTGAACCAAGAAGCCTTGCCCTGGGGCGAGTTCCTTTCTGCCGTACAAGAATATTTCCGCGACCGTCTCGCTCGTACCGGAATGAAAGTGGACGCGAGCCCGTTGCTTTAGTTTCGGAGCGGATGGGAGCAACTCGAGCCGCGCGTCAATCCTTCGCGTAACGCGAAATTTTCCGGGGGTGGCGAGGGACATGCCGCGTTGCAAACTCGTGTGCTCGATTCCAGCCAGATTGACGGCGGTTCGCTGGCCGGCGTGGGCGCGGTCAACGGCTTTCCCTCCGGACTGAACGCCGCGGACCCGCAGGCGCTGGCCGTTGGGAAATAACTGGACCTCATCGCCTGGACCGACGCTACCGGAGATCAAAGTGCCGGTGACTACCGCGCCAAAACCCTTGATGGCGAACGCGCGATCGATAGGCAGGCGGAAGTAACGCTCGGCATTTTTCCCGGGCAGTTGTTGTGCAGCGGCTAACAACGCATTCTTCAGCTCTAGCAGCCCCGCTTGGGTCTTCGTGCTTACGGGAACGATGGGAGCCGCTTCGAGAAATGAACCGCGTAGATAGTCTTCGACTTCGAGCCGAACCAAACCGGCGGTGTCGGGGTCGACCAGGTCGCTTTTGGTCAGCGCGACAACACCGCGCTTGATGCCGAGCAAGCGGCAAATATCGAAGTGCTCGCGTGTTTGCGGTTTAACGGATTCGTCGGCAGCGATGACCAGGAGCAGCAGATCTACACCAGCAGCGCCAGCGAGCATGTTGCTGACGAAGCGCTCGTGGCCGGGGACGTCGACAAAGCCAAAGCGCACGGCCGCCTCTTCAAGGAATGCGAAGCCGAGGTCAATGGTGATGCCGCGGCGCTTTTCTTCTTCGAGGCGGTCAGGGTGCGTGCCGGTCAAAGCCTCGACGAGCGAGGATTTGCCGTGGTCTATATGGCCAGCCGTGCCGACAATTACGCTTTTTAAGCTCATGCCGCGTGCTCCAAGAGGTTACAACGACGCGGCGGAGTTCACGAAACAGGTTTATGACGCTTGACGTACGCGAGACGTTTGCGTCTGTACGTGGTCCACAGCTTTCGCGCCAAGCGTTCGGTGCGTCTGAGATCGAGCGGCGGGTCCCACGGTTCGCGGAAGTGTCAACCTAAGCGAGGCTACTTGGCGGCGGTGATTTCGTCCACGATGGCTTGGGTGGCGGCGCGGGGGTCGGATGCGGCGAGGATCGGGCGACCGACGACGAGGAAATCGGCGCCGGCGCGAATGGCTTCGGCGGGAGTGGCGGTACGGGCTTGGTCATCGTCCTTCCCTGCTGCACCCTTTTCTTTTGGGCGGACGCCGGGAGTGACAATCAGGAAGTCGCGTCCGCAGGCTTTGCGGATGGCACGCGCTTCTTTCACGGAGGCTACGACGCCGTCGACGCCAGCTTTCTTGGCGAGCTGTGCGAGCTTCAGGACGCGGGCTTGCGGGGTGCCCCCGAGGCCGACTTCGCGCATGGCCTTCTGGTCCATGCTGGTCAAGATGGTGACCGCGAGTAGGCGAGGGCGGTCGGCACCCATCGGCTGCGTGGCGCTAATGGCTTGCGCGGCGGCGTGAAGCATGGAGTGTCCGCCAAGCGCGTGTACGTTCACAAGCTGCACTCCTGGCATGGCGGCGCAGGAGAGTATCGCGCCTGCTACCGTGTTGGGAATGTCGTGAAATTTCAGGTCCAGGAAGATGCCTGGGCCCAGGGCTGCTATCTCGCGTACCGCCTGGGGGCCTGCGGCGGTGAAGAGTTGGCTGCCGACCTTGAACATACCGACAAGATCGGCAACCTGCTTGGCGAATTTCAGCGCGGAAGATAAAGAATCAAAATCGAGAGCTACTATCAGGCTGCTTCGTGGATGGGCGTCGAAGCTCAACGTTTCTGGGGCAGCTCCATTAGCTCGAGCCGGACCTGGCTCACGCCGGAATGGATAAGGCCGAGTTTCCGGGCGACACGATAGGATACATCAATTTCGCGTCCTTCTTGATAGGGACCGCGGTCGTTGATACGTACCAGTTCAAACTTGCCCGTGCGGGTGTTTACGACGCGCACGAGGGAACCGAAGGGAAGGTGTGGGTGCGCCGCAGTGAGAGCTTCACTGTCGAAGATCTCGCCATTGGCGGTTTTGCGACCGTTGAAGCCGGGGCCATACCAGCTCGCGTTGCCGGTCCAGGCTTTGATCGCCTTAGGAGGTTGGCTCAGGTGTGCCACGAGTGGCGCTTCCATCACCGGAGCGATGAGGAACATCAAGGGAACCCAGCGGAGTGCAGCCCAAATCACGAAGAGTCGGTTTCTCATAGTGTTGTTTTTGTGCTACAGCTTCCAAAAAAGTGTAGCGAGAAAGAGTCATTATGTCAACCGTTTTCGGATGCGAACTTTGCTTGTAAATCGCTGATTCTAATTGTTTTATGTCGTACTAGAGCGTCCGTAAGGGTGCTCGCCAAGCGCTCACTGGCCCTCGGATCAGCAAAACTGGCCGTCCCGACTTGCACGGCCGAAGCCCCTACGGACAGGTATTCCAGCACGTCTTCCACCGTCTCGATCCCGCCCAGCCCGATGATCGGTATGCTTACTGCTTTCTTTGCTTCCCAGACAAGACGAAGGGTGATGGGCTTAATCGCGGGGCCGGAAAGACCACCAGTTAGATTCCCTAAACGTGACTTTTGGCTGCAGGTGTCGATGGCCATGGCTGGATATGTGTTGGCTATCGTCAGCGCGTCGGCACCGGCGTTCTGGGCGGCGCGGGCGATAAGTCCAATGTCCGCAACGAGCGGGGATAACTTGACCCATAAAGGACGGCGGACGGCGGCCTTGCGGGCCGTGCCAACTACTTCGGCGACCTGGTCCGGATCATTTCCGAACTGCATTCCCCCTTTTTTCACGTTTGGGCAGGAGATGTTGAGCTCGTACCCGGCCAGCCCCTCGGCGTCTTCGAGAATGCGGATCACCTCGACATAGTCTTCAAGGCAGTAACCGAAGACGTTGGCCAGGACGGCCGTATCGTACTTTCGGAGTGAGGGCAATTTGTCTGCGACGAAGGCGCGGACGCCGACATTTTGCAGGCCCACTGCGTTCAGCATGCCGGAGGGGGTCTCGCAGAGGCGGGGAGGAGGGGCACCTTCGATGGGTTCGCGGGAAAGGCCCTTGACGACGAAGCCGCCGAGGCGGTTCAGATCGACAAGATGGGCGAATTCAATGCCATAGCCGAATGTGCCGCTGGCGGCGAGAATGGGATTCCGCAGGCGCAGGGCGCCAATCTGTACGCTGAGATCGACAGCGTCTGCGGCACTCACTTCGGCCAAAGCTTACCACGAAGCAGGGCTGGGGCGCTGAGTGTGCTACTTCGACAAGGACTGAACCAGAATATGACCGTCGCGGGTGGATAAGGTTATGCCGCAGAGCGATGCCAGGGTGGGAGCAATATCGGCGGGCGTGACGGGATCGAGGTATTCGCCGTGGCGAATGCCGAAGCCCATGAAGAGAATCGGGACGTGCTGGTCGTAGTTGTACGGCATTCCGTGGCCAGCACCGTACGCGCGGTTCGTGCCTGGGGGATTGCGGTCCATAAGCCAGTATGGCTTGGGGACGATGAAGAGGTCGCCGCTGCGGCCGGGGAAATAGCTGTCGGCCAGGGCCGTGCGGATGGGGTTTTGCGTTGCCGGGCGATTCTGCACCTGCTCGGCGCGAAAAATCTCAGCGACACCGGGTTGGGCACGGACGGCATCGATGACGGCACGCATCGCCTTGTCGTCGTGCTGCAATTTGTCGTAGACGCCCGGAGCGAAATACAGGTCAGTGCCGTTAATGCGGGCGACCGCCGGCTTGGATAAATTGAATGGCTCAAGCACTTTTTCGATGTGATCCTGCAATTCGGCCAGACGGAGGATACCGACATCGGCGCCAGTCTTCTGCATGTCTTCGACAATCGGTGCTACGCCGTGGTCGGCGCTGAGGGCCACGACGTATTTGCCGCGGCCGACTTTCTTGTCGAGGTGGGCAAAGAGGTCTGCCAGGTCTTTATCGAGGCGGAACAAGACGTCTTGAACTTCCCAACTGCGTGGGCCGAATTCGTGGCCGACGTAATCGACAGAGGAATAACTTACTCCGAGAAAGTCCGTACCGCCGCCCTGGCCGAGACCGAGGGAATCCACGGCTGTTTCGGCAAAGCGGGTGAGATAGGTGTCGGCAAATGGGCTCGAAGCCCACTGCTCGTAAAAGGCAGCGTCCGGCTCGTTGGCCGCGGCTTTGCCACGTAGCGGATGTGGGAAGGTTAGAGTCCAACCTTCGGGCGGGACGGCTCCAGTGGCCTTTTCGTCGTACCAATAGGAGCCCTCGGGGAGCGAGTGGTTCCAGGTCTTGCCGTAGTCTTCTTTTATCGGGTGCGTCTTGGCGTATTCCTCGACGAAGGGCATGGGTCCGTACACACTGGAGGTGACCCATCCGCCGCCATCGGCCCAGGTGACGGCGTCGGCCTTGTGGCCGGCCATTGTGATGGCCGCTCGCGCTTTGAGTGAAAACGTGACTACTCGCGTGGCTCCGTTCGTCTGGAACTTCAACTCTTCGGCAAATGAGGGACTTTCCATGCGCCAGGCGCTGTCGCCGCCCTTTGCAGAGACGCCTGCATAGCCGGAATTCTTAGCGTTCGGATCGGCGGTACAGGTCACCATCTTCTGGGCATCGCGATCCCACCAGGCATTAGCGACCATGGCGTGCGATGCGGGAAGCGCTCCGGTGGAAATGGTCGCGTGGCCGACGCAGGTTTCTGTGGCTGCGTAAGGATAGGCTGCGTCGCGGAACCAAGCGCCTTCTTCTACTAAGCGGCGGAGGCCTCCGGTCCATTGCGGCAGGAATTTGTCGACGTAATCGGCGCGCATCTGGTCGACGACGAGCAGTACGACGAGTTTGGGGCGGGCCGACGCTGTTTTCAGAGGCTCAACGGAAAGTTTTCGTGTTGAGGCTGACTTCGTGGGCGAGGCTGCTGGAGTTTGCGCTTGCAAGCTTCGCGCAGTAACGGCGAAAGCCATGACGGAGATGATGAGTCGAATGGATGCGTGATTTGTGCGGATAATCTGATTCGCGTCTCGATTGGGCAATTGGGTCTCCGATTTTACAGCGCGGCAGTTTATCACGTGAGCTTTGCGGCGCTGTTATCTTCTCCATGAAATCCGGTGTGTGTGCGCCTCTACGCGTTGACCTCTTTCTTTGTGCTAGGATTACGCGACCATGCGCATTGTTGAAAAGGCACAGCTTATGTCGGCGCCGGAAATCGACCGCACGTTGCAGCGGCTGGCGCATGAAATCGTGGAAAAAAGCGGCGGGACGAAGCATTTGGCGCTCATTGGCATTCGGCGGCGGGGGGTGCCGCTGGCGGAGAGGATTGCGTTTGCGATGCGCGGCATCGACGGAGTGGAGGTGCCGGTGGGCACTCTGGACATCACGTTGTATCGCGATGACCTGTCGAAGGTAGCTTCGCACGCGGTGCTGCAGTCCTCCGATATCCCGTTCGGTGTGGACAATATGGATTTGGTGCTCGTGGACGATGTGTTGTACACGGGCCGGACGATTCGCGCGGCGATGAACGGACTTTTTGACCTGGGCAGGCCGAAGCGAGTGTCACTGTGTGTGTTGATCGACCGAGGGCACCGCGAAATGCCGATCGAATCGCAGTTTACCGGGCGCGTGGTGCAGACCAGCAACAGCGAAATTATCGAGGTGCGGCTGCGCGAGATCGACAACGAAGAGCGTGTGGTGCTTGTGGATCGCGTCGACGGATAGATTGCGGGCTGTTAGGATAAAATTGAGTCCAGTGACCCTATTTGAGTGAAAATGTGACGCATCGGTTTCGTGACCTGCTTGGGCTTGAACCGCTGAAAGCGGACGAACTCACTTTTCTTCTCGACCAAAGCAAACCGTTCCAGGAAATCCAGAAGCATTCGTTGAAAAAAATGGCAGCGCTGCGCGGCAAGACCGTGGCGCTGGCTTTCTTTGAAAGCTCGACGCGGACGCGCATCAGCTTTGGCACCGCGGCTTCGCGGCTTGGCGCGGATACGATGAATCTGCAGGCGGAAGCGTCAAGCCTGAAAAAGGGCGAGTCTCTGCTCGATACGGTGCACACGCTGAATGCCATGAAGCCGGATTGCCTGGTGATGCGGCACGCGGCTTCGGGGGCGGCTGACCTTGTGGCGCGGCACTTGGATATACCGGTGATCAATGCGGGTGACGGGACACACGAGCACCCTTCGCAGGGCTTGCTGGATGCGCTGACAATCCGCGACCGGAAGGGCAGCATCGACAATTTGAACGTGACGATCCTGGGAGATATCCAGCATAGCCGGGTGGCGCGATCGAACATTCATATGCTTGGAAAATTCGGGTGCCGGTTTACGCTTTGCGGCCCGGCGATGTGGGTGCCTCGCGAGCTGGAGCAACTTGCTCCGCATGCCTCGATTCGACGCGTGTTCCGTGTGGAAGAGGCTTTGGAGGGGGCGGACGTCGTTCTTGTGCTGCGGGTGCAAACGGAACGGCTGCACGAGCCGGCGCTTTCCGCGAACGATTATGTTCTGCTCTACCAACTGAATGGGGAGCGCCTGCGGCGGGCCAAAGCGGATGCCATTGTGCTGCACCCGGGACCGATGAATCGCGGAATCGAGATTTCGCCGGAAGTTGCAGATGGGCCGCAGTCGTGCGTGCTGGACCAGGTGACGAATGGTATCGCGGTGCGCATGGCGCTGCTCTTTTTGCTGATTGCGGGCAATGGCGACGAAGAAATGCACCCGGTGAATGTTGCTCAGCAGCCGAGAAATCGCCGCGCTACGGATATAAAGGACCCATCGCATGCTTCTCGTTAAGAATGGACGCGTTGTAGATCCGGCGCGGAACACCGATGCACCGATGGACGTTTTGCTGGACAGCGAGAAGATTGTTGAGATCGCGCAGCCGGGGAAGCTTTCCGCCAACGGGTTCGAGGTCTTTGACGCCACCGGGCTGATCGTCGCTCCGGGGTTTATTGATTTGCATGCACATCTGCGGGAGCCGGGGCAGGAGTCGTCTGAAACGATTGAAACGGGAACGCGCGCAGCGGCTCGGGGCGGATTTACGGCGGTTTGTTGCATGCCGAACACCAAGCCGGTGAACGATAGCGCGAGCGTCACGGGATTCATTCTCGATCGCGCAAAGACTTCCGCGAGCGTGCGAGTGTGGCCGATTGGAGCTGCGAGTGTGGGCAGCAAAGGCGAAGCGATCGCGGAGATCGCGGCGATGAAGCAGGCAGGCATTGTGGCCGTCAGCGACGATGGAAAGCCGATCGCTACCGCCAAACTTGCGCGGCAGGTGATGGACTATTGCCGATCGCTGGACATTCCCGTAATCGAGCATTCTGAAGACGTTTCGCTGGCGGCCGGTGCGGTGATGCGGGAAGGGGTGACGTCCACGCGGCTGGGTTTGGCGGGAATGCCTGCCGCGGCAGAATCTGTTTGCGTGGCTCGCGATGTCCAGCTTGCGGAACTTACCGGGGCGCGGCTGCACATAGCGCATTTGTCGGCGAAAGGTTCGCTCGAACAGGTGCGGTCGGCGAAGCAACGCGGGCTGCGCGTTAGCTGCGAAGTCACGCCGCATCACTTCACCTTGATCGATGAGGACGTGCAGTACGATTCACGGTACAAAATGAATCCACCGCTGGCCGCGCGAGAGGACCGTGAGGCGCTGCTCGCCGGTCTGGCGGATGGCACAGTCGACGCAATCGCTACCGACCATGCTCCGCATGAGCCAGCGTTGAAGGATGTCGAATTTGACCGGGCGCCGTTTGGCATTACCGGTTTTGAGACGGCACTGAGCCTCGCGCTCGAACAACTGGTGCACACCGGGCGCGTTCCGCTGATGCGGATGGTGGAGCTCTTCACTTCCGGGCCGGCGCGCGTACTTGGCCTTGAGCGCACAATCGCGGCTGGGAGACCCGCTGACCTCACAATTTTTTCAATGGATCGACCGTGGACCTTCCAGGCTGCGGAATCCGCGAGCAAATCCCGCAACTCTCCTTTCGACCAGCGCAATTTCAAAGGCGGCCCGGTCGCGACCGTCGTCGCCGGCCGCTTCGTCCACAAGGGGTAGCTACTACTCGCAATTTAAAGAAAGAATCCAGCGCACCCGTCAGAGCTCAGGGCAAAGAGACGCCGAGGGCGCAGAGGTTCGCAGAGAGGCTGCCTACCAGATGATTTAGTGGGCGGCGGGTTCGGCGGCGGGATGCATGCCGTGCTGCGGGACTTCGTGCAGGCCTCGGGCGGGTGGCTCGATTTTGTGGCGATAGAAATGGTCGAGGGGAATTCGGCCCTTTCCGACCGCGTAACCCTTCTCGATGGCTTTGGTGACGTAGGCTTTGGCGAGAGTGGCAGCTTCAAACAGAGAGCGCCCAGCGGAAAGATGTGCGGCGATGGCGCTGGCGAAGGTACAACCGGTGCCGTGCAGGACCTCATCTTTACCCTTGTCACCGGCAAGCGGCATCATGTCGTTGCCGTCGAACAAGATGTCCACGGCTTTATCCATGTGACCACCCTTGACGATGACGGCGCGAGCGCCCATCTCGACAATTCTTCGCGCGGCCGCTTCCATGTCGCCAGTGTCCTTGATTGTCAAGCCGGTGAGGATTTCCGCCTCGGGCACATTGGGCGTGATTACGGTTGAACGCTTCAGCATCTCGGCAGCGATATATTTGATGCCCGCGGCATCCAGCAATTCTGTTCCGGTCGATGATTTCATGACGGGGTCATGGACGATATGAAGAAACTTATTAGCGTCCAAAAACTCGGCTACAGCCACAGCATTAGCGCGATTACCCAGCATGCCGACTTTTACAGCGACGATGTCGCAGTCTTTGGCAAGAACGTCGAGCTGTGCGCGCAGCAACGCGCTCGGTGTGTGCTGCACGTCTTGCACTCCCTGCGTGTTTTGCACAGTCAGAGAAGTGATCGCGGCCACTCCGTAGCAGCCGTGCGCGGCAAAGGTCTTCAAGTCTGCCGCGGTACCGGCGCCGCAGGAGGGATCAAATCCGGCAATGCTCAGAAGAATTGGGGGAGTAGGATTGGAATGATTGTTGTGATTGCCCATCTTGTCGTGCTTTGCGCCTCGTAACCCGAATTTTTGTCTCGGTGCACCGAACTCTAAGCATGGCTACAACAAATACCGCAGTCGTCGCTCCACTAAGCGAAAAGAGCCGGTACGCCTAAAGAGGCGCACCGGCAAATGCGAATGTACGCACGTTTTGAGTTTGAGCGCAAGAAAAATTTGACAAAAAGTCGGTTGTGGCGATTTCCGCAGCCGATGAAAGTCCTACGGGAACAATCCGCGGACGAGAGTGGCCTCGGCGACGCGACCGACGGCGAGAATCATGGCGCCGGCGCGCGGAGGCACGTGATGCTTGCGCATGGTGTCCACCATTTCGTGGAAGGCACGCACCATGATCTTCCCCAGGCGCTGGTTTACTTCCTCGCTATCCCAGAGGAGGCCTTCCTGGTTCTGCACCCACTCGAAATAGCTGACCGTGACACCGCCGGCGTTGGCCAAGATGTCTGGGAGAACGGTGATGCCGCGCCGGGCGAGGATCTCGTCGGCATGAGGGGTGGTGGGGCCGTTTGCGGCTTCCGCGACGATGCGGGCCTTGATGGCTTCGGCGTTGTTCAGCGTAATCATGTTTTCGAGAGCAGAAGGGACGAGAATGTCGCACTTCATGGTAAGCAGGTCTTCGTTAGAGATGCGCGAAGCGCCGGGCATGCCGACAACGGTGCCGGAGCGCTCCTTGTAGCGAATGGCCTTGATGGGATCAATGCCGCGCGAGTTCGTGACGCCGCCACGCGTGTCGCTGAGGGCAATGACCTTTGCTTTCTTTTCCACGAAGAGCCGCGCTGCGGTAGCGCCCGCATTGCCGAACCCCTGAATGGCGACCGTGGCGCCGCGCAGGGAAATCTTCTTAAGTTTGCAGGCTTCTTCGACGACGAAGACGAGACCGCGAGCTGTCGCCTCCGCGCGGCCAACAGAGCCGCCGACGGAAATCGGTTTGCCGGTGACCACGCCGGGGACGGTGTGGCCTTTCATCATCGAGTATGTGTCCATGATCCACGCCATGGTTTGCGCGTCCGTGTACACGTCCGGCGCAGGGATGTCCTGATCCGGGCCGATTAGGGGCAGGATCTCACTCGCGTACCGGCGGGTCATGCGCTCCAACTCGCTCTTTGACATACGCTTGGGGTCACAGATCACGCCGCCCTTGGCACCCCCGAAGGGGACGTTGACGACGGCCGTCTTCCAGGTCATCCAGGCAGCGAGCGCCTTCACTTCATCGAGCGTCACGTTGGGATGAAAGCGAATGCCGCCCTTGCCTGGCCCGCGCGCGACATTGTGCTGCACGCGAAATCCCGTGAGGACCTTCACCTGGCCGTTGTCCATTTTGGTGGGCAGAGAGACTTCGAGGATGCGCTTCGGAGTGCGCAAGATCTGCCGGAGGCCTGGATCGAGCTTGAGGAACTCCGCTGCCATATCGAATTGAATCTGAGCGATGCGGAATGGATTTAAGTCTTCACGCGGCGCAATGCGTGGGATCATCGGTGCGACTGTGGGCTTTGCGACCGTGGCCATGGGCTTCGGTCCTTTCGTTTAAGGCGGCGTGACGCAGGTCCGCTCGCCTGTGCTTCTGTTGCCTTGCTTTTCTGGGTTACCCGAAATCAAAAACCGTCGCGGCTGAGATTTCAGCCGTTGGCCGCGAACTTTTGTTCGTTGCCGGCGTATTGATCGCGACACGCCACCGAGCAGAAATGCACGACTTCACCCCGGACGCGCAGGGGAATCGCTCGATCTTCGGTGATATGCACCCCGCAGACCGGATCGCGCACGAGCCGCCGCGAACTCCTTACAGTTCGCTGGTTATCAGGCGCGCTTTGGCTGCGTGTTGGCGAGCTGAGAAAACCGCGCAGCATCCAGGCCAAGGCGCGCCGCAACATTGCCACGGCCCAGCACAGTACCACTAGCCAAATCAAAAATCGCATAAACCGGGAAGAAAGCTCATTCAGTGTTCGTTAGCCCTGTTTCCATCGTATGCAAGGGGAAAAGGCGGAGTCAAACGAAATCCTCTGATTTCAATAGCTTGCGTAGGGGAAACTGATTGCGCGTAGATGCTCGGCAGGGTTCGGCCAAACAATAAGTGGCGTGTTATCTATGGGTTACGGCAATCCAGCGTCTTCGACGGTAGCATGGACTCAAATCCGCAATTTTCGCGGTCCAAGCTTAACTAGCGGGTATCCGGTCAATGCCCATGTATGGGCGCAATACGTCTGGGATGACGATTGAACCGTCGGCCTGCTGGTAATTTTCCACGACGGCAATCCAAGTGCGCCCGACTGCGAGGCCGGAGCCATTCAGTGTGTGCACGAACTCGCTTTTTCCGCCGCCTTTGGGCTTGAAACGGATACCGCCGCGCCGGGCTTGAAATGACTCGCAGTTTGAGCAGGAGGAAATTTCGCGGAATTCGTTGCTGGACGGCAGCCAGACTTCAATGTCGTATGTCTTTGCCGAGGCAAAGCCCATATCGCCGGTGCACAGAAGCATCGTGCGGTAATGCAGACCGAGCTTCTGAAGCAACGATTCGGCATTTCGGGTCAGTGCTTCGTGCTCTTCGTAACTTTTCTCCGGATGGGTGAACTTGAAGAGTTCGACCTTTTGGAATTGGTGCTGGCGCAGGATTCCGCGCGTGTCTTTACCGGCTGCGCCCGCTTCGGAGCGGAAACAGGCGGTCCACGCGGTTACGTTCATCGGCAATTTTTCTTCAGGAAGCGTTTCGTCGCGATAAAGATTGTGGAGCTCGACTTCGCTGGTGGGTGTCAGCCAGAAGTCGGTGTCCTGGACCTTGAAAAGGTCGGCGGCAAATTTTGGCAATTGGCCGGCGGCGAGCAGGGAGGCGCTGTTAACGAGAAAAGGGGGAAGAATTTCAGTGTAGCCGTGCTCGCGCGTGTGCACATCGAGGAAGAAATTTGCGAGCGCGCGCTCGAGGCGGGCTCCCCAACCTTTATAGATGGCGAAGCGCGCGCCCGTGACTTTCGTAGCGGCGGTAAGATCGAGGATTCCCGCGCGTTCGCCCACTTCCCAGTGGGGCCTCGCGGTGAAATCAAACTTCGGCGGCGTTCCCCAGCGGCGGACCTCTACATTCTCCGCAGCGCTGTGTCCGACAGGAACGCTTGCGGGCGGCACATTGGGAATGGTTAGGAGGAGTTCGCGCTGTTTGGCATCCAATTGGGCGATGCGCTCGTCGGCGGACTTGATGCGATCCGAAACCTGTTTCATTTCCGCGAGCAGAGCGTCAGCATTTTCTCTTGCTTTTTTCAGGCGCGCAATTTCATCGCTGGCTTTGTTGCGCTGGGCCTTGAGTTGCTCGGTCGAGGTAATCAGTTCGCGACGTTCCTTATCCAGCGCGCGGAATCCGTCGAGATCCAGGACGATACCGCGCTTCTTTGCCATGTCCGCGAAGACATCCAGATGCTCACGGAAATAACTTAAATCATGCATAGGCTTGGAAGAATAGCGGAAGAGGAGCTTTGGAGTCGACAGCGGAGAAAGAGGCTGCAGGCATCAGCCTTTTTTTAGAGTGGCCTCGATCGCGGCGTGCGGTTCGTCGGCGGGCAGGAAGACCGTACCGGGATTGTCCATCCCCAGCGGGGCCAGGTCGGCTAGATGGAAATGTTTGCTGGGGAGCGACAGGTGAATTTCGCTGATGTTCTCGAAATTGCCGAGGATGGCTTCGCCCATCGCGTAGAGAGTGTGCTGGGGAGATTGACTGTGGTGTTCCGCGAAAGCTTCGAGCAACGCCTTCCTGACGGCGTGCCACAGCGGGCCGAACTCGGCGTCTTCCCCCGTGTATAGCCAGTCGGCATTAATGATAATGGAAAGGATGCGGTCGCTTTCCTCCTCCAAGGTTGTGTATGGGTCTTTCTTGAAGTCCTCAAAAGCGGAGTTGCTCGTTTTAAGAACAAGCAGGTTCTCTATGCCTGCGCGCACCTCGGTTCCTTCGCGAGTTCCACTCAGGAAAGAGGTGCGCTCGTGCTCTCCGGCGCGCGCGAAGGCGGAAGGGTGAGGCTTGCCACCGTGGGGTAGGTGGGCCCAAATGTTCTCGCTTGCTTCGATTACGACGCGGGTGACCTGGGGGTTGTAGGTGAGGAAATGCTCGATCAGGTGCAAGCCAAAATTTTCCAATGGCTCTATGGAATGCTGGCGAGCCAAGGCATAGACGGTATTTTTCATGGTGTCGGCGGGGAGGATTTTGCGATTGTCGCCCTTGGTGTGGGCGGTCTCAAAGTCGCCTTCGAAACGTATCGAGATTGCGATCTCGCGGACATCGTGGCGGCCCTGTTGCTTCGAGACGCGCAGCAAGTGAATACGCGAACTGCCGTAACTGTTTTCAGCGAGGCGAATGGGCATTTGGGTTCGCTCCCAAGGGGAGGATGTTTGCCAACAGATTCTAGCGCAGCCCGGAACGCGCGGGGCGGAAGCAATGAAACGGCGGGTTACAAGCGCTCGGGAGTGAGAATCGCGGTCATTTCGAGAACGCGCTGGTAGTACTCCTGTTGCTTCAGTTGCGCGCCAGCTTCGCGGTCAACGATGAAGGTGACGTCACTGTGGATCTGCAATGCCGACGCAGTCACCGACGCCGTAAGCGGTCCTTCAATGGCTTTGGCGATGGCCGCTGCCTTGGAAGAGCCACTAGCGAGAAGGAGAATTCGTTTTGCTTCGAGAATGGTGCCAATGCCCATGGTGATCGCGCACTGCGGAATTTCTTCTTCGGCCGCAAAGAACTTGCGATTGTCCTCGATCGTTTCTGTGCTGAGAACTTTCAGACGAGTTCGCGAGCCGAGGCTGGAAGTCGGCTCGTTGAATCCAACGTGGCCGTTGCGGCCGATGCCGAGAACCTGCAAGTCGATGCCGCCGGCATTACGAATGGTCTCCTCATAGGACGCGCAATACTGCTGGTAATTTCCCCTGGTGGCGCCATCTGGGATGTGGATGTTACCGGGCGACACGTTCACGTGCGCGAAAAAGGCCTGCTGCATGAAATGGTGAAAACTCTGTCGATGGTGCGGCGGCAGGCCCAGATATTCGTCCAAGTTAAACGTGATGACGCGGGAGAAGTCCAGGTTCTCGTCGCGGTGCAGGCGGACGAGCTCCTTATACATGCCCACCATGGTGCTTCCCGTGGCCAACCCCAGGCGCAATGCAGGATTTCTTCGTACGGCATTGGCCACAACGCGCGCCGCTTCGCGGCCGACCTCTTCTGAGTTTGGTTTCAGGACCAGGAGCATCTTTTCGTCTTAAGAAGCCTTTTTCGCACGAAAAACGGAGAGTGCAAAGATCTTATCGGAACCGCCGAATCAAGAGCTTGTGGCGATCCGAGCGGTAAAACCCGAGCACATACGTAATCGCTTTGCCTTTGGTGGAGTAAATTAACTGGCGAATGCGCATGAGTGGCTCTCCGCGTGGGACGGAAAGCAGTTCGGCGGTTCTTGCGTCGGCGGCAGTCGCATCGACTTCCTCGTCCGCGTAGCCGAGTTCCACTTTGTAATCGCGCTCAAGGATTTTGAAAAGCGACTCGCGATTGAGGGGCGCAGAAAGGAGGTTGGGGAATTCCGCGGAGGAGAAGTAGGAGCTTTCCAGCGCGAAGGGCTCATCGGAGGCGTGTCGAAGGCGCTCAAGCTTGATAATGCCGGTATTTGTGGGGAGAGCGAGGCGCGCAGCGATCTCCTGTTCGTCGTAGATAATCTTGGCGAACAAAATTTTTGAGCCGGCAGTGAGACTGCGGCTAGCCATCTGCTCGGTGTAGCTCATCAGTTTGTTGAAATGAATTTTAGGCCCGGCCACGAACGTGCCGATTCCGCGGCGACGTTCGACAATGCCTTCTCGCTCCAGAGTGGCCAGCGCGTGACGGGCGGTCATCAAGCTAACGCGATGTATCTTGGCGAGGTCCCGTTCGGACGCGACGGAGTCGCCTGTGCGCAACTGCCCGGACTCAATGCGTTTGCGAATGACGGTCTGAATTTGCTGGTAAGCCGGGATGCCATTCCGACTCTTCTGCTTTTGTGGCATTCGATCTCCGGTGGGCGTGTTATAGAGCGCTGGCCGTGCCAGCCGTAGAGTGTAACGCCTAATTCGGTTTAAGACGTGACAATTTGTTGACAACCCGTTTGCAGAGCTATATAGCTATTTCACGCACGAGCACGCCTCGACGAAGCGAGGAAAAAATGGCGCTAACCGCGACCGACTGGATAGTCATCGGAATTTACCTCGCGCTGAACCTGCTGATCAGCTTGTACTACCGCAGGCGCTCCTCGGGCAGCACCGAGGAATTTTTTGTTTCCGGGCGAAATGTGTCCTGGTGGCTGGCGGGCACGTCCATGGTGGCCACGACATTTGCGGCCGACACACCGTTGCTGGTGACCGGATTGGTCGCGAAGAATGGCATTTCGGGGAATTGGCTGTGGTGGTCGCAGTGCCTGTCGGGAATGATGACCGTTTTTTTCTTCGCGCGTTACTGGCGCCGTTCGGAAATCCTTACTGACGTGGAGTTTGTGGAATTGCGTTACGGAGGAAAGCCGGCGGCATTTTTGCGCGGCTTTCGCGCTCTTTACCTGGGTGCGCTCATGAATTGCCTGATTCTCGGCTGGGTCATCAAGGCAATGATCAGCATCACGACCGTGTTGCTTGGTGACGCGATCGCACAAGGCCGTGTGTTGGAGGTCGCGGTCGGTGGACACACGCTAATGCATTACACGCTGGGCGATCCGGCGCACACGGCGCTGCTGATTTGCGTGCTGATCCTGGTGCCGTTCACGGGCATATACACATTCATCGGCGGGCTTTGGGGCGTTCTGGTGACCGATCTGTTCCAGTTCATTCTGAAGATGTCGATGATCATTGTGCTCGCGTGGGTTGCGGTCGCAAAGGTCGGGGGAATGACGCTCCTCAAGGTTCAGCTTTCACACGTTAACGACGCGGTGAGGCAGAGTGGTCAGGCGACGGGCTCAGCACTATCGTTTTTTCCGTCGTTCCACTTGGGCTGGACCACGGACGCGATCTGGACACTGCCGGTAATCACTTTTGTCCTGTATTTAGCGATGCAGTGGTGGGCAAGCTGGTACCCAGGCGCGGAGCCCGGCGGCGGCGGCTACGTCGCACAGAGGATGTTCAGCGCCAAAGACGAGAAAAATTCGCTGGGTGCGACGCTGTGGTTCAATATCGCGCATTACGCGATGCGGTCCTGGCCGTGGATTATTACGGGACTGGTCGCCGTTGCAGTGTACTCGCCCCTTGGAGGATTGCATCCGAGCGCAGAATTCGCCGCTGAGCCGGAAAAAGGCTATGTGATGGTGCTACGGGATTTCCTTCCGCCCGCCTTGCGCGGTTTGATGGTCGCGGCATTTCTTGCAGCATTCATGTCGACCGTGGGCACGCAACTCAATTGGGGCACGTCTTACCTTATAAATGACTTCTATCGCCGCTTTGTGGTGCGCAAAGGCAGCGAGAAGCACTACGTCCTGGTCAGCAAGCTATTTATCGTGTTTCTGGTGATCTTGAGCGGCTATACGGCGGCACACATCACTTCTATTCAGTCGGCGTGGCAGCTACTGCTAGGCATGGGCGCAGGAACGGGCGGAGTGTTGCTGTTGCGTTGGTATTGGTGGCGGATTAATGCGTGGAGCGAAATTTCGTCAATGACCGCCGCATTTGTCGTGTCCATGGCGCTGCAATGGGTTCATTTTTCAGGGAACAGTTCCGTGGTATTCGCAAAGAGCACGATGATCACTACATTGGCCACTACCGCAGTGTGGCTGATTGCCACTCTGGCTACACAGCCCGAGAAGGATCAGCTTTTAATCAAATTCTATCGGCGGGTGCAGCCTACCGTTCATGGCTGGAAGCGCATTGCGGTGCTAGCGCCGGAAATTGCTCCTGTTCGCGATTTCGCGGCGAACACGTTCGATTGGGTTATGGGCTGCACTTTGGTTTATTGCGCGATGTTTGGCATTGGCGAGTTAGTGCTGCAAGCGTGGCTGGCCGGATTCTTGTTGTTCGCCTGCGCGGCGATAGCAGGTTATTTGGTCTATTGGAGCCTGGGACGGCGAGGCTGGCAGACGCTATCGGGGACCGTCGAGAAACCGGTGCCTGCTTCGGCTGCAGAGATTGAGTTACAACAAACGGACTAATGAGCATTTCCGGTTTCAGATCTTATCTTGCAAAAGAAAAGGGGCGGAGATCACTCCCCGCCCCTTGGACGTATGAGACAAGGAGGCCTTATTGTTTCACGTGCGATGAAGCCTTCTGCAGAATCGCAATCAACTCACGGGCTTCAGGAGGAGCCTCAACCTTGGATTCAGTAATGACCTTCTCCGCATTTACATCCTTGCCGTAGAGGCGCCGGTTGGCTTCTTCATCGGGGCGAAGCGTAGAGCCTTCCAGCGAAATACCGGCAAATACGCCGCGCGCACGCGAGTAGCTCAGCATTTCGGCGCGGAACGTCACGTCGGTGGCAGCTTGCGCATCCCGCCCCTTCGGCCCGGCAGCAATTGAGGCGTCAGCACCGAGCTTCACTTTGTTGTGAAGCACGCTCTCTGCTCCGCGACCATTCATTACCAAAATAACGAAGTCGGTTGCTTGGCCGCCGATCTGCAAGCCAAAACTTCCGCCTTCCAGGGCCATCATCGCGGGGGCGCCCCAGGGGCCTGAAAAATCCTTGCCCGAACGGCAAACCATCACGCCGCGACCGTAACTGCCCCCAACAATGAATGCGGCCTTGACGACCGAGGGAAACACTATGACGCAGCGGGCCTTGTCCAGAAGGTCCTGCGGAATATCGTCTGGAATGTCCAGGATCTCCTTGAGAACCGTAGCGGCATTTTTAATACGGTCGACTTCCTTTTCGTCCTTGTCCTTTGCCGAGGAAATCGCCGGCCACGACAAGAGCATCAGGGCCAGCCCTCCCGCTATTAACATCGCGAATCGCTTATTTTTCATCAGAACTGCCTCCTTTAACGACAATGACCAGGACACTGTTGCAACTCAAGAAACGCGGCGATCAGAAGCCAAAATGACCACCCCTCCAATCAACGCCAAAGCTCCGACAATAGGTGGTATCGGAATCGTGTTGAGCTCTTCTTTGGTGGCCTCGATGGGGCCGATGTCCAAGACCTTCTTGTGGGTGGTGTACGTAATGCCCTGATAGGCGAGTGCCAGGATGCCAACGACGATCAGCACGATGCCAAGGAGTCTCATATATTTCTTCTCGCTAGGACCTGCGCAGCAGGTGGCCCATTAGTGTGACCAGGAATAGAATCAAGAACAGATAGAATAAAATTTTCGCGATTCCCGCGGCTGCCACCGAAATGCCAGTGAATCCGAGCAGCGCCGCTATTAATGCGACGATAAAAAACCCCAGTGCCCAGCGCAACATCTGACCTCCTATGCTTCGTTAGGTTCTGCTGGTTGGAAAGCGCCCAGTTTCGGAATCGGGGCTGCGACATGGTCCCTGGCTTAACGCGCCCGGGCCACGATTCTGCTTTTAGTGTTGCGAAGAATAGGAGCTTACTCCATACGGGCTACACCCTAGGCATTTCTCAACCATCGTGTAGCCGAGCATTTGGAGTTCGCCCCCAGACAGCTTGTTTCGCAGCCATCGCGCATTCTGGCATGCACAAATGTAAAAACTTCAGCCGGCTTGGGGCAGTACTAAAACCGATGTTTTCCCGTAAAGCACTGCCCTACAGTGAGTTGGGTAAGGACGTAATTCAATTCGCAATTGGCCAAATTCATGCTTTCCCTGATTTGGACATTCGAAGTGTGCGTGCGGGAAGAATTCTCAGGGACTACTGCCCTCTCACGAACCTTGGAGGAACACAATGGAACCTCTTCGCTTGCTAGTCGCTGATGACCACGAAATCGTGCGCAAGGGTTTGCGCTCGCTTCTGGAAGCCCAACCCGGTTGGCAAGTTGCCGGGGAGGCCAGCGACGGCCGCGAGGCCGTAGAAAAAGCGAAGGAACTGCGGCCAGATGTCACGGTACTTGACATCGGCATGCCGTCGCTGAATGGACTCGAGGCTACGCGCCAAATGCTCAAGAACGACGCGCGTGCGAAGATCCTGATCCTGACAATGCACGAGTCCGACCCCCTGATCCGAGACGTGCTGGATGCAGGCGCGCGCGGATATGTGCTCAAGACCGATGCCAGCCGAGACTTGGTGACGGCGGTTAACGCGGTGCGCAGTAATAAGACATTTTTCACGGCCAAGGTAGCGCAGATGGTGCTCGATGGTTACCTGGATCAAACGCCGAAGAAGGAGAAGCCGCAGCCCGAGTCTCCAAAGACCCGGCTTACCCCACGCCAGAGAGAGATCGTGCAGTTGCTCGCGGAAGGAAAGAGCAGCAAGGAAGTGGCGGTGAAGCTGGGGCTGAGCGTGAAGACCGCAGAGACGCATCGGGCGAATATTATGCGGAGGCTTGATTGCCACTCGGTAAGCGAATTGGTACGGTATGCAGTTCGCAACAATATCATAGAAGCGTGATCCTCTTCGGTAGGCTGTCAAACGTCTGTATCTAGGGCCCCCTCAATGCTCCACCCTATTCCTTCGTACAACTGGTCTGTGTTCCCCTGAACGCGGACTACTTAACAGGAGGTTCAGATGAACTGGGACCAAGTCGAGGGAAAGTGGAAGCAAGCGGTCGGCAAGATCAAAGAGAAGTGGGGCAAACTGACTGACGATGACCTTCAGGTGATTGGCGGAAAACGCGATCAATTAGTGGGGAAGATCCAGGAGCGCTACGGCGTTGCAAAGGATGAGGCGGAGCGCGAAGTGGACGATTTTTCGCGGACGTACGGCACGGAAGAGACGACTACTCGCGATCGAATTCGTACCGCCGGACGATAGGTACAAGACAAGGTTTTAAATTGTGGGAAGAGCCGGAGCGTTAGTTACGCTCCGGCTCTTTTCGTTTCACTTCAAAGAATTACCGTAATTGTCTCATTGGGTGATCGTACCCGGTCATTTCCAAGTACCCGACGCCACGGATTGGTGCCTCACCCTTGAGTCCGTCAAAGACTATAGCGCCTTCCCAATAGGCCGGCAGTAATCCTGTCGGCGATGCGAGTTCCTGAGCGGGTAACAACGTCGAGGACTCGACTGTAATTCCGAGCTTGGGGATTGAGACTCTCCAGCGCAGCGGATAAACCGCATGCGTCTCTGGGCTCGTCCAACTCACCCCGAGAGGTTCCAAAGTAAATTCGTCCTTCCGCAGATGCGTTGTATTGCCGCTGGCATCGACGAACGTTCCCGCGGAATGGCCATCAATTGAGCCGTCGTTGCGACGAATGTGGAACAGCATCAGTTCCGTGTTGTCCTGGAGCTGGACGCTCAACCAGTCCCAACCAACTTGGTCTGTATCGAGCTGATGTGTGAAGAACTCATGGTCCATCCAAGCTGTGCCGGTGACTTGAAATTTCCGGCCGCCAAGTTGGATTTCTCCAGTTGTCTTCAGGCGTGTCAGAGAAATGTAATGAGACGCGCGGCCCGCTCCGACCGCCTTTTGGCTGACACCATTCTCTCCGTGAATCACGGGCGGTTTGGCGGATTGCAGGATCAACTGAAGTGAAAACCGTTCGTCAATGGCTTGCAAGACCTGGTCGTCTCCTCGCCATGTAACCTGCCAGTTGCCATTCCAAATTCGACGGTCCAGTTCGCTTACACCCGCGATTCCGGGGCCGGCGCGATTCGTGCGTTCTGCATGAAGGAATTTGCGGCTATCCAGATCACTGAGGGCAAGGTGTACGACGTACAGGTCGCGCACGTCCCAGGCGTTCGTCGGTTTTGAGTCGCGATCAACAGCCTGCCGAAAAAACGTCAGTTCGAAGCCAAAACGATGGCCCTCGGTTGATGTGAGGTTTCCGGTGTAATACCACCACTCGGTTTGAAAATCCGGATGGTTGAAGTGATCGCGAGGAAAGTCATAGCGATAACCGGGAAGCGCAGCTCTGTACTGCGCGAACGCCGTGGCCGTGAACAGGAAGAGCAAGGCTGCGGCACAGGTCCGTCTACTCTTCATGCACGACCTCGACGGGATTGAGCCGCACAGCAACTCGCGCTGGATACAAGCTCGCCAACACCGTGGCCGCATACACCGTTGTCAGCGCGCCCAATAGGACCGCCACCGGCCAGTGGAAGCGAATCGTCCAGCCAAACGACTGCTTGTTGATGACGAAGATCAGAACGAGAGAAAGTGCGAAGCCCAGTGCGATACCGGCAAAATTTGCGAGCAGGCCGATCAATCCGGCCTCGATAACGATGAGCTTGCGAATTTGCCCGCTCGCGGCGCCAAGAAACCTGAGCAGCCCTAACTCGCGCCGCCGGTCGATTACCAAAGCAAGAAGAGCGCCAGCCACACCCATCACGGCAACGAGAACGGCGATTGCTTCCAGGGCATACGTGATCGCAAACGTGCGATCGAAAATGCGCAGGGCCTCGCCGCGCAGATCGCGATTGGTGAACATCAGAACGCGGTGACCTGCGGCTGCGCGCTCGATTTCTCCGCGAACGTCTTCGATGCGCGCATCCGGGGCGACATAGATGGCAAGATTCGAGGCTGCAGGGTCCGGCAAATAGCGCAGCATGACATTACGGTCCATCAGAATGCTGCCGCGCTCGCTCGAATAGTCATAGTAAATATCCACCACGCGAAAAGAAGCGACGTTATCACCCAGAGAGAGAGCGAGTGAGTCGCCGGGGCGCACGTGATGCTTGTTAGCAAATGGTTCGCTAACGAGAACAGCGTGCGAATCGCGCAGCTCAGCCAGGACTTCGTTGGTCTTGCGGCCGGACAGAAAGTCCGCATTGTGATAGGAGCGCAGGATATTCAATTCTATTGATCCAAGGCCAGCGGGCATGCCCTCGTAGCTGATCTCGTATTCGCGAAGCCGGTCGATTGCTGCGATGCCAGGAAGTCGCGCGATTTTCTCCGTCAGCTCCGTCGAAATTGTCGGATGCCGGTCGGCCGCGGGATTTCCTGCAGGGCGCATATACAAGTCGGCCGGAAGCTGATCGCCCATCCAGAGCAGGACCGTTTCGCGAAAACTGCCGACCATGATTCCTACGGCGGTCATCATGGCAATAGCTGTGGAAAGGGCTCCAACGAGCACAGAGGTGCGCCGAAGTGACGACGAAAGACTTCGCGACGCGAGCAACGCCTCAACGCCCAACATGCCTTTCAGCAATCGCGAAGCAACTGAGGAAATTGCATACACCAACGCGGGCATGGCGAATGCAGACGCGCAGATCAGCAGGAGTGATGCGAGATAGCCGAATAGCGGCTTGCCGCCAATCGCGGGTGCGCGAGAAGCTGCAGTGGCCGTTAACGCCACTGCAAGAGCAATGAAGACGTCGCGCGTCTTATGCACTCGCGTCGTGTACTCTCGCCGTCCGCGGGCCATGGCTTCAATCGGCGGCACAAAGGATGCTTCGCGAGCTGGTGAATACGCCGAAGCGACGGCAACGCCTACGCCGACAAGAAGCGCAAGTAAAACCGAAAATGGGGTCAGTGCGATCACGCCGGGACGGCTACTGACGTACAGTGCTTCCACGGTGGCGCCCATCATTTGAACGGCTCCGCCAGCCATGAGCCGGCCCAAGGGCATGGCAATCAGGGCACCGAAAAGGCCGAAGCAGGCAGCCTCTGCCACAAACGCAGCGAGAACCAACCCGCGGCTTGCGCCGAGCGCACGAACGATGCCGATTTCCGAACGGCGCCGCACTACGGAAACGGAGATCGTGTTGTAAATCAAGAACGCGCCTACGACGAGCGCGATATAACTCAGCAGCCGCAGGTTCCAGCGAAAGGCAGCCAGCATGCGGCGATTCTCGTTCGTTCCCGCGCCCTCCGCGCGCACCTGCACGCCTGCGGGAAGCGCTTGGCGAAGCCGTTGCTGCCAGTCCTCCAAACTTGGAGCGTGCGGAACCTGGACCAAGACTCGATCAATGCGCCCGAAACGATTAAGGGCATGTTGCGCGGCGGAAATGTCCATTACTACGGCCGGCGTGCTCCCGTTGGAATCTGCAAAGACGCCTCGCACGGTGTACGTTGCAATCTGGTCGTTGATGAGCAGATCGATGTGCTCGCCGGGTTTCCGTTTTAGGCTCTCACCGATCCAGATACCGTCTTTCGCAGCCAAAGATTTCCAGGCGTCGTCAACGCCAGGGAAGCTGAAAGAAGTTGTTGGGCGATCAGCTTGCGCAACAAGATCCAGGCCGATTAGTGGGAGCGTTTGCTTGGTCTCCGCGACAACCGCGTAATCTTCAATCCGCGGTGTGACACGCAGCGGAGAGGGCAGAGACGCCAGCGTGGCGACTACATTTTCCGGCACGCCGCCTGCGGTTACGATTTCCAAGTCATTTTCGCCGGCCAACGTCTCCATGGATGACCGGAATGAGCCGGCCGCCGCAGTTCCGGCCAAGTCGATGGCCAGGACGACCGCAACGCCAAGCGCGATCGCCAGCACGGTCAGCGAAGAGCGCACCGGTTCCCGGAACAGCGGGCGCAGGATCAAACGATAGAAAAGAAACAGTTGCGACATTTTTAGCGCCGGGTCACTTCGGCAATTTCACCGTCCCGCAGCTTGACGACGACGTCCGCCATGGCCGCTGCTTCTACGCTGTGCGTGGCCATGATGGTGGCAGTATTTTGCTCACGCGTGAGGCGCCGCAGGAGCTCCAGGATCAAGTTTCCGGTCGAAGTATCCAGGTTGCCGGTAGGCTCGTCGGCGAGCAGGATGGCCGGGCTTTGCACTAAAGCTCTCGCGATTGCGACGCGCTGCATCTGCCCGCCCGAAAGCTGATGAGGATAGCGCGCGCCCAGTCCGTCCAGTTCTACCCAAGAAAGCCGATCGCGAGCAACCTCGCGCGCAGCCTTCTTGCCGGCCAGCAGCAGCGGCAGTTCGACATTCTCGAACACGGTCAGAGTGTGAATCAATTGGAACGACTGAAAAATGAAGCCGATCTTCTCGCGGCGGATCCTGGCCAGCGCATCATCTCGCAACGACGTTGTTGCCACGCCATCCACCAGCACGACGCCCGAACTGGGGAAGTCCATCGCGCCAGCCAGGCTCAGCAATGTCGATTTGCCGCAACCGCTGCGCCCCACGAGTGCAACGAATTCGCCGCGAGAGACTTCGAGCGAAAGATTATGCAGCGCCCGAACAGGTTGTCCTTCCGCGAGATAGTCCTTGGTGACGCTCTGGAGAGAAAGAATCGGCATGAAGAAAATGGTGAGCTAACGGCTGTGGCAGCAACATTGCCTCGCCACCGAAACGCAAAACGCCGGACCAGCTACACGTCGTGCTGGTCTAGTGCTTTAGGGTAGCCAGCGCCTGTTCAATCGCTCCGGTGACTTCCGGCGAATCGGGAGTTACCTTAGGCTCGAACCGTGCGATGATTTGCCCGCCCGGCCCGACCAGGAATTTCGTGAAATTCCACTGAATATCGCCGCCGGTCTTGGGGTTAGCGGATTTGTCGGTCAAGTATTGATAGAGCGGGGTTTTGTCATTGCCCTTCACAGAGACCTTGGACATCATCGGAAAGGTCACGCTGTACTTCGACTGGCAAAAAGTCTTGATTTCCTGGTTCGTTCCCGGCTCCTGTGCGCCAAAATTGTTGGCCGGAATACCGATGATCACAAAACCGCGCTCCTTATACTTCTCGTAAATTGATTCGAGCGCCGTATATTGCGGCGTGAAGCCACAGCGGCTGGCAACGTTTACCAGCATCACCACTTTGCCTTTGTATGCGGAGAGAGGCGCGGGCTGGCCGTCGATTGTGTTTAGCGTATAGTCGAAAACATTCTTGTCGGCGCCGCTTATGACGCTGGCGAAGAAAAGCATGCCCAGCACTGCCGGAATCAATGATCGGGTCATTTTTCCTCCGTTATCCTTTTACATGGAATCATGGCAGGCTGCAAATCAGCGCATTTGTCGCACCGGATGCCTCGCTGCCCCCTGAAAGCATGTTTCCTCTTCACCACTTTGTCTCACTGTGCCCATTGAGCCTGCACTCTCACTGGTATAAACTTCGCGCGCATTCGTTCGGTGTTTGTTATCTACGCAAGCGGACCGATTCTTCCGCGCCGTTCGCTCAGTGGCGCGCTCGAGATTCGGCGCATGGCAACGGGCCGGTTTTTACGAGGAGGTGTAGATGCTGTATGCGTCTGAGGTCGCGGTCGCACACCGTAACCTGGCAACGATAGACCTGGTAATCATCGGGATCTATTTCGCCATCGTATTTGGCATCGGCATGTACTTCGCCCGCAAAGAACGCACTTCGGAGGACTATTTCCTGGCAGGTCGCGACATCGGGTGGTTTTTCATCGGCGCCTCGTTGTTCGTCTCCAATATTTCCACCGAGCACTTCATCGGTTTGTCTGGGACGGGTGCTTCCTCGGGCCTGGCCGTCGGCCATTTTGAATGGTTGGCGTGTCTGATTTTGCTCATTCTCGGTTGGGTTTTTGTGCCGTTCTATCTGCGCAGCAACGTTTTCACCATGCCCGAATTCTTGGAGCGTCGTTTCAATCGGCAATGCGCCGTGTACCTGGCGGCTATCTCCATCATCGCTTACATCTTCACAAAGATTTCGGTGCAGCTTTATGCCGCCAGCGTGGTTCTGGAGCGTGTTGCGGGTTGGTCGCTATGGAAGACCGCGGTGGTTCTGGTCATTGCCACCGGCATTTATACCGTTGCCGGCGGTTTGGCCGCGGTCATCTATACGGACACCGTGCAGACTCTGATCCTGATTACAGGCGCCGTCGCCCTTACTGTCATCGGACTCGGACGCGTCGGCGGTCTCGAACATCTGCGAACGATGGTGCCGCCCGATTACTTCCACATGATCAAGCCGGCGTCGGATGCAAATTTTCCATGGACCGGCATCTTTTTCGGCGCGCCTATTTTGGGTATCTGGTATTGGTGTACGGACCAAGTCATCGTGCAGCGCGTGCTCTCCGCGCGGGACGAGGGCCATGCCAAAGCGGGCACCATTTTCGCCGGCTTTCTGAAAATACTGCCGGTCTTCATGCTTGTCCTGCCGGGCATCATTGCTTTCGCGCTTTTCCCGGAGCAGGTGAGAAAGCCCGATTTCGCGTATCCCACTCTCGTCCTAAACCTTCTGCCGGTCGGCCTCGTCGGCTTGGTGATGGCGGCGCTGCTCGCCGCAGTGATGGGCGCGATGAGTTCGGTGTTCAATTCTGCTTCCACGCTTGTCACGCTGGATTTCTACAAGAAGATTCGTCCGCAAGCGTCCGAAAGGCAGCTTGTAAATTTCGGCCGGGTTGCCACTGGCATGATGGTTCTCCTGGGCTTGCTCTGGGTTCCTTTCATTGGTTACATCAGCAGCCAGCTATACATTTATCTACAGAGCGTGCAGGCCTATATCAGCCCGCCGATCTCCGCATGCTTTATTCTCGGAATACTCTGGCCCCGGCTTAACGGTGCAGGCGCTATAACGTCACTCTTGACCGGTTTCGTCTTGGGTGCTGCGCGTTTCATACTCGAACTTGCCGATCGCGCCGGCAGCCACTTTCAGTCGCCAGCGATCCGCTGGCTGATTGACATGAACTTCTTGCATTACGCAATTTTCATGTTCGTGGTCTGTTCGGTCGTGCTTATTGCGGTCAGCCTGATGACGCCGGCTCCCGACCGCAAGCGGTTGGCTGGACTTACTTTCGCCACGGTGGACGAGAAAATGGAAGCCGTTGCCGTTGGCACTCCAGTGCGTAAGCCGGCGCAGGAGACTCCAATGGAGCACCGGCTGAACGTGATTTTCAGCCTCTTGCTCGTTGCTACCGTCGTTGGCCTGTGGATTTACTTCCGCTAGGTCCGGCAGCGACGCAAATTTCATGGGCGCAACACACATTCAGGCTCTGAAGCCGAACGTCACTCAAAAGGAAGCCCTGCGCACGTTTTCCGGTGCAGGGCTCTCCACCCTTTATTGGAGAATTCGCAGTGGTCCGTTGCAGCGAATTGCCGAGGCTTATATCCCCTATTGGCTCTATCGCGTGCAGTACAGTATGGGTCGGACTGCGCACACGAGCCTTTTCGCAATCGATGCCGTTAACGGTACTTTGGATCTCTTCACATTTCCAAGTGTGCCCGCTGCAAGCGATCTTGTCAGCATTCACACGCGAAATCGTATCGCGCCTTCGATCACAAGGTGTGACGCCGAGGGCGCGCTTCGCCAAAAGGTCCTGCGCGTCATTTTTCAGCAAGGCTTTTTCAAGGTACGTGATCTGAAATTGGAAATAACGCCGGAACCACTCGAATTGCACGTGCCGTATTGGCTAGGCTTTTACGGCAATGTCGCCTTGCGGTGCCGAGTGCTGAACGCCGTACGCCGCCGCATGGAGGGCGCCAAGGCTTCCGCGCTGTTCGAATCGTGGTTGGCGGCTTAAGGAAGAATGTTTGCGCGATAGAGGCACTGCAGATTCGTATCGCCATCACCGAAGTAACACCGGGGGAAAATCCATGTTCTTTTCTGCAAGACGCTCGGCCATAACTCTGCTTGCGTTCGCATGCGGCGCCGTAAATGCCCATGCGCAGGGTTGGCAACACCTGGGCAGCGTGCAGCGTGTGGAAAAGCTGAAGGATGGCGTGGAGCTCACCGCCGGCCGTGCGAAGGTGCGCATCACCGCATTCGACGACTCTACCGTTCGCGTGCGTGTGGCTCCCCAAGGCAATTTCCCGAAGGATTATTCCTGGGCCGTTATTGCAGCGCCGCAGCCGTCAATAGTGAAAGTGGATGACTCCAAGAGCGAACTGAAGCTGACCGCCGGAAATACCACCGTTATCGTGGAGAAATCGCCGCTGCTCATTAGGTTCGCCGATGCGGCGGGGCACGAGCTTCTCGCCGACGAGCCGACGCTCCCAATGGCCTTTGACGGGTCACGCGTCCACGTTTGGAAGAAAATGCCCGCGGACGAAAACTATTACGGCTTGGGCGACAAGACGGGTCCCATGAATCGCCGCAATCGCGCCTTCACCATGTGGAACTCGGACGTATTCGGTTGGGGCGAATCTACGGATCCCATGTACAAGACGTTGACTTTTTTCATGGGTTTGCGCAAAGGCGTTGCCTATGGCGTGTTTTTCGACAATACGTATCGCAGCAGCTTTGATTTCGGCAAGGAATCACCCGACTACTTTTCTTTCGGTGCGGAAGGTGGCGAGCTCAACTACTATTTCTTCGCGGGACCTGATCCCCAAAAAGTGGTCGCGGAGTATACCGCGCTGGTCGGCCGTTCACCGCTGCCTCCGCTCTGGACGCTCGGCTACCAGCAGAGCCGCTACAGCTATTATCCTGAAGCGCGCGCCCGCGAAATTGCCACCACGCTGCGCGAGAAAAAGATTCCAGCCGACGTCCTGTACTTCGATATCGATTATCAGCAGGGAAACGCGCCTTTCACAGTCAACCGGGAGTATTTCCCACACTTCGAGCAAATGATCGCGGACTTCCGCAAGCAAGGCTTTCGCACGGTTCTCATCACCGACCTGCACATCAAAAATAACCCGGGCCACGGCTATGCGCCGTACGACTCCGGAATCAAGAATGACGTGTTCATAAAAAAACCGGATGGCTCCCCGTTTATCGGGGTCGTCTGGCCTGGCGAGAGCGTCTTTCCCGATTTCACATTAACGCGAGCACGCGACTGGTGGGGGACACTCTATAAGGATTTCGTCGGCATGGGAGTTGCCGGTTTTTGGAACGACATGGACGAGCCTGCGCTTTTTGAGCGCGCTGACAAGACCATGCCGCTGGACACGTTGCATCGCCTGGATGACGGCACTACGCTCGATCATCGCGCTATCCATAACGTATATGGAATGGAAAATGTTCGCGCTACCTACGAAGGCTTGCGTAAGCTGCAGCCCGACGAGAGGCCATTCGTCCTCACGCGCGCCGCGTACTCCGGGACGCAGCGCTACGCCGCGACCTGGACCGGCGACAATAGCAGCACATGGAATCACCTGAACATGAGCACGCCGATGCTGCTGAGCCTCGGTCTCTGCGGCTACTGGATGGTGGGAGACGACATTGGCGGATTCGCCGGCTCGCCGCCAGCCGATCTGCTCACGCGCTGGTTTGAGGTTGGCGCGTTAAACCCGATCTACCGCGACCACACCGCGAAGGGCACTCAAGACCAAGAGCCTTGGGTGCATGGACCGCAGCATGAAGCCATTCGCCGACGTTACGTTGAGCTGCGTTACAAATTGCTGCCCTATATTTACACCATCGTGGAAGAAAGCTCGCGCACGGGCCTGCCGTTTATGCGCCCGGTATTTCTTGACTACCCGCAAGCTGAAGATTTCTACGGCAACAACCGAGATTTTCTTTTTGGCCGCGACCTCTTCGTCGCTCCGGTCACTACTGAGATGGTCGATGCCGAGGAAGTGCAACTCCCGCCGGGAGATTGGTACGACTATTGGACTGCGCAGAAGCTCAGCAGCAAGAATAAACTCACTTTGCATCCGGCGCTGGATGAGATGCCTCTATACGTTCGCGCAGGAGCGATCATTCCTGCACAGCCCCTCGTGCAAAATACCGGCGAAAAGCCTTCCGGGCCTCTTCAATTGCGCGTTTATGCGGGAGATGATTGCCGAGGCTCACTTTACGAAGACGACGGCCATAGCTTCGCGTACCAAAAGGGCGAGTTGCTGCGTGTGAACTACTCGTGCCAAGCTTCCGCCGCTTCGATCACGGTTACTTCCACGACCGAGAAGAGTTCCTTTCAACCCTGGTGGAACAGTGCTGAAGTCAGTGTTTTCGGGGCCACCGCACAACCCAAAGAGGTGCGGATCGGCGATCGCACGATTCACGACTGGCGTTACGATGGCCAAACGCACTCGGTCATTTTGACTGTGCCCGATGCGTTAAAGAGTTGGGCCGTCACGCTGACGTTCTAATCGTCAGTTCAGGATGAAAATCGAAAGTGACTGTGGTGGTTCGTCGACATGCAATTCCGTGCCTGATCGCTTTACGCTGCCTTCACCGAATAATCGAGTGGCGTTCATCAAGCCCTGCAGCGGCGTGTCGCGCAACGTGATGCCGATTTCGCGCGCCTTGGAATCATTGTTGAACACCACGAGCAGGCGCTCCTCTTCCGACTCGCGCGCAAAAACGTAGGACGTATCATCCGAAAAGAGATGCCAAAGATGGCCGCCCCTCAAGGCTGCATGTTCGCGGCGTAGACGGAGAAGGTCCTTTACGTAGGAGAATAGATCGTTCTGCTCGCGCGTCCGGCCCTGCTCGCTGAACGCATTCTGCTTGTCCTCGCGCCAGCCACCTGGGAAATCGCGCCGATTATCGGGATCGCCGGCGCCCGCCATGCCAATCTCATCGCCGTAATAGAGCTCAGGAATCCCGCGCAACGTGAGTGTCAGAGCAAATGCCAGTTTCAGTTTTGCCGCTGAGCTTCCTTCCGCACTCGCAAAGCGAGCGACATCGTGATTTCCAAAAAACGTCACCAGGTCATCCGGGCGGGGATAAAGCGCGTCGTGCCGCAACACATCCGCGATGCGGCCAACAGGCATGTCCTTCAGCAGGACATCGCGCAACACGAAGTACATCGGGTAGTCGAAAACCGTGTTCACTCCCGTATCGATGCCATCGTATTGCTTCCTCCCGCCGGCAAAGAACGAAGTTACGCTCGCGTCGGGATGGAACACTTCGCCGATCGTCGTCAACTGCGGATAGATTCTTCGTAGGCCTGCGTGCCAGCGCGACCAGAATTGCCGCGAAACATACGGAAGCGTGTCGACTCGGAATCCATCGAGGCCGGACGACTCTGCCCACCAAATCGCATTTTGCAGCAGATACTGGGAAACCATCGGGTTTTCCGTGTTCATGTCCGGGAGAGTGTCTGCGAACCAGCCTTCGGTGAGGTTCCGCCACAATCGTGCGGGCGCATGCGGATCGACGATGGCTTCAAACAAGTCATGGTTCTGGTTTTTCCCTTCACCGTAAAAGACGCCGCTCACGGGAGCGGACGAATTCAGATGATGCTGCACGGTCCCGTGAAACCAGTCGGGCAAGGGAGGCTTGTTGGCCCACGGATGTTTTGGTCCAACGTGGTTTGGGACGACGTCGAACAATATCTTCATGCGCTGCTGATGCGCGGCGGCCACGAGGTCCTGATATTCCCGCAAACTCCCGAGGTGCGGCTCGACCCCGTACAGATCGACTGCACCGTACCCGTGATAATCCTGAGTCGCGCCATTTTTGACAATTGGAGTCAGCCAGAGCGTCGTGACGCCCAAATCTTTCAAGTAATCCAAGTGCTCGCGAATGCCGCGCAAATCGCCGCCGTGGTACGCGCGCGCCTTCGATCTGTCGTGCGATCCACCGGGTGCCTCTGCGGGTTCGTCGTTCGTCGGATCACCGTTGGCGAAGCGGTCCGGCATGATCAGGTAGATGACGTCGGAAGGGGTTACTCCCTGAAATTTGTGAATCGTCGGCTCGCGCGCCGCTAGCGGCAGTTCAAACGACGTCGCGCCTGTGGGTGTGTTGATTCGGCAGACGGCCGTGCCCGATTTCAGATCTGCTCCAAATTTCAGCCAGACAAAAAGGTAATTCCCTCCCGCGGTAGCCTGCGTGCGTTGCACCACGAGATTCTGGAGATTGCACCTGACTTCAGTAGCTTCCAAATGCTGCCCACTCAGCAGCAGCATGAGCTCTGGCGTCAATCGCAGCCACCAGTTTGGCGGCTCCACCTTGGTCACCACGGGAGAATTGTCGGCAGAACTTGCAGCCTGCCGGGGGCGTGCATCAAGAGGATTCGTGGCGAGGCCAGCGGCCAAAAGGATCAATGAAGTTAGCGACGTGAAAAGATGAGTTCGCAGCGCAGGCAGCACGCAGCAAGCATAAAAAAAAACAGGACGCTTCGCTAGCCCGGGATCTTGCTGGCTGCTTCCGTGAACACTAGCGCCCCGAACGCTTCCGGTACATGAAAATTCGGCTCCGGCGTACTTGTGGGACGCCACGCCGAATAAAAGCGCGGCTCCAATACGCCTTCCACACGGAAGAAATTCACTCTCCAGACCGCTGGCATTTTGAAATGCTCAACCAGGCTCTTCATCGGTAGTGCCAGAACGGCGTGCCACTGCTTGTTGCGTTCATCGATATTCACACGCCTGCGCAAGCCGCTGCCCATGTCGCGCTTCTGTCCTGGAGAAATTTCCAGATCGATCCAGGATCCATTAGGCGCAACTTCAATTTCCTTATAAGCGCGCGCAGCCGAACCAGGCGGCTGTAGAAACACTTCACAAACATCGCGATCCCAGAGATGATCTCGGCGGCCCGAAGACTCCGAATCGGCAAAGACCGTGATGCTTCGATAGAAGGCGTTAAATCGTAAAAACAAGAATTCCGGATTCCAGAATAGCCGCACCTGCGTCTCGCGCTGTTTATCTGCGTTTTTCCCCTGCCAGTCGGCGCTAAAGCAAGTAGGCGGAGCCGTTTCCCAGGCTCGGTCCTGCGGAAATCCTTCCGCATCTTGTGCGCCAGTCATTCGAACCGCAAACGCCGTGTCCGTTCTGATGTCGCTCATATTTCAGCGCTTCTGATGTTCGCATGTCTGACCGAGTGTCCGTTCGAACGTGCCCATTCGATTACACGGCCACTTTATCTTTCCTGCGCCATCTTGACCCGCAAACTGTTTGCGCACCTCCCTCCCTAACGCAAAAAACGAGACGCGAGCCCTGTGCTAGCATCGATTTTGCCCATTTTCTTGCGGGTCAGTTCGTCTGAACGGCTCAGGAGGCCCAGCATGGTGGAGGCAGTCAGCACGGAGCAATTCACAACCGGAGCAATACGCCGCAAGCCCGAAGATTTTGAATTCGTAAAATTTCGCATCGAAAATGGCGTCGCGTGCCTGACGCTTAATCGCCCAGACCATAACCTCCTCAACGAAGCCATGCTCCGCGAAGTTGCCGACGGTATCGGGTTCGCGGGTGAGCGCGACGAGATCAAGCTCATCTCTATCGATTCGGCGTGCAAAGTCTTCAGCGGCGGGGTCGACATCGGCGAATACACCGCACAGCGCGTCTATCAGATGCTGGAGGCTTTCCATTCGGCTTTCGCAGCCATGCTCGAAGTAAGCAAGCCAGTCCTGTGCGTAGTAAACGGGCCAGCGATCGGCGGCGGCGCAGAACTCGCCGCTTTCGGCGATCTCGTGATCGCCACGCCGAAAGCCCGATTCGCGCAACCCGAAATCACCATTGGCGTGTTTCCTCCTCTCGCTTCCACAATTTTGCCATTCCTCGTAGGACCGAAGCGCGCTCTTGAAATCATTCTGACCGGCGAAGCCATCACTGCCGAGCGCGCGCTCGAGCTTGGCCTGGTCACCCGCCTGGTCCCTGAAGCTAAACTCGAAGCGGCTGTCAATGAGCTCGTCGCGCGCATCACTGCTCAGTCTGGCCCGGTGCTCGCCATGGCCAAAAAAGCCATCCTCGGAGGCATGGGGCTCTCACTCCGCGATGGCCTGAAAAAATCGATGGGCATTTTTCTCAACGAACTCTATCGCCTGGAAGACTCGCAAGAGGGGCTTCGTGCACTGGTCGAGAAGCGCAAGCCCAACTGGAAGAATCGCTAGCGCAATACAAAAAATATTCCGGAGCCGATCAATTGACTCTATTTGTAGCGCGGCTTACACTCATGGTTCCATTTTGCAGGCAAGGGAAGCGGGGAAGGCCGTGCAAATCGGCCGCGGTCCCGCCACTGTAATCGGCTGAAAAGCCGTAAGCCAGGCTACCCTCCCGTGCCGCGGGATTGCGTCTTTCGCGAGAAGAGGCGCGGTCTTTAAGCCCCATAGCTACTCGCATGGGGCTTTTTCGTTGGCGAGCCTTTCTCGCAGCGGGGAAATCGAATTGCGGATTTTCATTCACCGGATTTTAAGATGTGTGGCTTTGGCCGCGTTCGCTGTGCCATTTTCCGGCGCGGCGCTTTGCCATTCCCAAGCGGCCGCGCAGCCGCTCCAGGCTCCTCCGTCGTATCGCCAAATTACAGATGAAATCGGCCGCACGATTCGCGTGCCGCAGCCCATCCATCGCATCGTCTCCCTCGCGCCTAACCTTACAGAAACGATCTACGCGCTTGGCCTGCAGGACCATCTCGTCGGAGATACCGACTACTGTGATTTCCCCGCGGAAGCGCAGCAAAAGACAAAGGTCGGCGGCGCGGTCAATCCGAGCATCGAAGCCATAGCCGCCCTGCACCCTGACCTTGTGCTTGTCACCAAAAATCTGAATCGCCTCGAAACAGTCCAGGCCCTCGCAGATATCGGAATCCCTTCATACGCTACCGATCCGCATACCGTTGACGCAATCATTGCTTCCACATCTCGTCTTGCTGACTTGCTGGGCGCCCCGGAAACCGGCAGCGTGCTGGCCGCCGATCTCGAACATCAAATATCGGGTCTCCACGACCGTATCGCTGCATTGCCTGCTCGCCGGGTTCTGTTCGTCGTCTGGACCGAGCCGCTTATCTCGATTGGCAACGACACATTCATTGCAGACGCGCTCCGTCACGCCGGCGCAGTATCCGTCATCGATTCCTCGCAGAACTGGCCACAAGTCAACCTCGAGGAAGTCGTCCGCCTTCAGCCCGATTTTCTGATCTTCGTGGAGTCGCATTTCGGCGCTGCCCCGCATAGCGCCGAAGCCCTCGCGGACCTTCCCGGCTGGCGCCTCCTCAACGCCGTGCGCAATCGCCGCTACGTCACTATCAGCGATGCCATCAACCGCCCCGCTC
>Ga0137418_10000182_pt1 | contig 49639 bp, 41 predicted proteins | sample CZODoug3_1_2_16f_FD_122242 | JGI IMG/M metagenome (GOLD analysis project Ga0137418, IMG submission 122242) | Vadose zone soil fungal communities from Angelo Coast Range Reserve, California, USA - CZODoug3_1_2_16fungal (Hybrid Assembly) | ecosystem: Environmental > Terrestrial > Soil > Vadose...
CGATCCAAGCTCGACTACACTGCTCACGGCGATGCCGTGAACATGGCGGCGCGGCTCGAAGCTTGCAACAAGGAGCTTGGCTCGGCGATCTGCGTCGGGCCGGCTGCAGCTGCGCGGTGCGACGCGGCGCTGCTGCGCCCGCTTGGGCAACTGGCGGTCCGCGGGCGCACGGAGCCGATCGCTGTCTTTGAGCCGTGGCCGAGCGACGCGCCACCCACCTGGCGCGAAGCATATCTGGCGGCCTACGCCATATTCGACAGTGATGTGGCCCACGCCGCCATGCTGTTGCAAAAGCTGATGGCCGAGCGTCCCGCGGACCTGGCAGTGCACCGGCTCGCCGAGCGACTGTCCCCGATGCGGAAGTCCGGTCTGTCGCCGACGTGACGAACCGCGTGACAGCCGGCGCTTGCAAATAACAGATTTTCCCTTCCAGCGCAGGTGGTTGTCGAAGACAAGACCGCGCCTCAATTATTAACGTCTTCGCGCTTTGCGCCTTCTCACTACGTCGACAAACTTCAATGCAGGTTGAATAGGCTTCTCTTCATCCCCGCAATAATATCCATGAAGGATAATTTGGTCAGCGGAACAGTGGTCGCGGAGCCGCCACCCGCGGCTGCAGGGATGCTCGCAAACGGTGGTTGATTGGACGCAAGCTTGGGCCCCTGCCGTTTAGTGACCTTCCGCCTTTTTTTATCCACGTCTATTACCGCCGGAGGCGGACCCGCTGATGCGTACGATTGCACTGGCGATGGCTCGCTTGGAGCTGCGTCCGTGAACAGCGTTGGTGGCAGAACTATCGTCGGCTGGCTAGTGTCAATGATGATGCGTTCGGGCGGCTGCTGAACGGAGGCTATCCGAATGACCGGCTTGTTGATTGCGTCACCGGCGAGTTCCGGCAAAGGTTTGGGCAGGTACCAGTCTGCAACAAACAGCAACGCAAGTAGCGAAGTACTAACCCAGGTTATGAATCGTACGATAGGCACAACGATATCTCTCGCCGCCATACACGTGACGGGAGCAAACGCCGTAATCCCTGACAGATGGTAACGGAACGTGGTTACTGCTAGAATTCTGGTTGGGGAACCGCAGAGTTATCGTTGATGGCCTAAACCGATCCCCAGCTTCAGCGCCTTCTAACGCGACGGGCCTTCCGTTCTTTGCCGGCTTCGGCGAAAGGCAAATCCCCGCGCGCCAAGCCAGCCGCCAAGGGCGACACCTGATGTCGACCGAGATGCCCAAGCGAACTGTCCAACGATCGCCATGAACGCCGGCGAGTTTGGGCGGCCGAAACAACCGGACCACCATGTCCTCTAGCTCCAACACCAGCATCGCCAAGAAAGCTCGCACAAAGGCTGAGGCGGATTTTGCCACTTGGCTCATGATGGCCAAGCTCGGTGGTTTCGATGACCTTCCGTCAAATGCACAGAGCTTTCTGACTAACTATCGAACCCGACTCGAGACGATCAGCGAGGCCGAGTCCACGGCCCTGGCCGTTCGCGAGGTCTACAGTGCTTATTACAGCGAGATGGGAGGCATGGGCGCGGCGCCGGAACCAAAAGCTCGCACGCGCACGACAGAGGGCAAAGTCGTGCGGTTCCAGAGAGCGCCTAAGCCTCAGCCCGGTCAATCGTGTGCGCGCCATTCGACGAGGCCAATGATCCGAAAATCCCTCCCGGCACTGCTGATTTTCGCGAGCATGGTGGCTCTGATTGTCACATATAGATTTCTGACGCAGTAACAGGTCAACGCCCGCGGATGTGCGGGAACGAAGTGATCCTTACAGCAACCGCGCAGAACCTGAGGCTCGCCATGCTTCTCTGCCGTGCCACATCACCTCTGGGAGCTGCTTGCCTCGCATAGACTCCCGCGAATAGGCACCGCGGCCGACACAAGGGAAAACGCAAACAAGGTGGCCGGGCTAAAAACGCGAAGCACTGCAATCGAGACCAGCAGAGTTTTGCAACACAATTCCATCGAAAGCGGACTGGTCAGCATGATTGGCATATCTCATTTCCCAACAGGTTGATCGATAGCCTCGTTCACACGATTTTCAATATTTTTATTTTCCGCTCGGCCCGTTGTGCCCTCTGTTGTCAAGTTCTTGGGCCCGGGCTTTTTGTGCTTTTGGCACCGCCTCGATCAACAGCGCGAGCGCCTCGCTGAAGCCTGAAGCAGCGTAAGATTCGCCCCGATAGTGCCCGAGACGCACGACGACGAGGTCGTGCGAGGGAATGATCAGCGTGGTCTGCCCGCCAGCGCCCGCCATGTAATAGGCATCGCGCGGGACTGGATATTGCCCGTCGCCGTTGAGCCAGAAGAAAGCGCCATAGATCGGCCGATTGTCCGCGGCCCAGGCGGGCGCAAGCGTGCTGACGAATGTGGTGTAGCCCTCTGGGAGAATGCGCTCACCGTTCCAAACGCCCCCCTGAAGAAAGAGATTGCCAAGCCGCGCCCAATCGCGCCCGGAGCCCACCTCATAACCTTGCCCTAGAAAATTTCCGAACGGATCAGTTTCGATCACCATGGTACGGATGCCGAGCTTGTCGAAAAGTACCCGCTGAGGAAACGAGAGATATTCGTCGCCGCTTTTTTCGACACCGAGCCGGATTAGATAGCTGATCAGGACCGGATCGGTGTTGTGATAGCGTCCGACCGTGTTGGGAGGCCATTGCAATGGCCGCGTCGCCGCGTAGTGAAAGGAATCGATGCCGCCGGTATAAAGGTAAACGTGATCCGGGTAAGGCCCCGTTGGGTCATAATCTGGGTCTTGGGGCGCCTTGATCCGAAGCCCGCTCGACATGTGAAGGATATCAGCAATGCGTATTTTGGCGCGCGGGTCGCCGGGCGTTTGCCATTCAGGAATCGGTGCCGGCTGGTCCAAATCATAGACGCCGTCTTTGACCAGAATGCCAAAGAGCGTTGCCGTAACGCTCTTGCCCATGGACCAGCCTTCGAGCGGCGTCTGCGCCGTAACACCTTCCGCGTAGCGCTCGGCAATGAGCCGGCCTTTCCACGTCACAACGAACGCCGCGGTCAATCCTTCGGCCGGCTGAAACGCGGCATTCACGGCAGCTTTGAGCTTCTCGGCGTCGATCTCTGCCGGCAGCGGCTCCTGGGGCAGCATGTCGCCCATGGGCCACAGTTGGGTCGCGGGATCGGACAATCGGCTCTTGACGGCGACCGGCTTGAAATTCATGGCGCTCTCGCCGATCGGGAGCGTGACGCAACCCTGGCTCCCGAGATATTTGGCGGTACGGGTCACGCCATTAGGGAGCATGACGTGGACCGCCTTGTTGGCGCGATCGATGACCGGCTTGCCGAGCTTCGCGCGCTGTCCGTAGGGCGCAGTGAAAAACCCAACGTTTTCGGCCGCGAAATCGGGCGCAAGGCCGGTCATGAAAACAGCTGAGCACATTACCTTCGCAAATCCAGCGGCATGATGCGTCAAGGGGTCGCCTGGCGGCGGCACATAGGGCGTATCGAGTTCGAATGATTTCGCGCGGGCGATGAGCGCGTCTTTGGTGGGAGCCTGCGCGGCCGTCGCCGTAACGGTGAGAGCCACAAGAATTGTCACCAGAAGATCCCTATTCATGATCGCCTCCCGCGATAAACGATAATCGTTTGGTTCAGTTGCTGCGCATGCAACGCATCAATATGCCCTAGCGTATCTGAGTAAGAGTATGGACCAGCACTCGCGGCGCAGGATATCAGATCGGCGGCACAACCGCTCGGCCGCTGGCTACGGCCGGCGACTTCCGTTTCAGGGTCACCGCGTCATTCCGACCGAGCGCCAAACACTTCCGGTCTTCCCCGAAGAGCGGACTTTTTCAGATACCGTCGTCATGTGTCAAAAGTGCCGATTGCGGTCGTTGCCTCACGTCGCCAATCGTAGCAGTAATGGCCAAGTCGCTCAGAGGAGCCTGCAATGACGGTAACGCGAAATAGGATGGATTTTGCGGATCTAAGTGTCGGCTGGGAGGCTGAGGCCCGCCAATGGATTCAATGGGCGCGGACTCCCGGACACGACAGTTATTGGCGGTTTCACCGCGACCAATTTCTTCGTCTCTTGCCTCCGCCGGGACGGCAAACTCTGGATATCGGGTGCGGCGAAGGACGTCTCGCGCGTGACTTGAAGGAACTCGGGCATCGTATCGTTGGCATCGACAGTTCGCCGTCTCTCGTCGCTGCCGCCCGAGAGTTCGACCCATCGATGGACGTGCGTTTGGCGGATGCCGCCGCGCTTCCGCTTGATGATGCGTGCGCGGATTTGGCGGTCGCCTTCATGTCACTTCAAGATATCGACGGGATGCCTGCTGCCATTCAAGAAGCAGCGCGCGTTCTGGAACCAGGTGGGAGATTTTGCTTGGCGATAGTCCATCCGATCAACTCTGCTGGGAGCTTCGAAGAAACGACTGCCGAAGGGCACTTCGTCATCAAAGGCGACTATCTTCATGCTTTCCATTACGCCGATGCGGTCGAGCGCGACGGCCTGACGATGACGTTCAATAGCCAGCATCGTCCTCTGGAGGCCTATTTCATAGCGTTGGAGAAAGCCGGGTTCTTGGTCGAGGCACTTCGTGAGCCGGGCCTTCCGGAACACGCCATTGTTACGGGAACTGGCCGCCGCTGGCAGCGCGTACCCTTCTTCCTGCATTTGCGCGCCCTTCGCCCGTAAGAGTCCCCGCTGCCGTATCGACCAAATCGAGCAGGCAGCCATCCGGCCAGGACCCAGCGGATAAATTCGTGGGATTACGAGAACTCTCGCCAAGTGCCGACGTCCGCTTTGGTCAAACTGAGAAGAACTCAGTACGAGCAGATGTTTTCCGCTTTGCCCTTCAAACTCGGACATTATTCGATGCATTCGGCATGTCTCAAAGGTGCCACAGCGGTCATTCCATAACCGCCCATTCCGCGATTCTCGCATGAGCTTGCTTCGGGCTCTATGCCGACGCGCGCCCTGTGACCACAGGAAAGCAGGCATTTGGACTGGCGTGCCGGAACGGTCTGCAATCCGCTAACGCGTTCTCGAAGCCGCAATCAGTCAATGCTCGACTGAACTTACTGGAGTCTCCTCGATGACCATTGATCCTAGCTTCATGCAAATAGCCGCCGGGAGCGCCATCGGCGTCGCCAGCAAAACCGCCATTCCAAGCTTCCGAACCATTCCGAGAATCTCGCGTTGTGATCGTCCGCGAGCTTGTTCGCACCAGCACCGACGGAGGTAATAACTCCGTTACCGTTCGGCGCCTGTCAGGCGCACTCCTGCGACGATACGAGTGCGGATTGAGGGCGTGAACAATTTTCGTTCGCGCCCTCAACTGCAACAGGCGATCAATCAATCCGGCGCGTCAACTCACAGGCGCCGCCAGCAGCTCGTTCAGATTGGCGTCAAGCTGCGCGAGCAACTCTGGGTCCACGCCGAACAGGCCGAGATGTCCGCAGATGCTCTTCAGCGGACGGAACTGGCTTCCCGGGATCAGACGCTGCTCGACCTCGCAGTCGCTCGGCGGGAAGAACATGTCGTGACTGATCGGCATCACGTAGGTCTTCGCCTTGATACGGCCGAGCGCCGACGCGAGATCGCCGCCGGTGTTGCGGCTCACGTCGCCTCGTTGCCACTTCCACGCCATCGCCAGCAGATCGTTCGGATCCATCGGCGCGAAGTATCCCGTCATGAAGGTATCGACGAAGGCCTGCATCGAGTCGAAGCCGAGCACCTTGTGTCGACCTTCGCGGAAGAAGTCGGTACTCCACCCCATCACCGTCCACAGCTTGGCGTGGCGCTTGAGGCCGTCGGCGACATCGGCCGGCGAACCGTACTTGCCGCCGTTGAACCCCGGATCGGATGTGATCGCTTCGGAGAGTGTCTCGGTGAAGACGAAATCGTGCTCGGTGTTCTTGGCGGTGCCGGCGATCGGAGCGGCGCGCTTGACGAAGTCAGGATAGCGCACGGCCCACTCATAGGTCTGCTGCGCGCCCATCGAGCCGCCGACGACCAACGCGAGGCTCTTCAGACCGTATTTCTCGGTCAGAAGCTTGTGTTGGGCGCGAACGTCGTCGCCAATGCGCACTTTCGGGAAGGTCGGTCCGGCCTGCGCTCCACCGCTGTTGTTCGGTGAGGTGGAAAGGCCATTTCCGATCTGGTTGACGACGATGATGAAATACTTCGCCGGATCGAGCGCACGTCCGTTGCCGATGTAGACCTGTTCCATGATCTTGCTCGTTCCGGAATACCAGGTCGGAACGAGGATCGCATTATCCTTCGCCGCGTTCAGCGTGCCGTGGGTCGCCACGGCGAGCTGACAGTCCGGAATATTGCCGCCCTCCTCGAGTTCGAGGTTGCCGATTCCGATCAGTTCGTAGGGGCCGTGGCCTTCCTGGCCGTAGTAGGGATTCGTGCTCATCGGATGTTTTCTCCCATTGCTGTTATGATCAGGTCATCTCGAAGCCTTGGTAACCGTTCGCTGCAAGTGCGTCGCACTGCTGGTTGTAGTTGCCGACGCCGCCGATATAGGCCAACAGACGCCGCGGCTTTCCGCCGACGTTCGAGCCCATGTACCAGGAGTCGGTTTTGACAACGAGGGTCGCGGCCGCGGTTTCGTCGTGGTGCTTCACCCAGTTGTCCTCGAACTCCTTGGTCGCTTCGACGACGTTCTTGCCGTTCTCCCGCGCATAGGCGATGCAATCGGTGATCCAGTCGACCTGCTGCTGCAGGCAGGTCGTCATGTTGCACAGCGCTGCAGACGGCGCGAGCGGCGCGCCGGTGGTGAACAGGTTGGGATAGCCGTGCACCTGCAGCCCCATCGCGGTGCGGATATCGTCGTGCCACTTGTCTTTCAGCGAACGGCCGTCGCGGCCGCGGATGTCGATACGGCTGAGCGCGCCGGAGCCGGCATCGAAGCCGACTGCGAGAACGATGACGTCGACTTCATGGATCTTGCCGTCGGAGGTCTGGATACCTTCGGGCACGATGCGCTCGATCGGCGTCTTGCGGCAGTTCACTCCTTCAACATTCTCCTGCAGGTAGACCTCGAGATACCTGGTCTCGAGAGGTACGCGGTGCGTGCCGAATCCGTAGTCGGCCTCGGAGGGAATCAGCAGATTGCACAGCTTCGGGTCATGCCGCAGCCGCTTTCGCATCTTGTCCCGCACGAAATCGGACACGACCGCGCTCACCGCCTCGTCGAAGAACATTTCCGGGAATGTCGCGAGCCACATCGAGAGCGACCCGTCGTTCCAGTACTTCTCCAGCACCTGCGTGCGCTCGTCGGGCGTCAGTTCGGCCCAGGGACGATTCTCGAAGTCATAGTCGAAGCCCGCGAAGGTGGTGCGCACGCGGGTCTTGAGCTCATTGAACCGCCCGCTCCAGTGATCCCAGTCCGCTTGCGAGTACTTCGGATTTTTCATGGGCACGATGTACTGTGGCGTGCGCACAAAAACCTTCATCGACCCGACTTCGGGCGCGATGGTCTGGATGACCTGGATGCCGGTAGCCCCGGTGCCCACCACGGCCACGCGCTTCCCCTTGAGATCGACGCCGCCTTTTGGCCAAAGGCCGGTATGGGTGATCACGCCCTTGAACGTGGACTGGCCCGGGAAGCGGTCGTTCAGCGGCGCCGACAGCATACCGCAGCAGGCCAACAGGTATTGCGTATCAATGCGTTCGCCGTCGGAGGTGACCACATCCCAGCGGCCGTCCTTCTCCCGATAGGTGGCGGACTCGATCCGGGTGCTGAACTGGATGTCCTTCTTGAGATCGAAGCGATCAGCGACGAAGTTCAGCCACTGCTCGGTCTCGGGCTGCGCCGGAAAACGCTCGCTCGGCTTCCACGCTTTGTACAAATCCTCGGAAAACCAATACTGGTACACCTCGACCTGAGAATCGAAGCGCGCACCGGGGTAACGATTCCAGTACCAGGTTCCGCCGACGCCGGAACCCGCCTCGAAGGCGCGGACCTTCAGTCCCAGTTGCCGCATGCGGTGCAACTGGTACAGACCCGCGATGCCAGCCCCGATAACGACCGCGTCGAGGGTGGTTTTTTTTGTTCCGTTCGTTTCCCTGAACTTGATTTCAGCCTGGTCCATTTCCCTCTCCTGCTGTTTTTAGCTATGCACCGTGCCACTCCACCTAATGGGCGGAGTTGCGTCTCCTTGGCGATCCAACGGAACTGCTGGGCAGGTCTCAGAGCCCTGAAGGGTCTCGAGCCGCTCACGCATCGCCGGCGGAACGTGCCGGAAACTAGTTGCCCCGAGGCACGGTGGGCTTGAACGAAGCCGACCTTTCTTTGGACGAAATGCGTGTGCGGCGCAGCGAACGCCCCGGGGCGAACTAATACATTTGGCCAAATGCAAAAAGCGCCGTATCCTGCGCTACCGATGCCACATCATCGGAAAGAAGAGCCGGCGAACGGCCGCCAACCATGCGGAGGCTGCGCCATGAGCAAGTTTATTGCGGTCGAGGAGCTTCCGCGATACGCACCAGGCGAACTGAAGCTGGACAGTTCGGCGGTCGGCCGGCCTGATTTCCGGATGCGGGTATTTCGCTATGCGCCGTCCGACATTTGGGTCCCCCCGACGGAAGACTTCCTGATCGTCGTCTACCGGCAAGGAGCCACCACGATGAACCGCCGCGTGACCGGCGCATGGAAGCAGGAGCGCGTCGGCCGCGGCATTACCACGCTGCTGACCCGCGCCGAGCCTTCGCATTGGCGATGGGCAAACGATATAGAGGTCAGCCACTTCTACATTTCACCGGCTTTCATGATGAAAACCGCGAGCGAGGCTTTCGATCGTGACGTCGGCGCCATTGAACTTTATGACCTGCTCGGAATCGATGACCCCGTCCTGGGCTGGATCAACGAACAAATGGCTCACGAAGTCGCCGCCGGCGGTCCCGGCGGAAGACTCTGCTACGACGCGCTGTCGCTCCAGGCCAGCGTCCACATCATGCGGAAATATGCCGCGGTGAAGTTCAAGATGCCTTCCGCGCAGGGACATTTCAGGCCGGCTCATGCCCGGCTGATCGAGGACTATATCCAGCAGAATATTTCCCGAAACATCACGCTCGAGGAACTAGCAGCCATCTGCAACTGCACGCCGATTCAATTCGCCCGCAAATTCCACGCTCATTACGGGATACGCCCTCACGCCTTTGTTCAGAAACAGAAAGTCGAACAGGCGTGCCGGCATCTGCGACGGGACAATCTGGCGCTCAAGGAGATCGCGCTCCTCAGCGGCTTTGCCGACCAGAGTCATCTGAACAGGGTCTTTCGACGGTACCTCAATTGTACGCCGGGTGAATATCGCAAGGGTGCCTCGGGAACCTGAAGCCGTTCCGGTCCTGGCGGCGACCAACCTTCGTCAAAGTCGGTAAGGCTGTTCTTTACCCGATCAACGAGCTTGATGCATGGGATCAAAAGAATGGTGACGAGCCGTGCGTCAAAGCGACTCCACGTGGATGTCGATGAGGGAGCGTGAGGATCACTCGGGGAGCATGGAAAACCGCTCCCAATCGCAGCCCCCATATAAATCAATGACCCCAATGTATTCTTTAGTTTTCAACGCAGTAGCTGGACTCCGCGGCTTGGTGCACAAGTATCCCGCTATACCCCACTTGCACGTTTGGTCACGGCTCCTCCCGGAATCAAAATGATTAAGCATAATCTGGAGCCGTTGCATAAACCGGAGCGGTCCAAACTTCACAACCGCGGCTGACGCGACCATCTCGGCATAGAGGGGTACGGCGCCTTATCACGCGGGCTGGCACGACAGTGCTGGTCGACCCATTCCGTCCAGAGAAAGTTTGGACTAGGTCCAGCCGGCGGGCACTCGGGAGATCTAACATACACACATCAACGGCCGCTTTGCGCCAACAGCGGCCGCTCGCCAATCGATTGTTATGGAATGCCCGTTCGACCTATGCGCTCGTCCTGTTGTTCCCAGCGAACTTTCTCAATTTATCCTCTTCATTTTGCCACTCTTGTCGGCGCTTGCGCTAAGCGCCCTGCACCATGTGGTGGCCCGCAGCTTGTCCTCCGTCGACGTGAAGAATCTCCCCGGTGACAAACTCAGCGCCATCAAGGTAGAGTATCGCATCTACGACGTCGGACACATTTCCCATCCGGCCCATTGGATGGAGCGCCGCCAACGCTTGATGCGCTTCCGGCGGGTGCATCGGCGTCTTGATTATTCCCGGTGACACGGCGTTGATGCGGACCCCTGTCTTCGCATACTCGATTGCGAGCGATCTCGTTGCGGCGCTTAGCGCTCCTTTTGTGAGAGAGGCCAATACGGCGGGCACGCTACTCATCGGCTGGTCGACAAGACTTGTCGTGATCGTGACGACGTGGCCGCGTCCTTGTTTGCCCATAAATTCCAGGGCACGCTGAGTCATGTGAAAGAAGCCCGTCACGTTTGTCGACATGTAGATCGCATAGTCGTCCGGCGAATAAAGCGTGAATGGCTTTGCCATGAACATGCCGGCGTTGTTAACCAGCGTGTCGACACGACCGAACTTCTCGAGGGCCGTTTTGAACACTCTCTCGGCTGTGTCGGCAGCCCCGACGTCACCTTGTACGGTCACGATGTCCGTATCGGAGGCCGGCTTGATCGACCGCGATGTTGCAACAACCCGGTAGTTACGATCCCTGAAAGCCTGAAGGATACCCGCACCGATCCCCTGAGATGCTCCCGTTACTACGGCTACTTTCTGCTCTGTGCTCATGATTCACCCCGTTCAAAAAGAAAGCTTCGCTTAATCAGACCTCCGCCTCGCCGCTGGTCATCAGCGGATCGTATCCCGGCTGTTTCAGGATCCCGTGGAGCTGTCGACGCCGGACGCCGATGTTACCTCCGCCAAACAGAGGAAGCGCGAGCGCATCCTGCAGCAGGCGTCCTAACGGGAGAGCGTGATCGTAGCTCTCTATCCCGACGACTCGCATGAGATCCGTCAGCACCCGCACGGCTGTTTCCGAACCATGGACTTTTGCTTCGATCGCCAGCTCCTGCGCACCGGGCGATTGCACATCGACCGCTTGGCACGCTCGCCAGCAGAAGCAACGGGTCGTTTCGATGGCCATCTTTGCGTCCGCCAGCGCGTACCCGACTGCTTGATGTTCGATGATGGGGTGAATGCCGCCTCGCCTTTCGTTGCGCGCGAAGCCCAGTGTGAACTCAAACGCTGCGCGCATCAGCGCCACAGCGAAAATTCCGACCAGGGCCGCTGCGCCAGTGAAGCACGCAGCCGTCAGGGCCAGACCACCGCCGAGGCTACCCAAAACATTATCTTTGGAGACGCTGACTTCCTTGAGGTTGAACTGCGGCAAGAGGTGCGCACGGTGCCCCACGGAATCGATCGCACGCTCGAAGACCAGGCCCGATGCGGGGCGCTCCACGACCAGGACCGAAATGCCCCGTTCGGGAGGGGCATCAGGATCGGTTCGGCAAAGTACGGATAGAATGTCTGCGCCCATGCGATCCCAACCTGTGGCCGAGGAAACCCAGCTTTTTCGACCTTCTATGATCCACCGGTCACCCCGGAGCGTAGCCGCGGTACGAACGCCCTCACCCGGCGGGAGCGATGCGGCATTGGCGCTGCCGCCCGGTTCGGTGGCGCAAAACCCCGCCAACGGCGCTCCGGTATGTTTGAGGAATGGAGGCAGCAGCCGGCCCCGCTGCTCCTCCGTGCCGCCGATCAAGAGCGGCAACAGTCCAAGGACGGTTCCAATCAACGTCAAGCTAACGCTGGCGTTTACCGCGTAGAGCTCCTCGACCATGATCGCAGTGTCGGTGAGACCAGCGTTCTCTCCCCCGGCGGAAAGCGGAATGCATTTCCGCAGAAGTCCGGCCGCAACCATCGCCTCGTAAGCGGTCCTCGTCGCGGCAAACCGTTCCTCTGGAGTGGGCAGAGCCTCTGCCTCCAACGCCGGCGCGAGCACCTCCCTTGCGAACTTGCGGGATTGGAGCTGTAGCTCGCGTTGGCGCGCGGTAAGTCGAAAATCAATGGCCACCGATCCTCCCTCCCACCGAAAGTTCATCAGCCAGACGCACTACGTCGCCCCACTTGCAGCAAGCGGATCATAGTCGCTTCGCTTGAACATCGTGTGCAGCTGGCGCCGCCTGATGCCCATATTGCCGCCGTCGAAGATCGGCAGCGCGAGTGCATCCTGCAGCAGACGAGCGAACGGAGCCTCATGATCATAGCTGTCGATGCCGACAACGCGCATGAGATCGGTGATCACGCGTACCGCCGCCTCGGAGCCAAAAATCTTCGCCTCGACTGCAAGCTCCTCGGCCGCCGGCGACTGAGCGTCAAGCGCACGGCAGGCGCGCCAGCTGAGATAGCGCGCCGCTTCGATTGTGGTCTTTGCATCGGCCAAAGCGTATCCGACCGCCTGGTGCTCGATGATCGCGTGAACGCCGCCACGTTTCTCGGTACGAGCAAAATGAAGCGCAAACTCGAACGCGGCGCGCATCAACGCGACGCCGAAGATGCCAACCAATGCCGCAGTTCCTGTGAACGCCGCAGCCGTCAGCGCGAGCCCCGAGCCCTCCTGTCCCAGGAGATTGTGGTGTGGTGTCGCAACGTTCTGGAAGCCGAATTGCGGCACGAGATGCGCCCGATGACCGATGGTGTCGATCGCACGTTCGAATACAAGACCCGTTACCGGTCCTTCTACCGCAATGATGGAGATCGCTGCATCAGGCGGCGCCGCTGGATCGGTTCGGCACACAACGCAGAGAACATTGGCGCCTTCGCGGTTCCAGCCCGTGGCTGACGACACCCATTTCTTGCGGCCGTTTATTACCCAGTTGGCGCCCTCTCGCCTCGCCGTGGTGCGGACGCCCTCGCCGGGCGGAGGCGAGGCAGCATTGGCACTACCTCCCGGTTCGCTGGAACAGAACCCGGCAAGCGGAGCACCGCTGGTTTTCAGAAACGGTCCGAGCAGCCGCTTGCACTGATCTGGGGTGCCGCCCAGCAGAAGCGGCAACAGGCCGAGCACCGTGCCGAGCATCGTGAGCGTCACGCTGGGGTTCACGCTGTAAAATTCTTCTGCGAGGATCGCCATATCGATCAGGCCGGCATTGTCGCCACCGGCAGGCGCCGGGATACACTTGCGCAAATAGCCGGCCGCCACCATCGCTTCATAGGTCGGCTTGGTCGCAAGAAAGCGCTCTTCCGGTGTTGCCAACAACTCGGCCGCCTTGGCCTCGTTGAGCACCTCTTTCGCAAATTTGCGGGAAGTAAGCTGTAGATCGCGCTGTTGCGCCGTAAGCGTGAAATCAATCACTGTTGAAGCTTCCTCGATCTTCAGCAGCATATCGCCGCGTTCAACGGAGGACTAACTTGCCGGCGGGAGAAAGTCTTGGACGGTGGTGAACCGATTTCTTGGTCTACTGTGTACCGTCGACTGTCCTTAGACTCATGGCACGTCGAAATTCTCGGGGCGCCAAGCCGGTGCTGCGCTTGAATAGCCTGTTAAAATACGAAATATCCCGGAAACCGGCATTAAATGCGACTTCCGCAATGGTTGCCCGTCGATGGGCGTGATCCAGCAAATTCCGGGTACAAACAAGGATCCGCTGTCCGTTGATGTGTTCTCCGACCGAACGACCCGTGGTGGAAAACAGCTTGTGCACATATCGTTGCGAGCAATGGAATTTCAGCGCCAGTGTGGCCGCGCACAGCTCGGGGTCATCCGCGTGGCGATCGATATGGTCAAGCATCATCGACAGCAAGACAGATAGACCAGCCCGTTCCAGCGGTCTTTCTTCCAAAATGCCAGGCGCGTGAGATATCAGGTCCACGACATGTTGAGCGCCGAAGGCAGAGATTCCCGAGTTCGGCTCCGAACGAAGACACAGTTCCGCATGTCCCGCGAGCGTCCGGGATAGCGCGCGGCCCGCCTCGGTCGCGGAGAGCCTCAACCGCGGTCGCTCTGCGAGAGCACCTGGCAATAGCTGTCGCGGCACGGCAAAGCAAAACAGACTAAAATTTCGACAATTCGCGATTTCGAACGGCTCGGTCGTGTCGACGATAGCAAGATCTCCGGGTCCGCAGATCTGCTCGTGGCCGCGCTGAGTGTAGCGACCAACGCCATCGAGTTGGAGATTGACAAAGTACACATCGCCTATGCTTCGCGCGATGTGCGAGCGCAAACGGAGAACCACGTGCTTTGTCGCTTCGACACGAGAAATCTGGATTGACGCGACGTCTGTTCGCGAGATCGTCCCTTGGAAAGGTTGCTCGGCGATTTTCCGCGGTTCGAGCGGAACGAAAGCGTCGGCCAGATCCTCAGCCCAACTTCCGAAGGGCCGGTCCGCCTCAATCGCTTTTGTCGACCACTCCATAGGACCACCCACAATTCACAGCTGCAAATTTCATGGTTTGGCCTTCGCGGATAATACATCAGGGAGCGACGAGGTCAAATCCGCTACGGTACACGGGACCGAACCTCGGACGGCGCCGCAGGTCGTCTGGCTACAATCTTGCGATCTCGAAGGCTTCGCCGTTGGATCAGGATGCCCGCCGGGGTCCGAACGAACAAACGCCTTCCATTGAGCTCGGGCAGGTCCATGGTCGAATAATGGATATCGAGCGCGTCCAGCTTCTCGCGATACTTCGAGTAGCCTTCCAGGCGAAAGCCCGCGTGATCGATGGTCTCGCCGGATCGATCGACGCGAGAGGAACGCCCCGGAATCAAATGCACGATTGGTTCGCCGCCGGCATAAAGCCAATAGCCGGGAAACGAAAAAGCAGGCCGATAGCCAGGCTTCAGATCGAGGACCCTTTCGAGAAAGCTTCTGGTGCCTTCAAGATCGGCCGTGCGCAGCGTGAGGGGTTACACCTCAAAGAATTCGTCCTTTTGCTATCATCCACCGGCCTGGCCTACCGCCGCTGCGAGTTGGCTTGGGTCAACGGCGATCAGATTGGTGCAAAATTCATCACGCGGCCCGAGAAGAAAAAGCAAAACAAGGCAGTGTTAGCAATCAGCAGCTCAGCCTGATTGTCGCGCGGCACCCGCACGCGATTCATTCAAGCGCGTCGCTACAGGCGCACGACTTCACCGCTCCGGACGCTCTCGTCGGCGGCAAAGACGATGCTCAGCGAATTGATCGCGGCCTCGTGATGCTCGGTCAGATCGATCTCGCCGCGGATCGCCCTCAGGAACAGCCACTGCTCCCGCTCGCAAAGGTCCTGATGGCCGGGTTCATCTTCGGTCGAGATGAGTTCGTCCGGCTTCGCGAAGCGGCCGTCCGCGTCCAGCGCCGCGTGATGGATGCGAAGTGCGTTGGTGTGCGTATGCCTGTCATGGTCCGCGGAACTCGCGTTCGCGTCGGCGCACTCATTCGCTACAATAGACACGCTGCCGTTCGGCCCTATCATGTCCTTCACAAAATAAGCGGTCTCGCTCATCATCGGCCCCCACCCGGCCTCGTACCACCCGACCGATCCGTCTTCGAACACGATGTGAAGAAGGCCGTAATTGTACATGGCCGGCGCGATCTCGCTGGTGAGCCGCGCCCCGACCGCGTGCACCGCGACAGGACGCGCGCGTGTCACCTGACACATGATGTCGACGTAGTGGACGCCGCAATCGACGATGGGCGAAGTCGACTGCATGAGCTTCTTATGAACCTCCCAGAAGGAGCCAGCCGACTGTTGGTTGAGATTCATGCGCATCACAAGCGGCTTTCCGAGCGTCCGGCCTATCTCGACGAAGCGCGACCATGAGGGATGGACGCGCAGAATATAGCCGATCAGCAGCGCCTTTCCGGCCGTGCCCGCAGCGCCGACGACGCGCCTGGCGGCCTCCAGCGTGTCGGCCAGCGGCTTCTCACAGAAAACGTGTGCGCCTGCCGCGAAAGCCTGCAAGGCCATGACGGCGTGATGCTCGGTATAGGTGCAAATCGCGACGGCGTCGGGACGCAGGGTCGCGAGCGCCTCGTCGAACCTTTCGAAACGCGGCAGACCGGGAAACTCGGCTTCGAGGTCATGGCGATCGGCCGCGCGAGAGGTGCAAAGGCCGACGAGTTCAAACTCTTCGATCGCTCTGTAGGCGCGAGCGTGGCTGGTTCCCATGGTGCCGAGGCCAACCACCAGAACGCGGATGCGTTGCGCTGTCGAAGTCGATAGAGAAGACATGGCTGGATCGCGTCCCTCAGTCAAACAACGCCCGCCAGATCATTGCGCCGGGAGCCGTCGGCGGTCGGCCGGCCCTCGATCCAGGTTTCGAGCACCCGCAGTTCGTCATCGAGATGCACGAGGCTCGCGAGATGGCCCGGCGCGATGCGGCCAAGCTCGTTGTCGCGCCGGAGAAAAGTCGCCGGAACCCGCGATGCCATCGCGAGCGCGTCGCCGAGATCGACCCCAACGACATTGACGACGTAGCGAACCGCTTCGTCCATTGTCAGAACGGAGCCCGCGAGCGTTCCATCGTCGAGCCGCAGGCAGCCATTTACGCGCGTTACGCGGCGGCCCTGCAGATCGAAATGATCGGGCCCGCCGACCGTCGGCGGCATCGCGTCGGAAATTAGCATGAAACGGTCGTGCCGCTTGGCCGCGAGGGCGATGCGCAGGTTCGCCTCATGCACGTGGTGACCATCGGCGATGATGCCGACGAATGCGTCGGCAAGATCGAGCGCGGCGCCGACCATGCCCGGCTCGCGTCCGACCGACGCGCTCATCGCATTGAACAGGTGGGTGAACGCGCGCGCGCCCGCTTGGATGGCGGCGCGCGCTTGCTCGTAGCTCGCCTCTGAATGGCCGAGCGAGACGAGCACGCCGCGCCGCGCGAGTTCGGCGATGCTCGCCGCTCCGACGCGATTGGGCGCGAGCGTCACCATGACCGCGCCGCAATCCGCGTCGACGATTGTCTCGACGTCGCCGGGTGCAAGGTCGCGGATATATTTGAGTTCGTGCGCGCCCCTGCGGCGCGGGTCCAAGAAGGGCCCTTCCAGATGGAGGCCGAGTGTCGCAGGGGTCCGACGCCGCGCCTCGCGCGTCGCGGCGATGGCGGCGGTCATCACCTGCGGCGCATCGGTCACGAGCGTCGGTAGCAGGCCGACGGTCCCGTGTTTGCGATGCGCGGCGGCGATGCGGGCGATGGCCTCGGGTGTCGGGTCCTCGTTGAACAGGACGCCGCCGCCGCCGTTGACCTGCACGTCGATATATCCGGGCGCAAGCAGGCCGCCGGCAAGATCCCGTGCGGCGCCCTGAGGTCTCTCGGCGTAAGGGACGATTGCGGCGATGCGCTCGCCTTCGACAACGACCGCGTGGTCGAGGAGAAAATTTTCGCCGTCGAAGATCCGCGCGCCGGAAAGAACGATCATCAAACGGTCTCCGTCACTTTGCGCAGGTTGCGCGGGCGGTCAGGATCGCGCCCGAGCCGCAGCGCGAGCGCCTCGGCAAGGCGGTAGAATCGATCGATCATGACGACGGGCTCCAGAAGCGTCGCCTCGACCTTCGCCGCGGCGAGACGATTCGCGTCGTCCACGCCGCCCGCCTCGATCACGATCACCGTCGCGCCCGCATCGGCAAGCCGCGCGAGCGTCGCCAGCATACCCTCTCGCGCCGCGTCGGACGGCAGGAAGGCGATGACGGGAAAGCCGGGGTTCACAAGCTCGGCCGGGCCATGCAGCACCTCGGCCGCGGAATAGGCTTCGGCGTGGATCGCGCAGGTCTCCTTGAGTTTCAGCGCAGCCTCGGCAGCGATCGCGAGCGTCGCACCGCGGCCGAGCACGAAGGCGCTACGGGCACTCGCGAGCCTCTCCAGCATAGCCGCGGGCGGCGGCGCGGTCTGCCCGCGCAAAATGTCCGGGAGGCCGGCGATGGCGTCTGCGAGTGGTCGGTCCTCGCGCCAAGCCGCGACCAAGCTCGCACCCGCGACGAGGCCGGCGATCATCGATTTGGTCGCCGCGACGGAGCGTTCAGGACCCGCGCACAGGGGCAGCAGGGCCTCGGCCTCTTTGGCGAGCGGCGAAGCCACTTCGTTGACGAGCGCGACGGCCAGCGCGCCGCCGCGACGCGCGGCGCGCTGCATCTCGACGATGTCCGGGCTACGTCCCGATTGTGAGATCGCGACGGAAACGACGCCCTGAAGCCGCATCGGCGCGCGATAAAGCGTCGCGATGGAGGGGCCGATGGAGGCGCAGGGCACGCCCGAAACAATCTCGACGAGATATTTCAAATAGAGCGCGCAGCAATCCGACGAGCCGCGCGCGATGGTCGCGACAAGCGGCGGATCCAAGGCCCGTAGGCGCGCCCCGAGTTCGGCGAGCAGCTCCGCATTGTGGCCAAGCAGACGTGCGACCGCGTCGCCTGCCTCGCCGATCTCCTGAAACATGAGGGTCGTCATCGGCGCGCCTTTCGGACCGGCGGCGATAGCGTGAGTTCGGAGACGAAGTCGTAGGTGTCGGCGCGATACAGGGATTTCGTGAATTCGACACAAGACCCGTCGGTTAGATAGGCGATGCGCTGGATATGCAGGGCCGGACTATCGCGCGCGACGCCGAGCAGATCCGCGTCGACGTCGGAGACGAGGGTTGCGCGCAAGCGCTGCAGGCCGCGTGTTGGCTTGAAGCCTCGCGCCGAGAGCGCCTCGTAGAGCGAAGCGCCGACCAAGTCCAATGCCGGCAGATAGCGCAGCGGCACGGTGGCCCGCTCGATCGCCATGGGCAAACCGTCAGCGAGCCGCAAGCGGCCGAGCCGGAACACGCGTTCGTTCGGCCCCGCGCCGAGCATCATCGCCTCTTCCGGCGTCGGCAGGAACACGCCGCGCTCGAGTTCGCGCGAACTCGCCTCCAAACCGCGCAGCCGCATGTCTTCCGTAAAGCTCGTCAGGCGCGACGAGGGCTGATCGACGTGCGGCCTCGCACGATGAATGAAGGTGCCTGCGCCGTGGCGGTGAAGCAGCACGCCTTCGACGACAAGGTCGGCGATCGCCTTGCGCAACGTCGTGCGCGACACGTCGAGCAGCTCGCACAACACGCGCTCGGCCGGCAGCAATTGCATCTCCGCGAAGCGTCCGGTCTCGATCTCGCGCCGAAGCGCGTCGACGACCGCCCGATAGAGCTTCTGGCCCGGCATCGCCTCGACCATCATGTGCATGGTGAGCCCTCCGCTTCGTCGAGCGTTCCGCCCGCGAGCAGGATCGCGCCGTCCACCGCGTCACGCCGGGGCCGGACGAGGCGCCTGGCGACATCTGGCGACAGGTAAGGGCGCAGGGGCTCGCCGAGGCCGCCGACCAGCGCGATGCGCTCGGCGCCGAGCGCATTCAACGCGTTCGCGAGCGCCGCAATCGCCCTGGCCGCGTCGCCGGCGATCTCGCGCGCACGCGTATCTCCGGACGTGGCAAGCTCCAGAATTTGGGGCGCGAAGGCGCCGTAGTCCCTGGGCTTCGCCTCCGCCGCCCAGCGCGTCATCCGCAGCGGATCGCCGCCGAAATGGCGCCCCAACGCCCGCGCGAGTTCGCTCATCGGCTCGAGGCCGTCGAGGGCGCGCAGCGTCGCGCGCAGCGCCGTTTCGCCGAGGCGCGCGGCGGATCCGTCGTCGCCGAGCTGGAAACCGCGGCCGCCGATGATGGTTGTCGTGGCTCCAACGCGAGCGATACCCGCCGAGCCCGTGCCCGCGATGACGAGGCCGCCATCACCGAGGCCATTGGCGCCGACGCAGGCCGCGACTGCATCATTGACCACGACGATGCGCGCAAAGTCGGGCAACGCGGCGGCGACCCGCTCCGCTTCCTTGTCTTCCGAAAATCCGGCGATGCCGAGGCCGACCGCGATCTCTTGCTTCGACGCGCCCGCGGCGATCACGGAATTGATCGTTTCACGCACAACCCGCATGGCAGCGTCGAAATCGATGTAAATGTTCGCGGCCGGCCCGACGCTGTGCCCCAGTTCGCGGCCCGACGAATCGCGCAGCCTTGCGCGGCAGCGCGTCGCGCCGCCGTCCACGCCGAGGAAAAACCGTGCCGTCGCCAAGGAGCCCTCCTAAGAATTTCTTAACCCCCCTAGACAAGTGGTATGCCATTTGGCTAAAATAAATACAAGAGGTATCTCCATTGGTGTTCATAATGCGGACGCAGCTGAACTCAGAGACGGAAAACTGGCCTAAAGCCGACGGCGGCCTGCCGAGCGACGAGGCCCTGTTCACCGACGCGCTGCTCGCATCCTACCGGCGAGCGATCGAGTCCGTCGCTGCAGCCCGCGGCGACATCGGGGCCGCAGCACTCCGCCTCGCCGCGATCTGGCGTGCAGGCGGGCGGCTGGTCTACCTGGGCGCAGGCTCGTCCGGCCTTGCGGCGGCGGCGGACGCAGCCGAACTTCCCGGCACCTTCGGCCTCGACGAAAGCCGCATCGCGATCATTCTCGCCGGCGGGACCGCCGAACCGTTCCGCATCTACGCGGCCGCGGAGGACCGCGCCGCGGCCGGTGAACAGGCTATCGCCGCGTTTGGCGACCTCGCCAACGACGCCGTAATCGCCGTGTCGGCCAGCGGCTCCACCCCCTTTACCGTAGCCGCCGCAGCAGAGGCACGCCGTCGCGGCGCCTTTGTGATCGCCATCGCGCATCGCCCGGGTTCGCCTTTACTGTCCGGCTCCGATGCGCCGATCTTCCTCGATAGTGGCGAAGAGGCCCTGCGGGGCTCGACACGGCTGGCGGCCGGCACCGCGCAAAAGGCCGCGCTTGGCATGCTCTCGTCGTTGATGGGATTCGAACTCGGCCACGTCCATCAAGGACTGATGGTCAATTTGAAGGCCGACAATGCGAAATTGCGCGACCGCGCTCTCGGAATCGTTGCCATGATCGCCGGCGTCAGCGAGGCCAAGGCGAACGCCGCGCTTCGCGAGGCCGGCGGCGAGGTCAAACCGGCGATCCTGATCGCCCGCGGCGGCGTCAGCATGAGCGAAGCCGTGGCACGGCTCACAGCGACGGATGGACGGATTGATGACGCGTTGCGCCCGTCGCGCGCCGCGTGGCGATAAAACGGATCCACCAAGGGCGAGAGCCCGAGCAAGGGAGCTAAGCATGAAACGAACATTCAAAGGTGCAGTTGGAGCCGGCGTCGCCGCGGTGGCTTTGTTCGCGGGGCTCGCGGCGGCTGAGGCGGGCTCGCTGAAGATCGAAAGCTGGCGCAACGACGACGCCGATATCTGGAACTCGAAGATCATCCCCGCCTTCAACAAACGCTATCCCGACATCAAGATCGAATTCGCCCCCTCGGCGCCGAAGGAATACAACGCCGCCCTCAATGCCCGTCTTGACGGCGGAACCGCCGGCGACCTCATCACTTGCCGTCCGTTCGACGCCTCGCTCGCGCTCTATCAGAAGCGCCAGCTCGACGGCCTCGATGACCTCAAGGGCATGGACAATTTCTCGGATGTCGCCAAGGCCGCATGGCAGACCGACGACGGCAAGACGACGTTCTGCGTCCCGATCGCCTCCGTCATAGCTGGCTTCATCTACAACAAGGAAGCCTTCGCCAAGGTCGGCGTCTCCGAGCCGAAGACGCTCGAAGAATTCCACGCCGTGCTCGAGAAACTGAAAAAGGACGGAACCTACGTCCCGCTTGTGATGGGCACGGCAGACCAGTGGGAAGCCGCAACCATGGGATTCCAGAACATCGGCGCCGATTACTGGAAGGGCGAGACCGGCCGCGCCAATCTGATCGCAGGCAAGGAGAAGTTCACCGACCCGCAATATGTCGCGATATTCAAAGAACTCGCAACCTGGGGCCCTTATCTGGGATCGGGCTTCCAGGCGCAGACCTATCCCGATAGTCAGAACCTGTTCTCGCTGGGCAAGGGCGCGATCTATGCGGCCGGCTCGTGGGACATCTCGACTTTCCGCGGCCAGGCGAAATTCGCCATGGGCGCATTCCCGCCGCCGGCGCCCGCCGGCGCGAGCGGCTGCTACATCTCCGACCACACCGACATCGCGATGGGGGTCAACTCGGCCTCGAAGAACAAGGAAGACGCGAAGAAGTTCCTCGAATGGTTGACGACGCCGGAATTCGCATCGATTTACGCCAACGCACTTCCGGGCTTCTTCTCGCTCGCTAAGACGCCGGTGAAGGTCGACGACGATCTCGCGGCGACGATGGTCGGATGGCGCCAGACCTGCAAGTCGACGATCCGCAACTCGTATCAAATTCTTTCGCGCGGTACGCCGAATCTGGAAAATGAGCTTTGGAACGTGTCCGCGCAGGTCGTAAACGCCAAGCTGACCCCCGAAGCCGCCGCAAAGCAACTGCAGGACGGCCTCGACAAGTGGTACAAGCCCGCGAAATGACGCCAGCCCCTCTTCGCGTCATTGCGCGGAGAGGGTTAGAAGTCTTTCTTAGGGCCGAGCCCCTTGCCTCCTTCGACAACTGCCGCGCCACGCCCTCCCCTCACTCCGGCCCTCTCCCTCTGCAAACAGGGAGAGGGAAAACACGGCGCCGAATTTTCAATATGCCCGAACCTGTCTCCCAGATCGTCGCCCAGATGCCACGCAGAAAACGCGCGGGCCTCTTGCTGCTGTTTCTCGGACCGGCAGTCGCGATCTACAGCTTGTTCTCGATCTACCCGCTCATCGCGACGATGGCGCTCTCGACCTACACGAGCGATCCGTCCGGAGCCCGGCATTTCGTCGGGCTCGCTAATTTCGAAACACTGCTTGGCAACTCGCTGTGGTCGAAACCGTTCTGGAACGCCTTGGGCAACAATCTGATCTTCTTCACCGTGCACATGTGCGTGCAGAACCCGATCGGCATCGCGCTCGCAGGATTGCTGAGCCTGCCGGGCCTGAAGCTGAAGGGCCTCTATCGCACCGTCATGTTCCTGCCGACGATGCTCTCGGTTGTCATCGTTGGATTCTCCTGGAACTTGATCCTCTCCCCGCTCTGGGGCGTAGCCGCGGGCGCCTTGAAGGCCGTGGGGTTGGGTTCCCTGTTCGCCCCGTGGCTCGGCCTCGAATCGAGCGCGCTCGTAACCCTGTCCCTCATTTCGGTCTGGCAATTCGTCGGCATTCCGATGATGCTGATCTATGCCGCACTGCTCAACATCCCCGAAGAATTGATCGATGCGGCGCGCGTCGACGGGCTCGGGCATTTCCGCATTTTCTTCCACATAAAACTTCCACTCGTCCTGCCGACGATCGGCTTGGTCTCGGTGCTGACCTTCGTTGCCAATTTCAACGCCTTCGATCTGATCTATTCGATCAAGGGCGCGCTCGCGGGGCCCAATTTCGCGACCGACATTCTCGGCACGTTCTTCTACCGCACCTTCTTCGGCAACCAGCTGCAACTCGGCAATCCGACGATGGGCGCGGCGGTCGCGACCGTGATGTTCTTCATCATTCTCGCCGGCGTCTGCCTTTATCTCTTTCTCGTGCAGCGGCGCATCCGCCGTTACGCCTTATGACGGGGCCGACATGACGGTCGAGCACCGCGCCAAGAGCCTCGGCGTCCATCTCGTCCTGATCGCCTATAGCGCGCTTGCAGTCGGGCCGCTCCTGCTCGTCGTGATGAATTCATTCAAGGCGCGCAACGCCATCTTCGGCGCGCCGCTCGCCCCGCCGGACGCCTCGACGTTCAGCCTCGTCGGCTACGAGAAGGTTTTTCGCGCGTCCAACATCCTGACCTACTTTTCAAATTCGCTGATCGTGACCCTCGTCAGCATGGCGCTCGTGCTGTTGTTTGGCGCGATGGCAGCCTGGGCACTGACCGAATACCGCTTTCGTGGCTCGACGGCGCTCGCGCTCTTTCTATCGATCGGCATCATGGTGCCGATACGGCTCGGCTCCGTCGCGATCCTCAACATGATGCGGTCTGCTGGCCTGAACGACACGTTGACGGCCCTGATCCTTATCTATGTCGCGCAGGGCCTGCCGATGGCGATCTTCATATTGAGCGAGTTCATGCAGCAAATCCCCACGGACTTGCGCGACGCCGCGCGCTGCGACGGCGTGCCGGAAACCCGCATCTTCCTCGAAGTGGTCGCGCCGTTGCTGCGCCCCGCCATCGCGACTGTCGCCGTCTTCACCATCGTGCCGATCTGGAACGACCTTTGGTTTCCGCTGATCCTGACGTCCAGCGACTCGACGCATACGGTCACGCTCGGCGTGCAGCAGTTTCTGGGTCAATACATCACCGACTGGAATTCCGTGCTCGCGGCGCTTTCGATGGCGATACTGCCGGTCGTCGTGATCTACGTGATCCTCTCGCGCCAACTCATCGCCGGCCTCACCTCCGGCGCGGTCAAATAGGTTTTCAAGATGGCCAATCTGCGCATCGAGCACCTCAACAAGCGCTATGGTGCGGCGACGGTACTCAACGACGTGAGCCTGAGCATCGAGGCCGGAGAATTTGTCGTGCTCGTCGGCCCTTCGGGCTGCGGCAAGTCGACGCTTCTGCGAATGATCGCCGGGCTCGACGGCGCGTCGAGCGGCGACATCCATATCGCCGGCAGGCTCGTCAACACGCTCGCCCCCGCCGAGCGCGGCATCGCAATGGTATTCCAATCCTACGCGCTCTATCCGCATATGGACGTGCGCAAGAACATGACATTCGGACTGAAATTCACCGGCGTGCCGCCGGCCGAACGCAAGCGGCGCGTCGCGGAGGCAGCACGCATGCTGCGGCTCGAGGAATTGCTCGAACGCTATCCGCGCGATCTCTCCGGCGGCCAGCGTCAGCGCGTCGCGATCGGCCGCGCGATCGTGCGCGAGCCCGCAGTTTTCCTATTCGACGAACCGCTCTCCAATCTCGACGCGGCCTTGCGCGTCTCGACGCGCGTCGAGATCGCAAGACTGCACAGAATGCTGAAAGCGACAATCGTCTATGTTACGCACGATCAGGTCGAGGCGATGACCCTCGCCGACAGAATCGTTGTGATGAATAAGGGCCGCCTCGAACAGGTCGGCAAGCCGCTCGACCTTTATTATGCGCCCGCCAACCTGTTCGTCGCCGGCTTCATCGGCTCGCCTGCGATGAATTTCTTCGAGGCGAAAGTCGAAAGCGTCGAGGGCGGCCGCGCGCGCGTGACCGGCGCCGGTTTGCGTAACCTCGATCTGCCGGCGACGTCGCTGAAGGTCGGCGACGCGCTGACGGTCGGTGTCCGTCCGGAGCATCTTGCCCAAGGGACAAGCGGTCCTTTCGTCGCCGAAGGCGTCGTCGAACTCGTCGAACGGCTTGGCGAATCCTCCTTCGCCCATGTGCGTCGCGTAGACGACAGGCTGTTCGTTGCCGAGGTCCGCGGTCGAGAAACGCCGACGCCCGGCGAGAGGATGACGCTCATTGCGGCGGCTCAGGACGTGCACGTCTTCGACGCCTCCGGCTTGCGTGTCTCGTAGAGAGGTGAGCGAATTCTTGTCCAGTCTCGCAGCGAAGTCCATCACCACCAGCACTCGAAGCTGATGGGTTTCGAAAGTTCAACCGATCCTACGAACTGAATGCGGGCAAACACCGTCTCATCTTTCAAGCACGGCTTTTGTCCATACGTGTCGATAGGCGTGCAGGCCTTCGACGGCGCAAGGCGGCGCCGCGATCAGCGGCGGCGGTTGAAAGTTCCGCGGCGGCCATTTCGCCAAAAGCGCGGCGCCCCGCGCGGTCCCGGCGGCGTCGGAGCCCGCGAAAACCTGCTGCGATGGGCGGAACGCAGCGAGCAGCGCAGCATAGGCGGGGTTGGCGGCGAGGCTGCCTTCGACGACAAGATCGCCGGCGGTGACGCCGAGACGCGTCAGCATCAGGTCGCTCATGAGCGCAACATAAAGCGTCGCAAGCGCCAGCCGGTCGGCGGATGCGGTTTCCCCACGAATCTCACCCTGGCGCGAGGCGAACGGGCCGCCTCCGCCCTGCCCGGCAAAGCATGGCAGCGCCATGGCGCCAGATGCGATCACACGCGCCAGCGAAGCCGGGTCCGGGTTGCCTGGCGCCCCGGCGATCGCGGCATATTCGCGCCCGCCCATGAAACGCGCGGTGGCGACCGGACGTCCCTCAACATCGACATTGGCCAGCGTGTCGTCAGCCGGATCGAGCCCCTTCACGCTCAAGCCTGGCGCCATCAGGATCACCCAGGTGCCGGTCGAAACAATCGTGAATGGCGCCTGCCGCGAGCCGAGATGCGGGAGCAGCGAGGCGTTGGAATCATGGACGCCGCAAAACACGCCGACGTCGCGTCCTAGCCCGGCCGCAGCCGCGATGTCGGGCTTGATCGGCGCGAGGCGCTGGTAGGCCGGCTGCAGCGGCGGCATCAATCGGCGCAGATCCAGTGCGGAGACCACGCTGGAAAACTGTCCCTGCAACGGCGCCCACAAATCGGAATGAGCGCCCAGCGAGGTGACTTCAGCCGCCGTTGCGCCTGAAAGTCTCCATGCCCAATATTGCGGATAGGCCAGAAGATATTTTGCCCGTGCGAACACATCGGCAAAACGGCGCTGCTGCCACGCCAATTGCCGGGCGAGGTTCAGGCCCACGGGCAAGGCGGGCGAGAACGTTTGCGAAAACGGCGGGCGCAGCGGCGCATAAAACGGCTCGATCTCCTCGACGCCGGCGAACTCGTAGTCCATCACCGGCAGCACCAGGCCGGAATCGTCGATCAGCGCAGCAGCGCAGCCGTGCGTCGTCGGGACAATGGCCGCAATCCCATTGACCTTATTGGCTTCCGCAAGGGAGCCCAGCAGAAACTCCCAGATCTTCTCGACATCCGCATGGGGATAGGGCGGGCCGGGCACCATGCGATTGGGCATGGTGCGCTCCCACACGAGCGCAGCATCGCAAGCGAAGGTCGCGACCTTCACATTGGTCTTGCCGATATCGAGAACCGCGGTGACACCGTTCATCCTGGATTCCCTCTCGGACGGCGCGCACCGTCCGATCCGACGTCTATGGCAGATGAAACATCTCAGTGAGCGGGATCGCGACCGGCGAGCCGTCGGGATGGGTGCGCATGATGTCCGTCATGTGATCCCACCAGCGGCGCATCACCGGATGGTCGGGCAGTGCTTCCATCCGGTGGTCCTCGCCGCGCTCCAGATAGGCGAACAGGATCGAGGTTTCCTGATCGAGATGAATCGAATAATTGGCGACGCCGGCTTCGGTGAGCAGGCACACGAGTTCCGGCCAGATCGCGTCATGGCGCCGGCGATATTCCGCGGCGCATCCCGGGTTAAGGAACATCTTGAAGGCGTAGCGCTCGGTCATGGTCGATCCGTAAGCCGAGATCTGGAAATTCAAGTAGTGCCGAATTGCAGGCGCAATCCTCGGCCGCAGCGCCGGCCTCTCCGCCACGAGAGGCCGGCACGAACCGCGATCAGAAATCGAAATCCTTGATGTTGTCCTTGGTGAAGATGAACGGCGAACCCAACAGAATTTCGCTGCCGTTGACGACGTTGAGCTTGCCGAGCTTGCCGGCTTCGACCGAGGTCGCGCCGGGTTTCAGCTTGCCGTCGACCACGGCGCGGATCACATAGGTCGCGGCATAGCCAAGATCGACCGGGTTCCACAGCACGACGGACTTGACGCAACCGGCATTGACATAGGGCTTCATCGCATTCGGCGTGGCGAGACCGACGACGGCGAGCTTGCCGCACTGACCAGCCTTGGTGACGGCTTCGGCCGAGGCGGGCGTGGCGACCGACGTCATGCCGAACAGGCCGGAAAGCTTGTCGCCGTATTTGTTGATCAGCGTGGTGGCCTGATTGAACGACAGCACGTTGTCCTCCTGCGCCTCCACCGTTTCCAGCCATTTCAGTTTGGGATGGCATTTGGCCGCGTAGGCCGACATTTCGGCGATCCAGCGTGCCTGATTGGGCGTGGTGAACGTGCTGGTGACGATGGCAAACCCCTTGTCCTCGCCGGCTTCCTTGGCCATCGCGTCGACCATCGCTTTGGCGATGCCGTTGAACTGGGCCTGATTGATGAACCACTGGCGCGCATCGGGCTGCGAGTTGGCGTCGTAGCCGACCACGTCAATCCCCTTCGACAAGGCCTTCTTCAGAACCGGCGCGATTGCCACCGGATCATTGGCGGCGAACAGGATGCCGTCGACGCCGCGGGTGATGTAATTGTCGATGAACTTGATCTGCTCGTCGATCTTGGCCTCGGTGGGTCCGTCGGTGGTCACCTTGACGTTGCCGATCTCCTTGGCGGCGTCCTGCATGCCCTTGGAGGTTGCGTTGAAGTAGCCGATGCCGATCAGCTTCGGCACATCCACAAGCGTGATCGGCTTGCCGGCCTTGTCGGGCGCGCCGGTGGTCTGGCCGCCGTCATAAGGTTTGGCCGCCGCGGCGGCTGCCGGGCCGGCGTCGCATGCAAGCGGGCTGGTCGGAAGATCGTCGCCGCCATCCCACTTGTCGGCGGCCACGGCAGAGCCGCCCGCCATCGCCACGCCCAGGATCACGAGCGCGGCCGTCTTCATCATCCGATGTTTCATGAGCTGCTTCATTATGGTTTCCTCCCTAAAACGCCGCTTTTGCGGCTTATCGCCCCATCAGCCCGCGACCTCGCGGCGTCCGTGGAGAGAACTTGCGATCAGCGTGGACGCGATCAGAACCGCGCCGATGACGATGATGGTGGCGTCGCCTTTGACCCCGGTCAGCGCCAGCCCGTTCTTCAACAGCTGGATCATGACCAGGCCGACGACGGTCCCCCAGATCGTCCCAACCCCGCCGAAAATGCTGGTGCCGCCGAGAACCACGGCGGCGATGACATCGAGTTCGTAGCCGCTTCCCATGTCCGAGCGCGTTGTGGTCACGCGGGAAACCAGCACCCAGGCCGACAGCCCCGCGGCCAATCCGGACAGCGTGTAGACCACGAGCTTGACCCGATCGACCGGCAGGCCGGAAAACCGGGCGGCGGTCTCGTTGTTGCCGATGGCATAGAGCGTGCGGCCGAAGGTGGTGCGGTCCAGCGCTATGCCGGCCATGATGATCCCCACCAGCAGGATCCAGAGCTGCACCGGCACTCCGAGCCATTCCCCTTGCCCGGTGAAGAAGAACCATTCGGGATAGTTGCGCACCGACCGCGCCTGACTGATGCCTTCGGCGAGCCCCCGATAGAGCGCCAAGGTCGCGATGGTCATGATCAGCGGCGGCACCCGGACACGGGTGATCAGCAACCCGTTGACAAATCCGGCGACGCCTCCGACCCCGATCGCGAAGGCGATCGCCAGCGGCAGCGGGAAGCCAAGGTTTTTCCAGGAATAGCCGAGCATGATCGCGCACAGCCCGACGATCGATCCCACCGACAGATCGATGCCGCCGGTGATGATGATGAACGTCATCGGCAAAGCGAGCAGACCTACCTCGGTCATCAGGCGGCCCTGGTTCAGCAGATTGTCGATGGTCAGGAAGCGCTCGTTGAATAGGCCGAGGATCGCCAGCGCGACGACCAGAATCGCCGCCAGCAGCGTCTCGTGGCGGATCAGCCAACGCGGCGCGGCGGATCGGACCTCGGGTGCGAGCACCGCCATGCGCATTATCCTCCCACCTGACGGCGCCGGCGCCGCAGGATGTCGGCGACCACCGTGACCAGGATCAACGCACCCTGGACGGCGTGAATCCAGTACGGCGAGACGTTGATGAAGACCAGCGCACTGGCGATTTCGGCGATCAAGACCGCCGCCAGCGTCGATCCAACAACGGTGCCGACACCGCCGAGGATGCTGACGCCGCCGACCACCGCGGCGGTAATCACCGTCAACTCCAGGTTGGGCGGTACCGTCGACTGGATCACCTTGAGCTGGGTCGCGAACAGCAGCGCCGCGATCCCTGCGAACAGCCCATGCAGCGCGAATACCATCACCACCGTGCGCCGCGGCGACACGCCACACAGCCGCGCGGCTTCGGCATTGCCGCCGGTGGCATAGATCGCGCGACCGCTTGCCGAATAGCGCATCCACAGCGCGGCCAGAATGGTCGCCGCCACCATGATCAGCACCGGCATCGGCAAAATCCCGAACAATTCGATATCGGCGAGATGGAAGCTTTGCGGCAGGTCGGTGATCCATCGACCGCCCGTGACGCTGATCAGGCCGCCCTTGAGGATCGACAACATCCCCAGCGTAACCACGATCGCCGGAATACGTAAGTAGGCGATCACCGCGCCTTGCAGCATCATGACGAGGATGCCGACCACGAGCGGCGTGAGCCAGACCAGAATGATCGGCACGCCCGCGACCGCCAGCGTTCCGCTGATAGTGGCGAGAACACCAATCAGGGAACCGACAGAAATATCGATATTGCCGGACACGATCACCATCGACATGCCGATCGCCGCCACCGCGATATAGGCGTTGCCAAGCACGATGTCGGCGAGGTTTCGCGTCGCCAGAAAGCGCGGGTTGTAGAGGCCGACCAGGATCGCGATGCCGATGATCGCGAAAGCCAGCAAGGCCTCCTGCGAGGCGAACAGGCGAAGCGCGCCGCCTTCCCCGGGACGCAGGCGCGAAACCATCATGGTGCTCACGCCGCCCTCCCCGCATCGGCGCCCTGGCTGCCCATCATTGCCGCGCCGACCGCTTCAGGCGTGGCTTCCGCGCGCGAAAATTCGGCGACCAGTCGGCCCTCGCGCATCACCAGCACGCGGTCGCTCATGCCGAGCACTTCGGGCAACTCGCTGGAGATCATGAGGATGGCCAAGCCTTGTGCGGCAAGTTCGCACATCAGCCGGTGGATTTCCGCCTTGGCGCCGACGTCGATGCCGCGGGTCGGCTCGTCGAGAATGAGCAGCTTCGGCTGGTTGGCGAGCCACTTGCCCAGCACGATCTTCTGCTGGTTGCCGCCCGACAACCGGCCGACCACCTGATCGAGCGAACCCGCCCTGACGCGAAAGCGGGTGACCCCCGTTTCGGCCAATCGCGTTTCTGCCGCGGCATCGATGAAGCCGAAGCGCGCCACTTTGGCGAGGCTGGCCAGGGAAAAGTTCTCGCGCACATTCATGGGGCGAACCAGGCCCTGAGTGGCGCGGTCTTCGGGGACATAGGCGATGCCGAGCGCCCGCGCCCGGCCAGGCGAGCGGATTTGCACCGGCTCACCGAAAACCAGGATCCGGCCGGATTCGGCCGGCGTCACGCCAAAGATGGTCTGCGCCAATTCGCTGCGCCCGGAGCCGACCAGGCCGGCGAGGCCCAAGATTTCGCCGGCACGCACGGTCAGGCTGATACTCTTCGTCATCGGCCGCCGTACCAGATCCCGCACTTCCAGCACCGGCGCGCCGACCGCCACGGCGACCTTGGGGAACAGGCTTTCGATTTGGCGGCCGACCATCATCTGGACCAGTTCCGCCGATGAAGTCTCCACGACTCGGCGGGTGCCGACCTGGGCACCATCGCGCAGCACCGTCACCCGATCGGCCAGTTGGAAGATCTCGTCCATGCGGTGGCTGATATAGATGATGCCCACACCGCGCGATTTGAGGCGCCGCACGATGTCGAACAGCCGCGTCACGTCATATTCGGTCAACGCGGCGGTCGGCTCGTCCATGATCAAGAGCCGCGCATCCTGTGACAGCGCGCGCAAGATCTCGACGCGCTGGCGATTGCCGACGCTGAGCGAGCCGACGATCCGGCTCGGGGCCAGATCGACAATTTCGAGGGCCGCGAGCAGCGCCTCGGTCTTGGCCGCCATCGCCTTCCAGTCGAGCCGGCCGCCGCGGCTGCGCGGCGCGTGGCCCATGAAGACGTTTTCGGCCACGGTCAGATCGCGAAACAGCAACAGTTCCTGGTAGATGGTCGCGATCCCGGCGCGCCGCGCGTCGTCCGGAGAATCGAGCCGAAGCGGCCGTCCGTCGACATGAATGGTGCCGGCGTCGGGCTGATAGACCCCGGAGATGATCTTGATCAGGGTGGATTTGCCGGCGCCGTTCTCGCCTAGCAACGCGTGCACTTCGCCCGGCGCGACCTCGAACGAGACCCCCGACAGCGCGCGAACCCCTGGGAAGGATTTTTCGATGCCGGCCACCGCCAGCAGCGGCGCCGCTGGGCCACCTTCTCGAACGGGTGCGTTGCGGGCGTCGCTCATGCGGCCGCGACCTCGTCGGGAGTTTCGGTCGAGATCATCACCTCGACGCCAGCGTCGCGAAGCATGTCGAGTGCTTCCTTCGGGGCCTGGGCGTCGGTGATCAAGGTTGAAATTCGCGACAGCGGACAAACCACCAGGCTGCCGCGCGGTGTGAATTTGGAGCTGTCGGCCAGCACCACCAGCTTCTCGGCGCGCTTGAGCAGCTTGGTCTCGGCGCGGGCGATCAAGGGATCGCCCTCGATCACGCCGAGCGGGCCGATCGAAATCGCGCTCATGAACATGCGCGAGGCCGAATAATGCTGGATCGCGTCTTCCTCGAACGGCGAGACGATCAGTTTCTGTTCGCGGTAGACCTCACCGCCCGGCAGCGCGACGCGACAGTTCGAATGGTGGATCAACGTCTCGGCCAATGGATAGGAATTGGTGAGCACCTTGAGGCGGCGCTCGCGCAGGAATTCGCCCATCTCGAAGGTCGTGGTGCCGCCATTGATGATGATGGCGTCGCCGTCGCTGCACAGCGCGACCGCGGCCCGGGCGATTGCCCGCTTGGCGCCGACATTGAGTGTCTTGCTGATCTCGAAGGAGCGGGTCGCCAGCGCCGGCGCGTCGCTCGACGCCATCTGCGAACCAGGCATCGCCTCCAATCCGCCGCGCACCCGCGTCGCCGAACCCATTTCGGCAAGCCGGGAAAAATCGCGTCGCACCGAAGCTTCGGAGGCGCCGGTGGCGCGGCAAACGTCGGCGATACGAACCAGCAGCTGCTGCTTCAGCATCGCCTTGATGACCTGCCAGCGCTCGCGTTCGTGCACGGCCCTGCTCCTCCCAACGTTCATAACTAGTCACGAACTTTTTGGGCGGTCAACGCGAAACCTTCACATTACGTCAATTTCGCACTGCATCAATCATGCTTCGCGGCAATATCGCTCACATCATGATTGACCGTGATCGATTGCGATCCTATGGTCCGGCAAAAGAGCATCATGACGGAGGCGAGGTTCATGACCAAGGCTGCGGCCGGGCCGCTTCCCGATCTTTGGAACGATGCCCATGCGGCGGACCTGGATGAGCCGGGCCTATTGCTCTACCGCTCCAATCTGCTCGGCAGCGATCTTCGCATCACCAATTTCGGCGGCGGCAATACCTCGGCCAAGCTCACAATGACCGATCCGCTGACCCAAGAACCGATCACCGTGCTGTGGGTCAAAGGCTCCGGCGGCGACCTCGGCTCGATGAAGCGTGACGGCTTCTCCACCCTCTATCTCGACAAGTTGGAAAGCCTGAAACAGCTCTATCGCGGCATCGCCCATGAAGACGAGATGGTGGCTCTGTTCAATCACTGCACCTTCAATCTCAACCCGCGCGCGGCCTCCATCGACACCGCCTTGCACGGCTTCGTGCCGCACCCCCATGTCGACCATGTCCATGCTGATGCGGTGATCGCCATCGCCGCCTGCTCCAACGCCGAGGAATTGACGGGAAAAGTGTTCGGCGGCACGATCGGGTTCCTGCCCTGGCAGCGGCCGGGTTTCGACCTTGGCCTGAAGCTCGGCGCGATGGCGGCTCAACATCCCGAATATGTCGGCGTGGTGCTCGGCGGCCACGGTCTGTTCACCTGGGGCCCGACATCGAAGGCGGCCTACCAGACCACGTTGCGCATTATCCAGCAGGCCGCCGACTGGCTCGCGGGACACGAAAAGCAGCCCGCCTTCGGCGGTCCGCGCTGTGATGCTGCCGCGCCTGAGACGCGCCGCGCCGTCGCGGCGGCGCTGATGCCGCTGATCCGCGGCAAGATCTCGCGCGACGAGCGCAAGGTCGGGCATTTCATCGACGCGCCGGAAGTGCTGGAGTTCGTCAATTCGCGTACGCTGGATCGACTGGCGCCGTTGGGAACATCCTGTCCCGATCATTTCCTGCGCACCAAAATCCGTCCCCTGCTGCTGCCCTACGATCACCAAAGCGACAATCTCGATACGCTCGCCAATTCGCTCGACGCGCTTCTTGAGGGCTATCGGGACGACTATTCCGCCTATTACCAGCGCTGCAAGCGGCCGAATTCACCAGCGATGCGCGACCCCAATGCGGTGATCTACCTGGTGCCGGGCATCGGCATGTTCTCCTTCGCCAAGGACAAGGCGACGGCGCGCATCGCTTCGGAATTCTACGTCAACGCCATCAACGTCATGCGTGGCGCCTCCGGCATCAGCGCCTATGTCGGCCTGCCGGAACAGGAAGCCTTCGATATCGAATATTGGCTGCTCGAAGAGGCCAAGCTGCAGCGCATGCCGAAGGCGAAACCGCTGGCCGGCAGGATCGCCTATGTCACCGGCGGTGCCGGTGGCATCGGCGGAGCAACGGCGTTGCGGCTATTGGGCGAAGGCGCTTGTGTGGTACTGGCCGACATCGACCAGGAGGCGCTCGACGCGCGCATCCAAGCGATCGTGCAAAAATTCGGCCGCGACAGCGCGGTCGGCATCGCGCTGGACGTGACCGACGAGGCGAGCGTTGTCGCGAGCTTCCACGGGTCCATTCTCGCCTATGGCGGGATCGATATTGTGGTCTCCAACGCCGGCATCGCCTCCGCCTCGCCGGTCGAGGACACCAGCCTGGCGCTTTGGCAAAAGAACATGGATGTACTCGCCACCGGCTATTTTCTGGTGGCGCGCGAGGCGTTCCGACTGATGCAACGGCAGCAATGCGGAGGCGCGATCGTGTTCGTCGCCTCCAAGAACGGCCTCGCCGCCTCGGCCGGCGCGTCGGCCTATTGCGCGGCCAAAGCCTCGGAGATTCATCTGGCGCGCTGCCTCGCGCTGGAAGGCGCGCCGCACGGTATCCGCGTCAACACCGTCAATCCGGATGCGGTGCTGCGCGGCTCGAAAATCTGGGCCGGCGAATGGCGCCAGCAACGGGCCGCCTCCAATAAGGTGCCGGAAGACCAACTCGAGGAGGTCTATCGGCAGCGATCGATGCTGAAGCGTTCGGTGTTGCCGGAGGACATTGCCGAGGGCGTTTATTTCTTCGCCAGCGATCTTTCGGCCAAATCGACCGGCAACATCCTCAATGTCGATGCTGGCAACGCGCAGGCTTTCACGCGGTGAGATGCCAATCGTCGGGAGACAACGATGACCCACTTTTCCATCAGCGAGGACCTTCTCCAGGCTGAGAACGCCGCGCGAAAAATGGCGCTCGACGAGGATTACGCCGCGTTGGCGCGCGCGCTGGGCCGCCGGGGCATCGACGGTGACGCGCTAACACGAAGGGTCATGGCGTTCGGCGTCGCGATCCCGACCTGGGGCGTCGGCACAGGTGGCACCCGCTTTGCACGCTTTCCCGGCCCCGGCGAGCCGCGCCATCTGTTCGACAAGCTGGAGGATTGCGCCACCATCCACCATTTGGTGCGGGCAACGCCGACGATATCGCCGCATTTTCCATGGGACGCGACGAGTGACTACGTCGCCTTGCGGGAAGTCGCCGCCAAGCACGGACTCGCGTTCGATGCCGTGAACTCGAACACGTTTCAGGATCAGCCGAACCAGGAGCATTCGTACAAGTTCGGCTCGCTCTCCCATGTCGAACCCGCCGCGCGGGCCCAAGCGATCGCGCACAACATCGATTGCATCGCCATCGGCCGCCAGCTCGGCTCAAAGGCGCTGACAGTGTGGATCGCCGACGGCTCCAATTTCGCCGGCCAATCGAACATGACCTTGGCGCTCGATCGCTATCTCGATTCAATGCGCGAGATCTACGCGGCGCTGCCCGCGGATTGGCGGATATTTCTCGAGCACAAGCTGTACGAGCCGGCGTTCTATTCAAGCGTGATTTCCGATTGGGGAACCAGCTTTGCGGCGGCACAGGAGCTTGGACCGAAGGCGCAATGCCTGGTCGACCTCGGCCATCATGCGCCGAACGTCAATATCGAACAGATCGTCGCCCGCCTCGTGCGCTTTGGAAAACTTGGCGGCTTTCACTTCAACGATTCGAAATACGGCGACGACGATCTTGACACCGGATCGGTCGAACCGTTTCGCCTGTTTCTGGTGTTTAACGAACTGATTGACGCCCGGATGCGTGGGGCAGAGGGCTTCGCCCCGACCTATATGCTCGACCAATCGCACAACGTAACCGATCCGATCGAGAGCTTGATGCAATCGGCGATCGAATTGCAGCGCGCTCATGCCCAGGCGCTGATCGTCGATCGCTCAGCGCTGGCCGCTACGCAAGCGGCCAACGACGCGCTCGGCGCCCACCTCGAACTCAAGCGCGCCTACACCACCGACGTCTCGCCGATCCTGGCCATGGCACGGCTGCGGGCCGGCGGCGCCATCGCGCCGATCGAGACTTATCGCGCCGCGGGCTATCGCAAGCACAAAGCCAAGGAGCGACCGCCGGTGGCGAGGACGTCGGCGGGGATCGTCTGAGGGAGACTCCGCGCACGGCTCCGCAATGTCGGCCGCTCTAACGCGGCGCGGGAAAGAGCGGATATCAAACAGACCATAACCCTGGATTATGCGAGTGCCGTCATGATCTAGCGTCTGCCGCCCAGTCTGCCGGTCGCTTTAGCCAAAGCGGTCATAGGCATGGACCGAGGTCAGCGCCGCGTCGCGCACTTCGGACGTGGTCATACCCGGGCGATAGAGGCTGCTGCCAAGTCCCACTGCCCGGATTCCCACGGCCATATACGTGGCAAGGTTTTTGTCCGACACGCCGCCGACAGCACCAACGACCGTCTCCTTCGGGAGGACAGCAAGCTGCGCGGCAATACCTGACGGCCCAAGAACCGACGCAGGAAAGAACTTCAGTGCCGAAGCTCCGCAGCGCAGAGCAAGAAATGCTTCGGTGGGCGAGAACACACCGGGCATGGTCACCAGTTGCCGCTCGTGTGCCATCGCCAGAACATCGGCATCGACGTTTGGGCTGACCATCAACCGCCCGCCAAGATCGGCAACACGCGCACAGTCAGTTGCGTTGAGGACGGTGCCTGCTCCGATGTAGCAATCGTTCCCGAAGCGCTTGCACAGCCGCTCGATCGAGACAAACGGGTCGGGCGAATTGAGCGGCACCTCGATCAATTCAAAGCCGCTGTCAATCAGCGTCTCGACAATCGCCTCCGCCTCATCGGGATGGATACCGCGCAGAATCGCGATGAGCGAGCGCTTGACCTTGGGCCACGGAACCGGCTGCGTCATGTCAGAACTGCGCTCCCCAAATGTTGATGGCGGCCTTACTGAGCCCGAGCCGTGACGCTTCATCGGCATCGACGGCTATCACGTCGAAACCGCGTTCGCTCAACGCAGCCTCGTAGAGTCGGCCAAGGCTGCCTGCTCCGATCAGCCGCAGCGATCGCCGCGGACCGTATCGGTCGATCGCGTCCGCGATCTCGGTCCCGATCAAAAGACCCGACAGACGCGCCGCGCCATCGACGCGCTGGTCGAAGTCCAGAAGTTGCGCGGCACGCAGCCGAAAAAGCGACGCGGTTAATCCCGCCGGCGCAGCCAGTGCCGTTGCAAGGCCTTCGCGGAACGGGTGGCTATTCATCGGAATCCCCTCGGCTTTTTCGACTGCGTGGGCAAGGATGCTATGCTGGGAGATCACAGAGAACAGCTCGCCGGTCATATAAGTCGAGAACTCGATGACCTGACCCGCTTCGATCTTGACCCATTTGCTGTGCGTACCGGGGATGCATACAAGACCGGTGAAATCAGGATCGGTCCCCCCCAGAAGCTGCGTCTCTTCTCCCCGCATGACGTCGGGCCGATCGGCTCGCGCCTGAGCGATACCGGGCAGGATGCGGATGTCGCTGCGTGCGCCAACCCGGATGGCGCCCTCATGCAGCGCATCGAGGCGCGTCGGCGTCTTCAGATAGGGCGCCTCGGCCCAGCCTTGCCGCGCGCCAGCCATGCCGCAAATCAGAATGGGTAATCCAGCTGGAGCGCCGAGCCTTGCGAGGTGATCACGCAGCACGGGAGCAAAGCCGGTGCCGCCGCAGTGCAGCATGCCTTCGACACCGCGGCTCTCCGCCAGCGCCTTGCCATCGGCAGACATCAGCCAGCCACGAAAGCTGCTAGTGCCCCAGTCGACAGCGACGAAGGCTCCCGGCGCACCGCTGGACGAAGACACAGCAGGGGTCAAACCACCACTCCTCGATACTATCGCATACCAAGGGCGATCGAATACTTGAATTTTCATCCTGCCGATAGCCTTTGCGCGGCGCAGCCTGCAGCGACGCGCCGCCGATCCGTGTGCTGAAAAATCTCAGCCCGTCATGCCAGATTGATATATCTTGGAGCGATGACTTCTATTTTTGGTAAGGGGCTGCGATGGAACTTCGGCAACTGAGAACCTTTCGATCGGTGGCGGAATTGGGGAGTCTCAGCAAGGCATCGGACCGCTTGCGAGTTGCTCAACCTGCGCTTAGCCGGCAAATCCAGCTGCTCGAACGTGAACTTAAGGTCGAGCTCTTCACTCGAAACGGCCGCGGCATGGTTCTCACCGGTGCGGGGCAGTTGCTCCTGGACCGCACAACAGGACTTGTTCGGCAGATAGAGCAGGTTCGTGATGACATACAGTCGGCCAGCGGAAAACCCTCCGGCCAAGTGGTGCTGGGACTTGTACCGACTATAAGCTGTGTATTGTCGGCGCGGTTCGCGCGCCGAATAGTTGAAACGCTTCCTGAGATTTCGCTTCGCATAGTCGAGAGTTACGGAGGTCATCTCGTTGAATGGTTGAATCGGGGGGAAATGGACTTGGCGATAATTTACGGACCATCCGTTGATTTCCACCTGACGGTTCAGACTCTCGGGAGGGATGATCTCATGGCAATCGGTCCTCGCGGAAGCGGCCTCGCCGAACGCAAGCAAGTGGATATCGGTTGGCTCGTCGAGCAGCAGCTAGTTTTGCCGAGTCATTCACACGGGTTACGTGCGCTAATCGAAAAAGCCGCAGCACGAAAAAATCTACCGCTTAAGGTCCTGATCGAGGCAGATTCATTTCGGGTGCTCACGAGTTTTGTTGAGGAAGGCCTGGGCTTCACCATGCTCCCGCCTTCTGCCGTACGTGTCGAAGTGGCAGAAGGGAGGTTAGAAGCGGTGCCGATCGTCAAGCCAACGATCACGCGAGAACTCATTCTTGCATCCCCCGCCGACCGTCACCCATCTATCGCGACCGCTGCAATATCGTCGTTGATACGAAAGGAAATCGAAAGTCTTCGCGATGAGGGCTTATGGGATCTCCGGCTTGCCGCAAGTGATAAGATTGCGATGGTCTCGTCTACTTAACGGGAAATCCAAGATGCTCGCGAAATCTGTTCTTTACGAAGACACCGTCTCGAGGCGGCAACGCACGCTCGGGATTGCCCGGAGCGATCTTAATTCGGACAAAACGCGGCCCTTCACCAAGCCCTTGCAACTCGGGTCGATATGCCGAAATGCCGTCCATGTCTGAGATATCGGTGACGGAGGGAAAGCCAGCACCCTCAGCAATTACGTCCATGCGTACTCCGCGGCCGGTGTGACTGAGCTGCATGCCGGTTTCGCCAAAATGTCCGTTATCCAGAACGGCGACAGTGAGATTGCCCGGCTTGCGCACAGCCACTGTCAGCAAACTGCCGAGCCCCATGAGTTGCTCACCGTCCCCCGTCAAGACGACAACGGGCCGCCCTGGCTGAGCAAGAGCGAGCCCAAGTCCCACCATGGTGGCTCCGCCCATTGCGCCCCAAAGGTAAAAGTTTCCGCTGTGCTCGCCCGCGGCGAAGACATCATATGTCGGCGAGCCGAGGCCGGTGACGACTAGGAGATCCTTGCGGTCGGCAAGAAGTGCCTTGACCGTTTCGCGACGGTCCAATGATCCGATTGTCTGGGACATCACTTGCCTTCCATCCACTTCTTTTTTCCAAGCATACGCTGCGAGATAAGGATTGCCACTTGTCGGTCCCCATTGAACGCAAGCGAAGCGCCCGCCGAGACGACTTCGCCGGCTTCCTCGGGCGAATGAATTCGCAGGACTGTCACGCCCATAAGTTCAAATGCTCCTGGCGTCGCGCTTCCCATCGGAATCTGCCAGGGATTGAACTCTGACCATTCTCCACGCATCGTCACTAAGGTCAGCAGCGGCATGCGGCAGGTGTTCATGAGCGAGAGCATATTGACGCAGTTGCCCACGCCGCTCGACTGCATCAGAAGAATCGATCGGTCGCCCCCGATCCAGGCACCTGCGCAAAGCGCGATACCTTCTTCTTCCGTCGTAAGAACAGTTGTCTTGATGTTTTCATCGGCATGCGCGAGATCAATCAGTCTCGAATGACCAGCGTCGGGAACATAAGATATCTGGGAAACGTCAAACTGCTTCAACATCTCGAAGATATCAAGCGGCCAGTCGGGGGCGGATTTCACAGCCTCATCTAAGGCAACAATGTCCATAGCGACCTCACATTGGAGCACGCATTCTCGCGCGCTTGCTAGAGCTAGGCGTAGCGCACCCGCCGTCTGGATGCTCTTCTTATCTGCTTCAAGCTGTAATGCCGTTCTTTTATAGCGATGCACCGCATAAGCCCTCAGATTCACCCATACAAATTGGTTACTCGACCTGACCGGGCGCATTCCGTTGATGCAGACACGAAATCTTGCCTGCCTGATTCGCAATACGCCTCTGCTCAACGCGGGCGACCAAGCGAAGTATGAACAGACCGAAAGAGCTTTAGCGAAAGCCCCGTGCCTGCCGTGTGACTGCGGCGGCCGCTATCGGCATTCTCAAACTAGGTGTCGAGGCCTGGTTGACCGCGGGGGATGCAGACCCTGTGAAGCACTTCAGACGAAATCAATCGTCGCCGGCGAGATTGATCAACCCATAGCTGCCGCGCTAGTGCGGCTGCCATGTGCGCGCCGATCAAGCCAATAGGTGGCTACCGCCAGGACAACCCAACCGAGGTTATAAATGAGGCCGCAGCCAAGCACGACCCACCCAGGAATCGGCCCGATCTCGGCGCGTTCAATGAATTCGTTGAAGTGCGTTGCCATTTGCGGATGGATCGAGAGCTTCCCAAGATAGGCAGATGTTTGAATCACGATGATCCAGATGTAAGAGCGCCGAACACGCCGGCCGGCGGCGCGAAAGAAGCTGATATGATGACGCGGATGCAGGTAATCCTCAGCGAGGATCGCCCGCCAGGCGGGATCGTCGTTGGCGCGTTTGCCGTTCAGGATCTGCGCGTAAAAATGCGTTTCCATATAGCGCGCCCGCGCGCGCCAGACGTTGAAATAGCGGTAGCGTCGCGCCTCAAGTCCGAGGAACACCGCGAGCAGCATCCCGATCAGGATCAGCGGCAACGGTGAGGCCTCTCGCGAGGAGAAAGTCGTCGAAAGCGCGATCCCCATCGTCACGATCGACCAGTTAGTCGTGTTGTCGAGACGCGTTCGCCAGATTGTGCTGCGATAGACCTCGCCGCGATAGAGGTGAGCGATCGCTCCCAATTCGGCCGCGTTTAGATCCTGAATTTCCTTTGGGGCGTCTGCAGAACTGAGCATGGTGAGCACCGAACCAACCCGCGACCAACACGAAAACTCTAGAGCAGCGCGGTTTCTGGCACCGGCCCGTCACGGGGTGGCGCGGACGCGCGTGTCGGGGCCAGGCCAGCGATTGTACCATATTTTCGCGTCGCTTCACCATTCCGCGGGCCCCGCAACACGTGATGACGAGCCTTTCGCGCTGTGACTGACCATCTCGCATTCGCGAGACACCATTTTGCCAATGCACCTATTAGCCCGTTACCGTCATTGCCCGTACCGTTCACTTTTCAGCGCAGCTTTTTCATGCATACTTTGCGCAACCGTCGGAAGGAACGTGCGCATGGCTCAGGTCCTTCAGGCTGAGGGGAAGCCACGGCAAGATCCTCAGAAGTTGCCCACCGCCGCGGTGCTGACGGCGCTCGGAGTTGTTTACGGCGATATCGGCACCAGCACGCTGTACGGACTGAAACAGGCCGTCGACGCCGGCGGGACGCCCACGCCCGAAACGGTGATTGGCACCGTGTCCCTTATTTTCTGGGCGCTTCTTCTCATCGTCGGACTCAAATATGCCATTCTGATCCTGCGCGCCGACAATCATGGCGAGGGCGGCATTGTCGCGCTGCTCGCGCTCTTGGATGCAAGGCACGCACCGCCCGGAACCGTGCGCGCATCCCTGCTCGTCGTCGGCCTGATCGGGGCCGCGTTGCTCTATGGCGATGGCGTGATCACGCCGGCGATATCAGTGCTTAGTGCCGTAGAAGGTCTGAAGATCGACGCTCCTGCCCTGGCGCCAATGGTCGTTCCCCTCACCATCGCGATCCTCGTCGGCCTGTTCCTGGTGCAACGCAAGGGAACGGAATTCGTCGGCAACATTTTCGGCCCGGTGATGTTCGTATGGTTCGTCGCAATTGCCCTGCTTGGCCTCAAGGGCATCGTGCAAAGCCCAGCCATCCTCGCCGCGATCAGCCCCCATCATGCCGTTCTCTATCTCAGCCACGCTGGACCCGGCATCGCCTTCGCAGTGCTCGGCGCGGCCTTTCTGACACTCACAGGCGCCGAGGCCATGTATGCCGACATGGGTCATTTTGGCCGGCTACCCATACAGCTCGGATGGTTTGCGATCGTGTCACCTGCCCTGATGCTCAATTATCTCGGTCAGGGAGGGCTGCTTCTGGCAGATCCCCATGCGGTCGAGAATCCGTTCTACCTGCTCGTGCCGCGATGGGCCCACTACCCGATGGTGGCGTTCGCGACCATCGCCACCGTGATCGCCTCACAGGCCATTATCTCGGGCGCGTATTCGCTCACCCAACAGGCAATGCAGCTCGGTTTCTTGCCTCGCATGCGGGTGCGCCACACGGCAAGCCACGAGAAGGGGCAGATCTACATCCCCGTGGTGAATTGGCTGCTGGCGGTCGGCACGCTCACCGCCGTGCTCCTGTTCGGCTCGTCCGACGCCTTAGGCGGGGCCTATGGCATCGCCGTTGCGATGCTGATGGCGATCACGACGGTGCTGGCGGCTCTCGTCGCCCTGAAATGGGGTTACAACCCGCTTCTGGTCGTACCGATCAACGGGTTCTTCCTCGTCATCGAGATCGTTTTCGTTGCGGCTAACATGACAAAGCTGGTCGAAGGCGGCTGGTTCCCGCTCCTGCTGGCAAGCGTCATTGCATTCCTCATGCTGACCTGGCGCACCGGATGGCGATTGCTTGAACAGGAGCGTTCCAAGCTGCGCCAGCCGGAGGATGCGTTCATCGAGTGGGTCATCAACACGCCTCCCATACGGCTGCCCGGGGCGGCGGCGATCTTCACCGCGGCGACCACAGGGATACCGCTCTGCCTGACCCATCACCTGCGACACAATCGCGTGCTACATGAGCGTGTGCTGTTTATCGCGTCCATCAGTGTCGACGAGCCGCGGGTCGAAGCCAGTGAGCGGATCAAGCTTGTCCCGGTCGGCGCGGGCATCACGCGCGTCCTCTTCCATTTCGGTTTCATGGAAACGCCTGATGTAATGGAGGGGCTCAGGCTTGCCTGCCGTAAGCCCGAGCTTGCCGGCATCGATCCCGAGAACATCACATACTATTTCAGGCGCGTGATGGTGATCGCCACCGATAAGGTACCAGGCATGTCGGTCTGGAGAAAATCCCTGTTCGCCACAATGCACCTCAACGCCAACCTCCCAGCGGCGTATTTCGGAGTTCCGCCCACCCAGGTCGTGGAGGTTGGCCTCGAAGTCGAAATCTAATGTTATTCAAGGTCGCTACGACTGCGGTTGGTTAGATTCCAGCTTTGAAACCGCCGAGAAGGGGAAGAACGGCGGCCGCACTACTGAGGCCCTCGCAATGGCAAAAAGGAGCAATATGGATTACCGGCAACGCCGCGACGTGGGCACTGATCAGCGCCGCAGGGTGCTCGGCGATACTTGGATAGACAAATCGATCGCCAGCAGAAATTCATTCAACTCCGACTTCGGATTCGTCCACCGATTCCGCCCTCTTCCCGCTAAAGGCAGAAACGTCACCGGCCCTGCTGCTTCTTCCACTGAAGAAACTGTCGGTAAACCACGATGCTGTTTTCCGGAGGGACATTAAGGGTACCCGAGCGCGCGACCCCATCTAGTTTCGCAGCCTGCGGGAAACCTGGCGCTCTCTCCGAGCTTGCCTCTGTGGCTTGGTTGGCTTGGTTATCAAGCCAGGCCTGTGCCGCCTCGAACCGGGTCCAGCCCGGCAATTGGGCGGCGATGTTGACTTCGCGCCATTTCGCATGGCGCGGCGGCTTCTGGAATTCCGCGATCTTGGGAAAGAAGGCTTCGACAAACCGCTGAACCCGCCGGTAGCGATCGACATTGGTCTTCGGCCAATTATACGCGATCAAGACCGCACTAACTGCAATCGTATCGACGGATTGACCGGTCGGAATGATCTCGGGGTAGTCGTCATGCGTGAGCGCGGAGGGATAATAGTCCTCTAACAGTTGCGAAGGGTACGGAACTGGAACGAAGCGCAAGCCATCTGCCGGGCTAAGCTTGGTCATCGACCGCACCGGTTTGCCGGCAATCAGAACCGTGGCGGCGATATCGCCGCTCTTGACCTTTTCGAAAGCCTCGGCCTGCGACATGCTGATTTCCTGGATATCGATGTTGAGCGCCTTGAATACATCGCGCATCGAGTAGCTTGTGCCGCCGCCTTTTGCATCGAGATTGACCTTCTGGCCCCGCAATTGCTCGATAGACGTGACATTGGCACGCGCAACGAGATGGACCTCCTCCGTGAAAAGCTTGGCAATATAGGCGATCTTGTTGTCGGTCTGGCCCATCCGCTCATTCGAGCGACGGAAGTTATTGAGAATGTTGGTTTGCGTGAGGCCGATATCGATGCCTCTCAAGTAGCGCACGTCGCGAATGTTTCTCGGTCCGCCGATTCCGGCGATCGGGAGAATGCGGAGATTGTCGCCATCATTGAGCACGTCGGCGAGATCGTATGCGATCTGCAGGTAGGTATCGTCCGAATTCGGACTGCCCGATATAAGTCCGATTGTATTTTCGTTTGGCTGCTCGTTTTTATATACTCCGACGCCCACGAAATAATCGCCCATTCTTTCGATCAAGGCCGATTTGTCCTCGATGGTTTTCGTGACCGGATTGAGCCATCGGTAGTCGACCCAACCATGTCCCGGAGGATTGCTGGCAGTCCTGACGAACTCCTGAATCATGAACTTGCCGTCTTGATCCTTGAGATCAAGCAGGTTCTTTCCCGTCACTGCGGGAGTGACGCCGTTGGCAACACAAAGACCTGTCAGCTCAGTCACAAAAGGATAAAGGTCGCGATCGGCAAATCCGGGTGCCTTATTGTTGATGGCCCGGAAGGCGGCATCGGCCCCCTCCTTCTTGAACTTCTGCTGCACGCGTCTGACCATCGCCATCGCCTCGTCTCTGGTCCCGAACTCGGCGGCACCTGCAGGCAGTGCCGCCGCGAGCAAAGCTGATACGATCGCCAGAACCGCTGCAGCACGAGACATGGGTTTCTCCGGAGGCTGGGCGTGCACCTCGATCGAAGTCCAAGGTGCGAGTAGAAGTGAGCACAATTCCGCCGGTCGAAATTGGCGGCAAAGTGCTTCATCAGTTTGGCGCACCTACAGGTAGACAGCGAATGCGGCGATTTTTCGGTTGAGTATTACCGCGATAAATTCCGTGTGGCGGCAATCGACAACGCATGAATTGGCTAAGACTGAAAAGCCGCACGTCGCGGGAAGCACGGGTTCGGTTCTTCAGATCGATAAATGCTGCGCCAAATCGTCGAACAACTGGGGCTCAAGACCGAGATCGGCTTCGCCGGAGTGCGCTCATTTGAGCTTCACGACCAGGCTATTTTCGTCGACCGACCGGGTGATTTGGCCAAGGTCTTTCAGCACGTTCACCCAGACAGCGAAGTCCCGCGGGTCGAGCGAAAATCGATACGTCACAAACGGAATCTTTTGGACTACGGCCTCGGGCAGCTTGGTATATTTGGCGAGGATTGCGCGGGCTTCTTCCGGATTTGCGTCCATGAATTGCTTGGCCTGATTGAGCGAGGCAATCCAGGCCTCGATCACCGCATGATTGTCTGTCGCCCATTTGCTTTCAGAGATCCAAAACGTGTAGAGGACCTCATCGCTCACGGAAAGCAGCGGGTCGCCAAGCGACCGGTTGCCGGCCGCAAGCAACTGTCCGGCAAATGGCTCGAGCGCCTCGACGGCATCAACGTTTCCGGCCTTGAGTTGATCGGGCATGTTGGGAAACGGCACTTCGACGGCCCGGATGGAATTCGGATCGATGCCGTTCTTCTTGAGACCATGGAGTACCGAGACATGGATGATGGCGCCAAGCGTCGGCGCCGCAATCACCTTGCCCTTCAGGTCTTGCATGCCGGTGATCGCGGAGTCCTTCCGAACGATCAGATGCGTGCTCGGATTATCCTTGGTCTCGATCCCCTGCCCGGCCACGGCCACGACATCGATCCCGGCCAGCACGGCCTTGATGAGATCCGGCGGCGTCGATGGCGCAAAATCGAACTGGCGCCCGAGCGTTGCCGGCAGCACAGACAGGTTCTGCGTAACCGACAGTGTGACGTCGAGGCCGTTCGCTTCAAAAATGCCCTTCTCCTTGGCGACCCATGCCGGGAGCCAGGAGACGACTGGAATATAGGCGGCTCGCACCGGCGTCAGCTTCGCAGCGGTGACGGGTGCGGTGAACTCCGCAGCGATGCAAACAACACCCGCAATCAAACCAGCAAGCGAACGAGATAGTTTTGACTTTTGCGCCACCATACCCCCCTTAAAACCAACGCATACTGCTTCTTTACGGGTATCGGCGATACCAATCATGTCGTAACCACACCGGTCCGCGCGATCGGCGAGGTTTTCGACCAAGGCACGATTGTAGGGCCAGAAGAAGAAGCCGACTTCCATATACGGAACTCCTAGAAATTCTCGCTCTGGATCTTCGGCGGCCAGCGACGAAGCAGGATGGCCTCAAAGACGGCGAAGATATTATTTACGAGCAATCCGAACAGGCCGATCAAGACAAGAAGTCCATAAACCTGCGAAGATTGGAAGTTGCGCTGGGCGCCAATCATAAGCGCACCGATTCCCTCGATCGAGGTCAGTATCTCGACCAGAAGCGTCACGACGATCGTAACGGGCAGCGCAACGCGAATGCCGAGCAATATCGCAGGGACCACCGACGGCAGGATGATCAGCCTCATGCGGTCGACTGCGGACAGCCGAAACGAACGAGCGACGTCGAGCAGCAGCGGATGAACGCGTTCCGCAGCGGAGGAGGTGTTGAGGAGAATGGGCCAGATCGCCGCCAGCACGACCACGGTGAGCTTCATTCGCTCGTCATAGCCCAGGAAAAGAATCGCCACCGGGATGATCGCTGGTGGCGGAATAGCTCTTAGGAATTCGAGCAGTGGTCCGATGGCACGGCTAAGCCGTGGAAATACACCAATGAACAGACCAACTCCTGTCCCCACCGCGGCCGCGAGAACCAGTCCAAGTAACAGGGTTATTGTCGTGGCCGACAAGGCCGGATACAGCCGCCCGCTTTTCGAAAGCAGCATCAGGCCGTTCCACCAGTCGGAAGGCGGCGGAAAATAGGGAGATTTGCCGCTCTGCAAGAGTTGCCAGGCACCGAGAAGAACTACGAGCGGGAGCAATCCCCTCGCCGGTGGCAACGCGGCCACGCTGAGCTTTAAATATTGCTGCCAGGCACGAGTGTACCTCATGGCTCGCCCCGCAATTGACGAGAGGTCGGGAGCAAAGCCTCCGCCACGGCCAGCATGCCGGCATTCAGAACAATGCCGATAAATCCGACTGTCACGATATAGGCAAACATGCGGTCGGGTTGCAGCGCCTGCTGCTCACGGACGATGCCGTAGCCGAGGCCTTCCGGATTGCCTACCATTTCGGCGACGACGGCGAGTACAAGCGCCAGGCCGAGACTGATACGTGCACCGACGACAATCGGCGGCATCGCCGCCGGCAAAATGATGCTGAGGATGGTATCCTTGCGGCTGAGACGAAAGGTCCGGCCGACGTCATAAAGTCTTTGATGAATTCCGGTGATGCCTCCCATGGTGTTGACGAGCACCGGCCAGAGCACGGGAAGGATGGTGACAACCATTTCGGTTTTCAGGGAGAAACCGAACAGCAAGAGCCCGACCGGTGCAAACGCAACCCCCGGCATCGGCCGCAAGACCTCGATGCTTGCGAGGCAGTAGCGCCGGGCAGTCGCTGACAGACCAAGCAGGAATCCGAGCGGGATGCCAAGCACCATCGCCGCCGCCCATCCGATCGCGACGGAAATCAGCGTGTGCGCAATATCGGACCCGAGAATTCCTTCCTTGGCGAGTTCGCCCCACCCCAGAGCAATGGCCGATGGGGCCGGCAGATATTCGTATTCAAGCAATCCCGATCGGACGGCCGCTTCCCATGCGAGCCCGCCGAAAACCAGGACCGTGGTTCCGGGCCAATTGATCCTTGCGATCAAGCGCCCCTTATCCATGTCCGCGCCCGATGGCCTGGTGCACGTCGTAGCGATACTCGAGAAACTTTGGAAGCTGGCGCGTCGATAGCTGATCGCGCGGCGCCGGCAGGCCAATGTCGAATATCTGCTCAATTCGCCCGGGTGAACCCTTCAGTACGGCGATCCGGTCACCAAGGTAGACCGCCTCCTCGATGTCGTGGGTGATGAAGACGAAGCTTGTCCCGGTGCGATCGCGAACCCGGAGAAGTTCGTCCTGCATCGACGCTTTGGTCATGGCATCAAGCGCGGCAAACGGTTCGTCCATCAGCATCACCGCGGGACGCAGCGCCAGGGCACGCGCGATTTGAACGCGCTGCCATGCGGTCAGGTTTCCCTTCGCATCAGAACCGATCTTGATCGTCCCGTAGGCAGACGGCCTGCAACCTGCGGTTTGCTGTTCCGTACGCCGATCTACCACCAGACGCACCGGCACTCCCCCGGCAAGCTTGGACAATTGTGCTGCGGCGAGTCCCCAGCGGTCCGCGGCAAGCTTCGAGCCAAAACCACCGCCTTCATATTGGGCGTGCACCCGAATCTTGCTCGCCGACAGATTCAGCGCCTTGCTCATTTGAGCCACAATGCCCGCGACGGACTGGGTCGATATGTAGACATCGAGCGAGTCGCCATTCCATGTCACGACGCTGCCGTGTGGTTCGAGGCAGCAATGCGTAATCACCGGCATGGAATAGGTCTGCTCGATAACTGCTTTGGCTTGCTGGAAAGCGGAAGCGGAATCCCCAAGTGTTTCGGGCTTCATGGGCTGGGAGAATCCCGCGGGCGCATCCGGATTCGAGTCCACAACGAGATGCGTCAGCTCCTGATACGTGACGTTGACTGCCTTCGCCGCCTGCGCTGCCGAAAACTCATCAACCGCCGCGACCGCAACACCTTTTACGCTTTCGGTGCCGACGAGGACGAGCGCGGCTACATGAGTCGCTACGGGTTCGAGGAGTCGATCCGGGACGGCGCGACGCTGCCGCTTCACTTTGAGCCGCGCCTGATCGAGCTCCACGACCTGGCCGTCGATGCGCGCGCGCACGAACCCGCCCGCCTGCAACTCCTCGATGAGTTCGGC
>Ga0137418_10000128_pt2 | contig 49533 bp, 43 predicted proteins | sample CZODoug3_1_2_16f_FD_122242 | JGI IMG/M metagenome (GOLD analysis project Ga0137418, IMG submission 122242) | Vadose zone soil fungal communities from Angelo Coast Range Reserve, California, USA - CZODoug3_1_2_16fungal (Hybrid Assembly) | ecosystem: Environmental > Terrestrial > Soil > Vadose...
GTCTCCGCTCTCAATTGCATCATGGCGCAGCGGCTGGTTCGCGTGATCTGTACAAACTGCAAGAAGCCCAAGAGATATTCTCCCGAAGAATTGAAAGAAGCGGGGATCGATCCGGCGGTGTGGGCCAACGTCACGTTTGCCGAGGGCGCCGGGTGCCTGGAATGCTCCGGCACCGGGTATCATGGCCGTACCGCGATTTGTGAATTGCTCGATCTTACCGACCGCATTCGAGAAATGATCGTGGACCGCCGGCCCACTTCGGAAATCAAGCGCGTCGCTTGCGAAGAGGGCATGATCACCCTGCGCGAGAGCGGGCTGGCAAAAATTCGTGCGGGCATCACCACCGTAAAAGAAATCAACAAGGTGACTTTCGTTGAGTAGCGCCACTGCATTCCGCCAGGGTGTTTACCAGTTCCAGTGGGCGCGCAGCATGGCGCGCTGGCTGGACGCCCTGCCGCACATTTCCTTGGCCATCGAAGTCGCTTCGGAGCGCGTAGCTGCGGCCCGCTGGAGCCGCACCGGTTCGCTGGACGGATATGCCGTGGAATCGCTCCCGGCTGAAGCTCTTATTCCGTCAGCCGTCGAAACCAACATCGTGAATAGTGCCGCCGTCAAAGCCGCGGTTGCCAATGTGTGCGACCGTTTGCGCGCCCGTGATGAAGACGTTGCCTTGATCCTTCCTGATACCGTCATTCGCGTTTTCGTGCAGCACTTTGAGGAATTCCCGCGCTCGGCAGCCGAAGCCGAGCCGATGTTGCGGTGGAAACTGAAGAAAAGCGTCCCCTTTGAGGCCGATGAAACAGTGATTTCCTATATGCGCCAGGCTCCCCGTGAAGCCGGCCTGGACGTAGTCACCGCGCTCGCTCGCCTCCGTATCATTCGTGAATACGAATCCCTTGTCGAGGGCATTAGTCTGTACCCCGGGGTAGTGCTGAGTTCTTCGCTTGCTGCCATCTCGCTTCTTGACGATGAAAAGCCGACGCTCCTCGCGCGTGTCTCCGGTTCCACGCTGACCACCGCGATCGTCCGCGGGGACATTTTGTGCGGCTATCGTTGCACGGAACTGCCGGCGCGCGGCGCGGACCTCACGCCGCAAATGCTTCTCGAAGAGATTTTCCCCGTGGCGGCGTATTATCAAGACACCTGGCAGGAAACCATTCGATCCGTCCGCGTCGCTGGGCTTGGCTCGCGCCTTCAGGAATTTGTGAAACCTCTCGAGGACGAATTTCATTGCGAGGTACGTTCGCTGCTCGGCTCCGCAGTCTCGGAAGGCCTGATCAAGGAAGATGCCCGCCCGCTGGCGGATCGCGACTTGGAAGGTTTGGTCGGATGGGTGCTCCAGCGGGGCTAGAATCGATTCTGCAGACTGAGGCATGAATTACACATGAAAGTTCGGCTCAACTTGGCAACCAAGGCGCTGGAAACCCACCGCCGGTTCCTCGCGGGCGCTGGTCTCACGGCTATCTTCGCCGGTCTCGCTTTTCTGGGACTAGGGTGGCACGTGTATTCCGCTCGCAAAGCCCAGGCTGAGCTGCGCCTCCGCACGGAAAAAACCCGTCGGGAGATGGCCACTCTCGAAGCGCAGCGTAAGGACCTGGACCGTTATTTCAAGCAAAAGGACATCGCCGACTTACATGACCGCGCCACTTTCATTAACACCCTTCTCGACGCGCGCAGCTTTAATTGGACGCTGATGTTCATGGATCTGGAACGCATCCTGCCCGGCGGCGTGCGCGTCATCAGCATCGCGCCAACTCAGGTGGGCGGCCATGTCGAGCTGAAATTGACCGTGGGTGCCGCTAACGACGAAGCTGAGCTGAAATTCGAACATGCCCTCGAAGAATCCAAGGAGTTTACGGGACTTCAAATCCTGGATATCCGCCCGGGCAGTTCCACCGCCAATCAGAGTCCCGATCAAAGGATTGTCCAGTTGACCACCATCTATTCGAGGAGCTGATGCGGCGCGATTTCACAGTCCGGAAACGAATCATTCTCGGCGGCGTCGCTCTTCTGGTCATCGCGGATGTCGCCCTGGCAGCCTACAGTTGGGAGCTTTCCTCTGCCCCGCAGGCCCCGCAAGCGGAAATCATGCAGCATGACCTCTTGAAAGCCGATATTCAGCGCGCCCAGAAGATTCGCGATAACATTCCCGCCACTCAGAAAGACTGCGATCTCTTCGAACAATCGCTCTTCCCGGCGAGTTCGGGCTATTCCGCCGTCAGAGCTGAGCTCGGCTCGATTGCCAGGAAGAGCGGAAGCCGTCTCGAGAATATCGCTTTCAAGCAGACGGATATTGCTAATCGCGGGATGACGGAAGTCGCCATCGACGCCACCGTCAACGGTGACTATAAAAGTGTAATCGGGTTCTTGAACGGTTTGCAGCGCTCCGCCAGCCTGTATGCAGTGGACTCTTTGACGCTCGCTCCTGAGACCGCCAATCAAGCGGCGGCAAACGTTATCAAGGTCGCGCTGCACCTCAAGACCTACTTCAGGACCGCGGCATGAAACAAAAGAAACAATTCGCCGTCCTCGTCGTTCTCCTGCTGATAGCCGGCGCCATCTGGTTTTTTTATTTCGACCATGACAGGACCGTCGTGACCGCCGACGCGAAGTCTGCTGTCCATAACTATAAGTTGCTTTCCGTCGACAACCCTCAGCTCCACACCGAGGGCGTCGAAAGGGCCCGCAAAACGGAATACAAGAGCAGGGGCCGCAACATTTTCAGTCGAGAACTCCCCCCGCCTCCGCCGCCTACTGTGCAACCCAAGAAGCCAGAGCCGTCCGGCCCGAAACCAGATGTTCCTCCGCCGCCCCCGCCGCCTCCCACTATTCCGCTGAAATTCTTCGGCTACGGCACTGTTCCCAACGGCACCGTTCGCCTCGCATTTTTTAGCGACGGGCAAGACGTTTACGTTGTCGCCGAGGGCGAACTCTTGCTGAATCGCTTTCGAATCCTCAGGATTGGCAACGCCAATCTTGAATTCGAAGAAATTTCCACGGGCCTCCGCGGCACCGCCAACCTCGACGAGCAGGCAGCGCCGCAATAGTATGAGTGCCACACGCCCACGAACCGCAGGGAAGCACAGCGAGCATGGTTATGCTTTGCTCGTGGTTGTCTTCCTCACCACCGTTCTGCTCATCTCCACCGTGGCGATCGCGCCGAACGTCCTTACCGAAGGCCGGCGCGAAAAAGAAAAAGATATGATTTGGCGCGGGAAGCAATACGCTCGCGGCGTAAAACTTTACTATCGCAAGATGGGGCGATTTCCGACTTCACTCGACGATCTCACCAAGCCAAAGCTGGGTTCGCTCCGCTTTATGCGCCAGGCCTACAAGGATCCGATGAACAAAGAAGACGGTTCCTGGAGATTTATCTACGTGGGGCCCGCAGGCCAGTTGATTGGAAGCCTGAAACCTCGCCAAAGTCTCCAGCTTCCGCAGGTCGGCGCAATCGGTACTCCCGCGAGTGCATTGAATGGGCCGGGCAGCCCCGCACAATCTGGCACCTTCCAATCTGGCACGTTCGGCCAACCTGGGGGAATCGGTCAGCCCAACGCGGGCGCCCAGATGGGCCAAGTCGGGGCGCAGCCTGCCGGGTCAACCTCCGGCGCGAATCCTCCCGCGACAACTGGGAATCCCGTCAGCGCCGACCCGGGCGATGCCTCGGGTAATTCGTCGGCGATTCCTTCGGGCGACACGCCGACGATTATCGGGGGCAACATCATCGGTGTCGGCAGCAAGATCAACAAATCTTCCGTCATCATCTACGACAAAGCCAAGAATTATCGCCTCTTCGAATTTATCTGGGATCCGTCGAAAGACACTTTCGGAGTCGGGCCGGGATTGCAGACGGGAACGGGATTGGGCCAGCCCATTGGACAGCCTCTTGGACAGAATCCTTTCGGCCAGCAACCGGGACTGAATCCTAACAACCCGCAACAAAATCCGACACAAAATCCCCAGCCGCCACAGCAGTAATTTTTATTGCTGCTGACTCTGAGGCTGTTCCGTCCGGGGTGGTGCAGACGCAGCGGCTGGCGCAGGCGGAACTATCTGCACAGGTGAACCGGGCGGCGTAGAGGGAGCCGCCGTTTTCGCGGAAGGCGCGGATTTGCTCTTTTCGTAGCCGCGCTTGACGCGGCGCACGTACGAAATCGTTTCGGCATAGGGCGGAACGCGGCCGTATAGCTGGACTTTGTCCGGGCCGGCGTTGTAGGCGGCGAGCGCCAGGGCGATATCGTTGTTGTACTTCTGAAGCAAGTCGCGCAAGTAGCGGGTCCCTGCGTCGATATTTTCCGCCGGGTCATCGATATTTTTTACACCGAGTTGCGCCGCGGTTTCCGGCAAGAGCTGCATCAGCCCGCGTGCATTCTTGCGCGACACGGCTTTTGGATCGAAGTTGGATTCCACGGCGATGACGCTGGTGATCAGGTCCGCATCCATGTTGTGGCGCTTTGCCGCCGCTTCCACCAGATCGCGGTAAAACGGCTGCGCGCCAGCAGCCGGCGGGGCAGCGGCGGGCAGGGGCGCAAAAGTATCTTCTGGCTCGATGGCCACGACATCGGCGGCGGCGACATCCACGAACCCGCCGTTCAGTTGCAAATGGTATTTGTCTCCCTGGAGCTGGTAGCCCGTCACTTTCAGGCGCTGGCCGCTGCGCAGTACGACGTATTCCGCCCGCAGCGCCGGAGCCGCCAGCATGACAAGCGAGAGCACGAGCGCGACGCGCGTCAGACGCAAGGCGCGGCCTCCCGCAAGGCGAATTGCTCGATGGCCAGGGCTACGCCATTTTCGTCGTTCGTGCCGGTTTCATGCCAGCCGTAGGTTTTCAACTCCGGCACGCTGTTTCCCATGACTACGGGAATCCCGGCGAACGAGAGCATTTCCACGTCGTTGTGGTTGTCTCCGATGGCCAGAATTTCTTCGCGTGCGATGCCGCGCAGCGCCGCCCATTCCGCCAGCGACGATCCCTTGGAGCAGCCTGCGGGGATGACATCAATCATCGCGAAATCCTTGTGCTCGTAGGAAGTTACGGCGAGGCGGAACTCTCCGGCGAAATCCGCGGCGCGCAGCCGGGCTTCCGCTTCGCGCATGGCCGCAATCCTGCCGCTCAGCATCACTTGGATGGGATCCTCCGTCAAGCAACTCTCCAGCGGGCGGGCTAGTCCGATGAATTCCAAGTTCCGCGAATAGTAGGCATAGCGCAGGGAATCGTCTGGGTCAAGCGATTCCAGCATCAGCTGATTCTCGCGCTGTCGGTCGAAAATCACGGCCGCGCCCTCGCGCCACTCCGGGGTGAGATGCAAAACCTGCGCCGCCGTTTGCTTCGGCAAAAGGTGCCGCAGGTGCGTGCGGCCCTCTTTGGAACGGATCAGCGCGCCGTTGCTGACAATCAAGGTCAGCGAGGAATCCAGCTGATGCGCTACGGGCATGGCGAAGTCATAGCGCCGCCCGGTGACCAGCGCCACTTCGATGCCCCGGCGTGCCGCTTCCGCAATGGCCGCGCGGTTGGCTTCGGGAAGCTGCCAGCGGCTGTCCAGCAGCGTTCCGTCAATGTCCAGCGCAATCAGTCTCACGGCCATAGAGTCATTCTACCTTGGATGCGATGCTCCTTGGCCACACTGACCAAGTGGATGGGCACTCCCCCCACCCCGGGTGTTTTTGGGTAAAGAGTGCAGAATTGCTTGAGAATAAAAGAGTTGAGTTTTTCGCCGTGCCAAAGAGTGCGCAAGAATGTGAAAGGAAAGAAGATAGGTCTGAAACACACGTTGAAACGTCCCGACCGGGTCGGGATCTCCAGTCCTCCCCCCCGTGTTTTTGTAAGTGTTGCATCTAAAGGGCTTAGCCTGGCCGTAAGTCTTTTGTTTGCAACATTTGCGTGGAGATCCATAAGTGTTGCAGTTAAAAGACTTAAGGCAATGGTGGGCAGTAACCTCGACAGGGTCGGGGAATGTCACTGGACAGTGGTCAGTGGGGAAGAAACCGGCAGACGTGAATCGGCGAGAGACAAACGGGCGAGGATGTGCGGCGGTACTTCGAGGCTCAGTGTTAACAAACACGGGAGAGAATAGCACGCCTTACTGAGGTTGTTGAGTGTTTTGCAGTGAATAGCCGAAATTGAGGGTTGAACGGCTATTAGGGCGGGCAAATGGTTTCTGTGGACGCGAGACGAATAAGAAAGAAGCAAAGTCAGAAGAGACCCGAAGGCCCAGGTTCAAAAGATAAACCTGGGGACCCTCCGCCAGGGTAGATACGGAGAGGAAAGATGCCGCCCTAAAGGACGGCGCTACATGAGTTGCCAAGATGGGGCGTTTGACACGCTGGAGCGGGAAAGCTAGGCTTTCAGGCCGATGGGAAGCTCAAAACGGAAATTCTGGAGCGATCTCTGACCATGATTACACGTCGTGACTTCGCAAAACTTGCTGGCTTTGCGGCGGGAAGCATCGCTGTGTCTTCCCGCGGGGAGACGCAGGAAAAGCAATCTCCCGCAGCAACCGGAAATCCGGCCGCCGTTGCGAGCGGGTTTGTTCAGAGGCCAGGCGCGGAAATCTACTACGAGCGCGCCGGCAGCGGTCCAGCAATCGTGTTTGCGCATGGGCTGGGCGGGAATCATCTCTCGTGGTGGCAGCAGGTCCCCTATTTCTCACAGCACTATACCTGCATTGCCTTTGCTCATCGCGGATTCTCGCCGTCGCGCATCACATCTGGCAGCGTCGATCCTGCTTTGTTTGAAGAGGACCTACTGGCGCTGGTTGACAAACTTGAACTGACGGACGTTCAACTCGTCGCGCAGTCCATGGGGGGGTGGACATGCCTGAACTTTGCTCTGCGCCATCCGAGGCGCGTCCGGGCTTTGGTCATGGCGTCCACGGGAGGCGCGGTTGATCTGAACACACTCGACGCAGCTGACCGCAAGGGCATTGAAACCTGGGTTACAGCGCACGGTGGGATTGAGGCTGAGCTTCGCAAGAGGGCCATTCATCCGGCCGCCGGAGAACGGATGGCGCGCGAGCAACCTGCTCTGGAATTCTTGTATCGGGAAATAGACCGCCTGAGCAGTGGCCTCGATAAAGAGGCGCTTCGCGCAAGACTATTGGCCGCGCGGACTCTGCCGGCGGAACAGTTAAAGCGGCTGGCGGTGCCGGTGCTGTTCATCTCCGGGAAGGAGGACATCGTCTTTCCGCCTCCCGCGGCGGCGGCGTTTGCACGTCTCGTTCCTGGAGCCAAGCTGGAATCGGTTCCTGAAGCGGGACATTCTGTTTATTTCGAGCGGCCTGAGATTTTCAATCGTTTGGTATCGGACTTTTTTAGGATACACGCAGGGCCCGCTGCGGGCTCCGCGTCTTAAGTCGCTACTCAAAGAGCATCGCCCACCCCTGCCCCGAATCCAACAAGTAATCGTGTCAAATTTCTGAGTGCCCAAGCGCGGCTGAAGTGTATCTAAGAAGCGGAATGGAGGATTTTCATGTCTAAAGTCTGGCTGGTAACCGGGAGCGCAAGCGGTTTGGGCCGCAACATTGCTGAAGCTGTGCTGGCATCGGGAGATCGCCTCGTGGCAACGGCCCGCGATCCTCGGCGTCTTGAAGATCTGGTGAAGAAGTACGGCGATCAGATTCGCACCGCTCCCCTTGACGTGGCAGATGAGCGTGCGGCCCGTGCCGCTGTGCAGGTGGCGGTGGATGCGTTCGGGCGTCTAGATGTGGTCGTGAACAACGCAGGTTATGGTGATATTGCACCGTTCGAGCAGTTGAGCCCGGAAAGGTTCAGGGCGCTGATTGACACCAACTTTTATGGTGTTGTCTACATGACCCGCGCTGCGCTACCGGTTATGCGAAAGCAAAGGAGCGGGTGCATCCTTCAGATATCTTCAGTGGGCGGTCGCTTAACCCGCCCCGGCAATGCTGGGTATCATGCTGCGAAATGGGCTGTTGGGGGGTTCACCGAGTCTGTCGCCAAGGAAGTTGCTCCTTTTGGCGTCAAGATGTGTGCGCTAGAACCCGCCGGAATTCGCACGAACTGGGGCGTGCGAGCGAACGAAAACACACCTGACCTGCTCCCGGATTATGAACCGTCTGTGGGCGCAGTAATCAATGCGCTGAAGCCTTACTGGGGCAAAGAGACCAGCGATCCGGTCAAGGTGGCTCAGGTCGTGCTTCGTCTGGCCGAGAGCGATCAGTTACCTGCACATCTGCTGTTGGGCAGCGACGCCGTTCAGTACGCCGGCCAAGCCGAGGCAACGCGCGCCGCCGATGCGGAACGCTGGCGAGACGTTAGCGTCTCGACGGACGTCAATGCTTCGGTGGCCGTGCCTGCGTTGCGATTCTAAGCGGATGGAGGCAGTACTCCGATCAAGGTCGGAGCATGCGAGAAGCAGAGGTGTGCCGCGCCTACGGCGCTCGGGATTGCGTTTGCGCTTTTTCCCAGCCCTTACCGGCTGGGCTAACTTGTGGCGCGCCGCTGGCGCTGGAGCGTTTGCGCGAGAAGGTAGAAGCGCTTCCGGTCGTACAGCTCCCAAAAAAAGGCGTGTGCTAGACTTTCTCGGTGATGACGAAACCCACGAATGTCGTTGAGCTAGAATGCTCGGCCTGCGGCAAGAAATACGACGCGTCCAAAGAACAGCACCTGTGCACGTGCGGGAAGCCCCTGCTGGCGCGGTATGACCTGCGGCGGGCAGCGGCCACGCTGACTCTCAAAAGCTTGCAATCGCGCCTGCGCACGCTCTGGAGGTACGCGGAAGTTTTGCCGAACGATCCGCCGGTATCGCTTGGGGAAGGCATGACCGCGTTGGTGCATGCGGAGCGGCTGGGGGCGGCAATTCCTTGTGAGCAAGGGGGACGCTATGGGCAGAGAGGCCTGCAGAAGCTGTTCATCAAGGACGAGGGGTTGAATCCTACGGGTTCGTTCAAGGCGCGGGGAATGACTGCGGCGGTTTCGCGTGCCAAGCAGCTGGGCGCGAAGGCGTTGGCGGCTCCTACGGCCGGGAATGCGGGAGGAGCGCTTGCTGCTTACGCCGCGGCTGCGGGGCTGCCAGCGGTCATTGTGATGCCCGCGGACACGCCTTCCGCGAATGTGATGGAATGCCAGGCCTTCGGCGCCAAGGTCATCAAGCTGAATGGGTTGATCTCCGATTGCGGCAAATACGTGGCTGAGCACAAGGACCGCGAAGGCTGGTACGACGTTTCTACCCTCAAGGAGCCTTACCGCATCGAAGGCAAGAAGACCATGGGGTACGAATTGTGGGAGCAGTTTGGAGGAAAACTGCCCGACGTGATTCTTTATCCTACGGGAGGAGGCGTCGGCTTGATCGGCATGTGCAAAGCGTTTGACGAAATGCAGGAGATGGGCTGGATCGGGGCAGAACGGCCGCGCATGGTGGCCGTCCAGGCCGAAGGATGCGCGCCTATCGTGCGCGCTTGGGAGGCTCACCAGAATTCGGCGCAGTTCTTCGAGAACGCCGCGACGGTCGCGTCCGGTTTGCGCGTGCCCGGACCGCTGGGCGATTTCTTGATCCTGAGCATGCTTCGGCAAACGAAGGGCACGGCGCTGACTGTCACCGATGAAGAGATGCTCGACGCGGGAAGGGAACTTGCGTCGCTCGAAGGAATTTTCGCCGCTCCGGAAGGTGCGGCAACCGTGAGTGCAACAAGAAAGCTCGCTGCGTCCGGCTGGATCAAGCCGGAAGAAACGGTGGTGCTTTTTAATACCGGCACCGGGTACAAATACGCCGAAGCCTGGCAACGGGCGCTGCAGTCTGGGCCAGGGGCGTAGCGCCGTGGCCACCCGCAGACTTTATTACGACGACGCCTTTCTGAAAGAATTCACTGCGCGGGTGATGCACTGCGAAGTGTTGCCTCCGGATCTGAACGCGGGGATCACGGGAACGGTCTGGGGACTCATTCTGGATCGCACGGCGTTTTATCCCACGTCCGGCGGGCAGCCCAACGATTTGGGGAAAATCGGCGACGCCAACGTGCTCGACGTTCGCGATGAAGGCGAGACAATCCTACACGTTGTCGATCGCAAGCCGTCGGATCCGGAGGTGAACTGCTGCATCGACTGGCCGCGCCGATTCGACCACATGCAGCAGCACACCGGCCAGCACTTGCTGTCCGCCATGTTTCAGGAACGCTTCGGGCTGCCCACGGTTTCGTTCCATATGGGAAACGAAATGTGCACGATTGATCTGCGCGGCCCCGAACCGGCTGACGAAATTCTTGAGGGCGCGGAACGCGCCGCGAATCGTGTTGTCTTCGAGAATCGGCCCGTCAACGTCCGCTACGGAACCGCGGACCAATTGTCGGAACTCGGGGTGCGCAAAGAGGTGGAGCGCGACGGGATTCTGCGAGCTATCGAGATCGAAGGTGCTGATTTGCAGCCCTGCGGCGGCACGCACGTGAAGAGCACGGGCCAGATCGGAGTCGTACTCGTGCGCCGCTGCAGCAGAGTCCGGCAGGATTGGCGTGTGGAATTTGTCTGCGGGGGCCGCGCGGAGCGCGTCGCGCGCCATGATTTTCACTTGGTGCGTCAGACTGCCGAAAAATTGGCTTGCGCGCAGGAAGACGTTGTCTCCGCTGCATCGCGCGCAGTGGCGGAACGCGACGCGAACTTCAAGACGGTTCGCGCGCTGCTACAACGCCTTGCAGAAGCCGAAGCCGCGGTTGCTTTACAGGCTACGCCGCCTGGTCCGCAGGGTGTGCGCATCCTCTCCCGTGTGTTTGAAGGTATTCCAGCGGATTACCTTGGATTCTTCGGCACGGCATTCGCGAAATCCGAGAAGACGATTGCACTCCTCGCCACGGCTGAGGATGGCCAGTTGCTCTTTGCCCAAGATCCTTCCGCGGGGAAGGACATGAACGGTCTTCTCAAACGGGTTTTGGAAGAAGCCGGGGGCAAGGGCGGAGGGACTCGCGATTTCGCGCGCGGCCGCTTGAATGACGGCGCCTCCGTGAAGCGAGCGCTTTCTCTCGCCGAGAAACTTTTGGGTTAGAAGAATCGCGTGCGCACACGATCCGGCAGCTTTTGCAAATCCACCAGCGTCAGGAAATCGATGGTCTTGAATGCGCGGTCGATGGCGGGCGGTCCGCAGACGCGCGCGGAAATATCCAGGTAGGCGCGGAACAGCCGGGGAAGGCGCGGAGGCGCGGCGCGCGAACCGTTCGGCTGGCACTCGCGTCCCTTCACGGGGTTGGTTCTCAGCGATCGCTCGACGAGATATTTGTCCCGCAACACTTCATAGAGCGCCATTCCTTCAGCCTCATCCTGAGAGGACAAGGAACTGCAACCAATCAGATAACACGCGCCGCAGCTCATGGCGTATCGCGCGATGCCTTTCCACAGCATGTGCAAGACGTTGGTATTGCGGTAGTCCTCATGGACACAAGCCCTGCCCAGCTCAAGGACTTCGGCGCGCAGCGCTTCGAACGGGCTGAAATCAAAAAACTCCTCGCCGTAATAACCCAGATTCCCCTTTGCGCGATAGCCGCTCTGCATGCGATACGTTCCGGCCAGCTTCCCCGTGGAAGCATCACGCACCATTAAGTGGTCGCAGATAAAATCGAAGCGGTCGCGGTCAAGACCAATGCGGGCCGAGCTGTCGAGTCCCTCGCCTAGCTCACAATTAAAAACCAGATAACGTAGCCGCTGACAGTCGATGACATCTTCCAGAGTTTGCGCCATCCCCACGCGGAAGAGATCGGTAGTGGCAAGGGGATTCCCGCAGTCGTGCAGCAGAACAGCGGTCTTTTGCATGGTTTAAGTTTCGAATGGGGCACATTACGGGAATGTTTCAGAAGTATGATTTGGATGTTTTCGGGGGGTGGCCGATACGATACAACAGCCAGACGCATAGTCTTAGCTCGGCACTCCTCCAAGGGCTTTGTAGAGGGCGATTACCGCGACGTAGACTTCCATTTCGCTTTCGGCGACGGCATCTTCGGCTTGCAACTGGGTGCGTTCGGCATCCAACAAAGAGAGAAAATCGACGACTCCTTCGCGATAACGCAAGCGGGCAATGTCGGCGGCGCGCTTGCTCTCGCGAGCCTGATCGTTCAGCTTGATGAGCCGGGTTTGCTGCGCATGGTAATTCGCGAGCGCGCTTTCCGTTTCTTCAAGGGCGCGGAGCACGGTATCTTCGTAGAAGGCGAGAGTCTCTTCCGTGGCGGCGTTCGAACCGCGCACGCGAGCGCGTGCCCGGCCTAAATCGAACGCAGACCAGGACAACCCCGGTGATACTGACCATGCTCGGGAGTCTCCGGTAAAAAAGGTGCTACCTCGCCCAGCCAGGAATCCGAGGAATCCGGAAACGCTCACCTGAGGAAACAGGCTTGCGACCGCGACTCCTTGACGCTCCGTGGCTGCGGCTAACCTTCGTTCGGCAGAGCGGACATCGGGCCGGCGCTGGAGCAGCTCGCCAGGGTTGCCGATAGGCAGAGCTTTCGCGATGGCTGGATAATCGTGCGGCGCGAGATCCGCGTTGAGTTCGCCGGGGCGCGTCCCGGTGAGCACTGCCAACCGGTATTCCGCACGAGACACATCAAAGTCCAAGGATGGAATCGTGGAATCAATGGCGGCTACGCGGGCAGCGGCGCTGGCAACGTCCTGCTCTTCACCTACACCCGCGTCGCGGCGGAGTTGCGTCAGCCGGAGGGTCTCGCGCTGGTTCGTAAGACTGCGTTCGGCAACGGCGAGGCGCCATTGCGCGCCGCGAAGCTCGAAGTAATTGCGAGCGAGTTCGGCGACTACGCTGACTTGGACATCGTGGAGATCGGCCTCGAATGCCTGGTTCTCGGCGCGAGCTGCCGCGACTCCGTGGCTGACGCGTCCGAACAGGTCGGCTTCCCAGAAAGCGTCGAACCCGGACGTAAAGGTGTTGATGGTGCGACGCTGGTCCCCGAAGCCGGGAATCTGTTGTTTGCTGTACTGGTAGGAAGCCTCGACAGGTACGGTCGGGTAGCGATCCAGTTTTCTTTCGTCGAAGATGGCGCGGGACTCGGCGAGCCGGGCACGGGCGATTCGAATGCTGTTGTTTGATTTCAAGGAGCGATCCACAAGCGAGTCGAGGACGGGATCTTCAAACTGTTTCCACCAGCGTGCATCAAAGGGCGCTTCCGTTTCCAGGCTAGAGTCGGTTGCGTGATATTTGACGTCGGCAGGCTGCGGCGCTTTGTAATGGGGACCCACGGCGCATCCGCTAAGGAGCAGCAGTCCGGCGAGGGGAAAGAAGATTTTTTGAGAGCGTGTCAGCACAGGCTTATGCCTCCACCGAGGTCGCGTCTGACAGACCTGCGTTCGCGGCGACTTTCTTGTTCTCGCGGCCCTCAACCAATCTGCGAACCAAAACGTAGAAGACCGGAGTGAGCACCAAGCCAAACGCGGTGACGCCAAGCATGCCAAAAAATACGGCGACGCCAATGGCACGGCGCATTTCCGACCCGGCACCTGTAGACAGCACCAGAGGAATGACGCCCATGGTGAAAGCGAGAGAAGTCATCAGGATCGGACGCAAGCGCAAACGGCAAGCTTCCAGCACGGCATCGACTCTGTTCATGCCGTCCTGAAGCTGTTTCTCCCTGGCAAACTCGACGATCAGGATGGCGTTCTTGCAGGCCAAACCGACCAGAACAATCAAACTAATCTGGGTGAAGACGTTATTGTCGCCGTTCAACAGCCAGACGCCGGCGATGGCGGAAAACAGAGTCATGGGAACAATCAGGATGATTACGAAGGGCAGCGACCAACTTTCGTACTGGGCGGCGAGCACGAGGTACACGAGGAAAACGGAAAGCGGGAAAATGTAAACCATGGTGTTGCCAGCAAGAATCTTCTGATAGGTGAGCTCGGTCCATTCGTATTTCATTCCGTTTGGCAATTGCTCGTTGAGCACCTTGGCGATAGCAGCCTCGGATTGCCCGGTACTGTATCCGGGCGCAGCCGCGCCATTGATTTCCGCGGCGGGGAATCCGTTGTAGCGCATAATGCGGTCGGGTCCGTAAATGGACTTAACGCTGACGATCGAGCCCAGCGGAATCATTTCTCCGGCTGCGTTTCTTGTCCTGAGGTGATTGATATCTTCCGGCTGCAATCGGTACGGCGACTCCGCCTGCACGTTCACCTGGTAGGTCCTGCCAAAACGATTGAAGTCGTTGACATAAAGCGAACCCAGGTAAACCTGCATGGTGTCAAAGACATCGCTGAGGGGAATGCCGTAGGTCTTGGCCTTTTCGCGGTCCACATGAGAGTCGATTTGGGGCACGTTGATGTCGAAGCTGGAAAACACTCCCACCAGGTCGGGTGTCTGGTTGCCTTTCTGCAGCGTGGCAGTGGTCTCTTTGTAGAGCGATTCCAAGCCCATGCCGCCGCGATCTTCAATGTAGAGTTTGAAGCCGGCAACCGTGCCAATTCCCTGAACAGGCGGGGGAGGGAATATGGCGATAAACGCTTCCTGGATGGACCCGTATTGTTTGTTCAGATCCGCTGCGATGGCATTTGCGGAAAGCTCAGGAGACTTTCGCTCCTCTGAAGGTTTCAATGTAGCGAAGACAATTCCGGAATTCGGGCTGTTGGTGAAGCCGTTGATCGATAGGCCGGGAAATGCAACGGCGTTCTGAACTCCCGGATGTTTCAAAGCAATGTCGGACATCCTGCGAATCACATCTTCGGTGCGATCGAGCGTCGCGCCGTTCGGCAACTGCGCAAACGACACGAGATATCCTTTATCCTGCGTGGGAACAAATCCTGCGGGCACGCGAGAGAAACCGAGAATGGTGAGCCCGATCAGTCCGGCGTAGACCACAACAGCAATCGCACTGGAACGCAGTGTGTGCGTTACAAGGTTTCCATAACCGCCAGATGCGCGGCCAAAGAAGCGGTTGAACAGCCTGAAAAACCAACCGAGCACGAAATCAATCGCCCGGGTAAGGCGATCCTTTTTCGCCCCATGAGGTTTCAAGAGCAACGCAGCCAGCGCCGGACTCAGCGTGAGTGAGTTGAACGCTGAGATCACCGTGGAAATGGCGATGGTCAGCGCGAACTGCTTATAGAACTGTCCCGAAAGTCCCACGATGAACGCCGTGGGAACGAAGACCGCGCACAACACCAAAGCGATGGCTACGATCGGTCCGCTGACTTCTTCCATCGCGCGGCGCGTAGCTTCATGCGGTTCATGTCCTAGTGCAATATTTCGCTCGACGTTCTCGACAACGACGATCGCATCGTCTACCACAATCCCAATCGCCAGCACCAGCCCAAACAGCGACAACGTGTTGAGCGAAAAGCCCAGCGCCAGCATGATGGAAAACGTTCCAACTAGAGACACCGGAAGCGCCAGCAGCGGAATGATGGACGCGCGCCATGTTTGCAGGAAGACGAGCACCACGAGCACAACCAGGATCAGCGCTTCGATAAACGTGTGGCCGACTGCCTGAATCGATTCGCGAACGAAAACTGTCGGGTCATAGACGATTTTGTAGTCCACGCCCTCCGGAAATGATTTCTTGAGACGTTCCATGGTGTCGCGTACTTGTTGCGAAGTTTGGAGCGCGTTCGAGCCAGGCCGCTGCGAGATTGGAAGAGCGGCTGCGGGTTTGTTGTCCAACAAACTTCGGAGTGCGTACGTGCTGGAGCCCAGTTCGACTCGGCCCAAATCGCGTATGCGCGTAATCTGGCCATCCTTGGCGGCACGCACAATGATATTGCCGAATTCTTCCTCGGTGGTGAGGCGCCCCTGGGTGTTGACAAGCAATTGAAACGCTGTGCTTCCTGTATTTGTCGGTGGGGCACCAAGCACCCCCGCCGCAACCTGGACGTTTTGCTCGCGAATTGCCTGGACCACGTCCGTGGCGGTCAAATTGTGCGAGGCCAATTTGTTGGGGTTGAGCCATACGCGCATGCTGAAATCGCCAGCGCCGAAGATCTGTACATTGCCGACGCCCGGGAGGCGGCCCAACTCGTCTTTCACTTGGAGAATGGCGAGATTGGCCAGGTACAGCATGTCGTAACGGTTGTCCGGTGAGACCAGGTGCACAACCATCAGCAAATCGGGTGAGGTTTTTTCCGTCGTTACGCCGAGGCGCTGGACTTCCTCCGGCAATCGCGGCAGCGCCTGCGATACACGGTTCTGCACTTGCACCTGTGCGTTGTCGAGGTCCGTGCCCAGTCCAAAAGTGATCGTCAGAGTCATCACGCCATCGGCCGTGGCTTGCGAAAACATGTAGAGCATGCCTTCGACGCCGTTAATCTGCTGTTCGAGGGGCGAGGCCACGGTGTCGGCGATGACCGTGGGATTTGCGCCTGGATAGGTTGTGCGTACGACGACGGTGGGCGGTACGACTTCCGGATACTCGCTCAGCGGAAGACGGAAATACGCGAGTGCTCCAATCACAAAAATGATTATGGAAATAACGGCGGCAAAAATGGGGCGCTTGATGAAAAAAGTAGAGATATTCATGGCCGTCCCGGACTACTCCCGCGCTTTCGATTCGCGGGATTCTCTTCTTGACCTACCAGGGCGGATCGCGTGGATGCATCGCCCAAGGCGTTAGCTTGGCTCGCCATGGAAACCTTCCTGGGTGTGACAGCGGCTCCGGGACGCACGCGCTGCAGACCGCTGACGACGATAATGTCGCCTGAGCGCAAGCCATCGCGCACCACGCGCAGTCCCTCCGTCATCGGGCCGAGTTTCACGGGGCGATACTCGAGGGTGTTGTTCTTTCCGAGTACAAAGACGTATTTTTGATTCAAATCGGTGATGACGGCTTCGTCTCTTGCGAGGCACCCACGCTGGGCCCCGCCTCCTTGCAACCGAATCCGCGCAAAAAGCCCCGGGGTCAGCGCCAAATTCTTGTTCGCGAAAGTGGCGCGCAAGCGAATCGTTCCTGTCGAAGAGCTGACCTGATTGTCCACAAAGCTCACCTGGCCGGAGTGAGGGAATCCGTCTTCGTCCGCCAAGCCTAATAGGGCTGCGCCGCGGAGATCGTGAGAAGTCGTCCCGTGGGTTTGCGTGACACGCGCATACTTGAGGAACGTCTGCTCATCGACATCGAAATAGACATAGATGGGATCGAGCGAAACCAGACTGGTCAGGGGCTTGATCTGCCCGGCTCCGCCTTCGACCAAATTGCCTTCGGTGATCTCTGCACGCCCCACGCGACCTGTAATCGGCGCGGTGACGCGTGTGAACTCCAGATTCAGCTCCGCGCCACGAAGGGCCCCCTCGGTGGAAGCGATGCGAGCATCCGCTTCGTTGCGGACTGCGGCGCGCCGGTCGTACTCTTCGGCCGACATCCCATCATTGTTATGAAGGCGTTCGGCGCGCTCGAAATCGCTTTGCGCTCGCGAACGCTGCGCTTTTGCCTGCGAGAGTTCGCCCCTTAGACGGTCCACTTCGGCCTGGAAGGGACGCGCGTCGATCTGAAACAGGAGGTCGCCCTGGCGAACGATCTCGCCTTCCCTAAAGTGCACGCTCTGCAAGTAGCCAGAAACACGCGGGCGCACTTCCACGGTATGGACGGCTTCCAGGCGGCCCGTGAACTCATCATTATCGCCTATTTGCTTGCAGATGACTTCCGCTACGCTTACCTCCGGAAGGACTGGGGCCTTGGGTTGGGCTGAACTGGAACACCCGGCATTTAGGCCAGCAAGAGTCGCCAGAGCAATGGCCAGGATGCCCCGCGGCCTAATATTGCTGAGCGTCATACTCTTCCGTTGATGCGTTGTTTCAAGTTGCATGTCCCTCTCCAAAAGGAGCTTCGCTGCTTTGCTGTTCGACGATTGGTGCCGGAGGCCTACCGAGCTGCTTGGAAATGCAGCCCTGATACCGTCGTGGTCAAGATAGATGAAGAATGGGGGAGCATGGTTACATCGAGATAGGTGACACGGAAGCGATACATGGTATACAATGTGCAACCAAGCCCAGTATGGCTAAGCGTCCAGAACTCTGTCCGGTAGAAGCCACCGCACGTATCGTCGGTGGACGATGGAAAGGTGTCGTTCTCGAACAACTTTTCCATGGCACCAAGCGTTTCTCCGAACTAAAGCGTGGTATTACCGGAATCACACAACGAGCGCTCGCCCAGCAACTGCGCGAACTGCAGAACACGGGAATCGTTGAGCGTACTGTGTACCCTGACAGGCCGCCACGAGTGGTGTACACGATTACTCCTCTGGGAAAGTCGCTGAAGCCTCTGCTGGATGCGATGTGCCACTGGGGCAAGTCTCACTCAGCGGCCATGGCATTGAAAAAGCTTCGGGCTTCCGATCAACTGCAATAAAACCGTTCTGTTGGATGACGTGCGACCACCTCCTCTGTTTCCGTTTAATTTGATTACTGTTTGGCCGTTAGTGTGAGGAGCCAGGGCCAGCGGACCTGAATTTGCGCGTGAAAAAGACCAAGGGCGCTCCGATCAGACAGGCGCAACCCAAGAGCCAGAAGCAATCGAGGGACGCCATGAAAGAAGCCTGCTGATCCAAGATCCGGCCGAATTGCGCGTGCGCGTGTGTCGCTGCGTCGGCTGCAGAGTAACCATGCCTCGCAAAATACGCGGACAGCTTTGTTAGAACCGCCTGGTAGCTTGCGTTCAGCGGAGTGGCGTGGGCGACAAGCACCGAACGGTGGTACTGCGTGCGGCGCGCCACCACTGTAGTGGCAAACGCGATGCCAAAGCTTGCTCCCTGATTTCGGAATAGATTCGTCAGACTGGAAGCCTTATTGTTCTTGTCTTTTGGCAAGAATGAATAGGCGAGCTGGCTCACAGGAATGAAGAGCGGCGCGATGCCCAGGCCCTGAATCGCGCGAGCAAACGCCTCGTGCTTATAGTCGGTGCCGAGATCGAAACTTGCGTAGTACCACATGCTGAGAGCGAAAATGACGTAGCCCACTGCAATCATCGGCTTCACGCCGACCTTGGGCAGCAGCCTTACCATGACCGGCGCCAATACGACGATCACCATCGCTCCGGGACCCAGGACGAGCCCTGCGTCGGTGGCGGTGTAGCCATAGAGGCTCTGGAGCATTTGGGGAATCAGAACCGTTGACCCGAAAAGTGTGAAGCCGAACAGAAAATAAAAAAAGTTGGCGATGGCGAAGTTGCGTTCGCCGAGAAGCCGAATCTCCACCACGGGATCGGGGTGCCGCCACTCCCAGACAGCGGCAACGACCAGAGCGACCACCGCCACGGTGAAGAAAATTACGATGAAGTTGCTTTCAAACCAGTCTTCCGTTTGGCCGCGATCGAGCACGACTTCAAGGCATGCGAATCCGAGGGCGACAAGCAGAATTCCCAGGCCGTCAATCTTGAGCTTGCCGGCTTGGCGGGCCGCCTCGACCTGACGGGTGAATTCGGGTGGGTCGGACACCAAACGCTTGGTGAGGACGAGCGACAGGATTCCAATAGGGACGTTGATGAAAAAAACCCAACGCCAACTCCAGCTATCGGTGATCCAACCTCCCAACGGAGGGCCTATCGCCGGCGCGGTCACAATGGCCATGCTGTAGAGAGCAAAAGCCGCCGGCCGCTTGCTCGGCGGAAATGTGTCTACCAGAATGGCTTGCTCCACAGGCGCAAGTCCGCCTCCGCCAACGCCCTGCAAGACGCGGAAGAAAATCAGCAAGCCCAAGCTGGGCGCTAAACCACACAACAGGGAACTTACGGTGAACAGAAGCACGCAAGCCATGTAATAGCGCTTGCGTCCGAAGACGCGGCTCAGCCACGCGGAAAGCGGCAGCACTACAGCGTTAGAGACCAGATAGCTGGTTAGCACCCAGGTACTTTCGTCGTAGCTGACGGCCAGACCGCCCGCGATGTGCGGGAGGGCGACGTTGGCGATAGCCGTGTCCAGCAGTTCCATGAACGTGGCGAGGGTGACCACGATGGCCACGATCCAGGGATTGATTGCGGGTCGCGTTGCGGCCACATTGGGAAGGGAAATGGTAGCTGCGGCGGCGCTCATGGGGTTTCCTGGCTGCTTTGATGCGATAAGAGACCGGTCGGTCGCATCTAATATGTGCTACGATCGAATTAGCGACCAGTGGGTCGCAAAGCTGGCTAGGTGGGGAGGGCCGATATGCGCAAAGGCGAGGAAACCCGGCAGGAGATCATTCGCAAGGCGGCGCCTATCTTCAATCAGAGAGGCTACGACGGTGCAGCGTTGTCCGACCTTATGCGGTCGACAGGGCTAGAAAAAGGTGGGATCTACCGGCACTTTAAAAGCAAGCAGCAACTTGCGGCGGAGGCCTTCGACTACGCCTGGAAGCTGGCGATCGATACACGGTTTGAGGGAACGCAGGACGTCCCGAATGCCGTGGATCGCCTGAAACTGTTCGTCCGGAACTTTCGGGACCGGCGGGCTGGACTGGTGCCGGGAGGGTGTCCGCTGCTTAACACGGCCATCGATTCCGATGACGCGCATCCACAGTTACGGAAGAAAGCCCGCCGGGCGCTCGATTACTGGCTAGAGCGGCTGCAATCCATTGCCGAGGAAGGAAAGCGAAAGAATGAGGTCCGCTCCACCATCGATTCGGAGGAATTGGCCGCGCTGATTGTGAATACACTCGAAGGTGGCTTGATGGTGAGCCGTCTGCAACGGAGGGACGGCGCCCTTGATTTGGCCTGCCGTCACCTGGAGGAGTATCTCGAAACGAACATTCGCGCGAAGAAACCTAAGAACCGGGTGGAAAAGTCATGAGTGCGCCGGAGATTCCCTTGAAAGCTGATTTTAGGACTAGAGCGAAAACAAACGATGTTCCCGTGGCGCGGCTGATTGGATTTGAAGCGAAAGAGATTGCCGATGGACGCGCCATAGTCACGTTGGCAGCCGGACCAAGGCATGCAAACCCGATGGGCACGCTGCACGGCGGAATTCTTTGCGACATTGGGGACGCCGCGATGGGAATGGCGTTCGCGAGCACACTTGCGCCGGAGGAAACTTTCACAACCGTGGAATTGAAGATCAATTTCTTCAGGCCCGTGTGGGAGGCTAATTTGAAGGCCGAGGGCAGAGTGGTGCGCCGGGGGCGCAGTCTCGGGTACGTGGAGTGTGAAATCACGGATGAAGGCGGGCAGCTCATTGCCAAGGCGTCCTCGACTTGCATGGCGCTCAGAGGGGAACACGCCAAGGGACGCTAAGCGTCAAGGGGCGGCCCTGTTTCCCATTTACCGGCGTGGGCTGGGTGATGGTCTTGAGTTCTGCAAGCCGAGGCAAGGAAGTTCACTAACTTGAATGAGTGAGGCAGCCGGAGTACCTTATTCCTAGTCTCCAGCGGTGAGGTTTGCCGCTTGTACTGTGGGCCCGGGACGAAACGAGGCCTTTCCACGCAAATCTTGTCTGTGTGAAATTGGAAGCGCCATGGCCACAGCAGCTCAAGATCACCTCGGCCGTTCAAGCAAGAAATTATCTCACGGCGACTGCGTCGATTCGGTAGTCAACAGGGAGAGCCTGCTGTCCGAGCCCAAGGAAATCTCTGACTCGTGGCGACGGTGTCAGGTCGACTACCGTGTGGACGCAAAGAGCCGCTCGACACCCCACGTCGTTACGCAAGGCGAACTGAAGGTTTCCCGGGAACCCGTGGCCAACATACTCGTTCAGGCCCAGGACGAGATGGACCGGCTTTATGCGGTCGTCCGCCAGCAAGCGTACGTCGTTCTGCTGTGCAACAGTGACGGAGTTGCGGTTCATCACCGCGGAGATGAGGCCAGGGCCGAAGAGTTCAAGAAATGGGGCATCTGGCTTGGGGGAGTGTGGTCGGAGCAAGCGGAAGGGACCAACGGCATTGGTACATGCATTACGGATCAACGGCCGATTCTTGTGCATTGCGGCCAGCACTTTCGCAGCCGGCACACACAGTTAAGCTGTGCCGGCGCGCCCATTTTTGACCCGCACGGCCAATTGGCTGCTGTCCTGGATGTTTCCCGAGTGGATCGGGAAGGCGACAATCGACCGTTCCCATTGGTTCTCGAGACAACGATAGTCTCCGCCCGAGCGATCGAGGAACGCATGTTTCGCGAGCATTTTCGCTACGCGTGGACCATTGCGGCTGCCCCGTCGGACGATTACGGCGCCGGATTGCTTCTCGCTGTCGACAATGACCAGCTTATCCTTGGCGCCGATCGAGTCGCTCGCGAAGTTTTTGCGCTGAGTGACAAGAGGCTGGCGGACGGAATGCATTTGTCAATGTTCTTCGCGTATGACGCTTCGCTCTTCCGTCGAAATGACGGGCAGGACATTCCCGTTCGGTTGATGGGCGCGGGTATTGAGGGGCGGCGGTGGAGCGTGTTGCTTACGCCGCCGCTCAACAGATCTAGGGTAGCGCGTAGCTGGGGGGAAGCAGTTGCCCACTCCCGGGCACGAATTAGCACTCTTGGCCGATTGCCTGTAGCCGAGTCGCCAGCACCCAGCCGTGGCGGACTACCACCAGGACTTACGCGCCGCATCTGCGACTACATCGAATCGAATCTCAGCCAGAAAATTGGCCTCGCTGCCCTGGCTGCCATGTCCGGGCTTTCCACGCAACATTTTGCGCGCGCGTTCCACGAATCAGTGGGGATGCCCCCGCACGGTTATTTACTACGCCGACGGCTGGAACATGTCGAGCACATGCTGCGAGAGACGCAACTGCCTCTGTCCGAAATTGCACTGGCGACAGGTTTTTCTGACCAGAGCCACCTCGCACGCCACTTCCATCGACTGACGGGCGTGTCCCCGAGCGTCGCGCGTTGGAAGGCACGGTGAGCCCGGCTCCAACGCAGATCAGCACAGATCTCAAGTCAGTCGCGGATTCCGTGACCCGCGAGAGGGCTGAACGTCTGTCCCACACTTGATGACTCGTTGAGAGCGCTGGCCTCCGAATGGCGGTAGGCGGCATTTTTCCCTGGTAGCGTACCCCACCATTGAAGCAAGAACGTTCCAATCACAGCTGATTCGTCCAAGACTGCCTTGGCAGGACGCTGGCAGTATCCACCGATAGTTTTTTAAAGGCTGGGCTTAGGGGGTGAACCAATGGAAAAGAGCGCCGCAATTCTCATGCAGCCTCAGTCAGTTGCACTCAAAGAATCAGTACGCCTCTCGTTTGTTCCGCTTTTGCTCGCATTGCTCCTCGGAATGATTTGTTTATGGGGAGTACCTGAAACCTCCAAAGAGTTCGCTCAGCAAACCCAGACCAGATGGTTCCTCTTAATGTGTGCCGCGGTGCTCGCGTGCATTGTGTGGGCGCGCTATCAGTGGCGTGGCCGGCAGATGATGGCCCGCCTGGACTTGCAATTCAAGGAGCGACTTTCAGAACGAGCGCGCATCGCTCAAGATTTGCACGACACGCTTTTGCAAGGCCTTTTAAGCGCCTCCATGCAGCTTCATGTCGTGGATGAGCAATTGCCGGCGGACTCGACGGCAAAACCGCGGGTACGACGCGTTCTCGATCTGTTGGCGCACGTTATCGACGATGGTAGGGACGCCATTCGGAGCCTCCGCCCGTCCAACCAGAGTTCTCAGGATCTAAAACGGGCATTCCTACAAAGCTACGAGGAGCTCGCCGTCCAGAGGGAAGTCAGCAAGACTGGCTTTCGGTTCATTGTTGGGGGCGTGCCTCGGCCGTTGCACCCTGCTACCCACGATGAAATTTATCTAATCGGTCGAGAAGCGCTGATAAACGCCGTTCGCCACTCCCGCGCGAGCGAAATCGAAGTTGAACTTGAGTACGCTGTTAAGTCCTTGCGGGTCTTGATTCGCGATAACGGCTGCGGGATCGATACTCAAGTGCTGCGTTCGGGACGCGATGGCCACTGGGGCTTGTCAGGCATGCGCGAGCGCGCGCAAAGAATGGGGGCGAAATTCAGAGTTTTAAGCCGCGTGGGGGCAGGTACAGAGGTCGAGCTGTCGGTGGCCGGCGAAATCGCCTTTGAGCTTCAGCCGAATGATCGTACCGCTGGATTGTTATCCGGACCCTATCGCGGAAAAAAGCGAAACGAAAAAGCACCATGCGGAAGCGAGCAGGTTCGATGACCAAAGAGGCTCAGATCCGGATCCTCAGCGTAGACGATCATCCACTATTGCGCGAGGGCCTCGCCGGGGTGATCAACAATCAACCTTACATGCTGTTAGTTGCGCAGGCTTCAAATGCACAGGAAGCCATTCACCAATTTCGGAAGCATAAGCCAGACGTGACTCTCATGGACCTCAGGCTTCCGGACAAGAGCGGCATCGACGCGATGATAGCCATCCGCTCGGAATTCCCCGAGGCGCGCATCATTATGCTGACGACCTTCGAAGGCGACGTGGAAATCCAGCGCGCGCTGGAGGCGGGAGCCCGCGGCTACATGCTCAAGAGCATGCCTCCGAAGGAATTGGTTGAGGTGATCCGCCAAGTTCATGCCGGGGAAAAGCGGATTCCTTTGCAGGTCGCAGCACAGCTAGCTGAGCACATTAGCGACGAGGCCCTGACTGATCGTGAGATAGAGGTCCTCAGTCAAATTGCCGGGGGAAACCGGAATCGAGACATTGCGGAAAAGCTCTTCATCACTGAAGCGACAGTAAAGGTTCACATCAAGCACATCATAGAGAAACTCGGGGCAAGTGATCGCACTCAGGCCGTAGCGATTGGTCTGCGCCGCGGAATCATCCACCTCTAGGAAGCCGAATCCACGCGAAACCCCTGGTCTCCAGAAGATTCGCGTTTGCCTCTCCCTATAGCGCGAACAGCCAGTACCTCACAAACGCCCATGCCAGTGGCCCTGCCAAGCAAAAGGCAATCACCAGTGCCAGCAGCATGTGATTGCCGGTGATATTCATTTCGAGTGTCTTGGGGCCATGCTGGACAGGCACTGGCGTTGACTTTGGAGGGCTGGGTCGCGAATAGCGGGCCGGTTCGTCACTCAGTACCGCCTCTTTCATCGCAGCTTCGGACTCTCTGGCGTGCAGTGCAACCTTTCGCGGACCGGCCGAGGCACCCACTTGGGCCTGGCTATCCACGCACGGTCCTTCCCTCAATGCCAATCCGCGAGAATATTTGTGCCGCTCGAAAGGTGGAGCCTCGCGGCGTGACTCCGGCGCATCAGCAACAAGGCCTGCGCTGCAAGTCATGGTTTCTCGAATCTCTCGCGGAAGAGTCTTGAAGCCTCGGAGCGCGTCATCTTCCCGGGGCGAGCGCCGCGGCTCTTTTCAGAGAGCAGTTCGCGAACTGGCCTTGGATACCGGGTATGGAACACAACATCCCAAACTCCGCTGGTGATTCCGTAGCCCTTTTCCATTCCGCGGGGGCTGTGATGATACAGATGGTATCGCTTGAGATGCCGGAAGAGGCGAATCCGAGACTTTCCGAAATGCAGGAAATAATGGAGCCACTCTTCGCCAACATAGCTTTGCACGACACCCGCAAGCAGGGCGGGCAGAGTGTAGACGGGAAAAAGAAAGCTGAAGGGCGCGGCCACCGCAAAGAGCGGCAGGATATCCTTCAACTCACCGCTGATGTGCCAGCCGTCAAAAGGCCTCTCATGGTGTTCCCAATGAAGAGGGTCAAGCCGCTCATGAAGAAAGCGGCGAATCAAGCCTTGACCCGGAGGAAAGCGGCCGTGGAGAACGTAACGATGAAAGAGATACTCCACCAGGCTCCACACCGGGATGCCCGCCAGATAAAAAGCTATTCCGATCCACGGGTGCCCGCTGCGTAGGCCGAGCAGCGCCACGATCAACGAGTAGGTTGTGTAGAAAGCCGTCAGCGGATAGAGCCTTCGCCGAGCAATGCGGGATTGTTCTCGCTTGTACGCCTCAAACGAACCCTCGTTCGAGCGATAGGCTGTTAGTGCTGGCGCCAATCCTGCGGACACAAATCACCTCCCGGGGAACGAATCCCCATTGCAACACTTCCTGTGTTGGGTTCCGCGGCTTACTCGAAGCTGCCGGTAACGCCCTGGAAGCCGTTCATCGCCTGTTTCCATAGCCACTTCATGACGCGAGCAGCGCTGTAGCAGTAGGCGACGTTATAGCCGAGCGTTGAAAAACATTGCGGCTCACAGCCTTGCTTCATCTCCGCGAGTTGCTTTAGGTCGAATTTCTGATTCTCGACCGTGCCCCAATCGAACTTCGCGTTGTACATGGGGAAGCACGGGGCAAGAGTTCCATCCGTTCGGATGATCAACCAGTTCTGTCCGGCGCGGCATCCCCAGTGCTCGCCGACACCGCGCATGAAGCCTTTCATGTTCTGCAACCGGGGAATCGAATCGACCATCTTCCAGCCCTGGCGCTGTTTGTCGATGAGCCAGTCCAGCAGGTCGTCGACGACCGGGAAGTCTTGCGGGCGAATGTAGGTGTCGTTCTCATGCAAATGCTTGAAGTGATCCTGCTCCATCATGGGCGCTTCGTTGATATGGAAGGTGATGGAGATGCCGTTGTCGTGCGCGATTTTCGCGAGCTCTTTCACGTCCTCGATGTTTGTGCGACAGATGTTGGTATTGAAAAACATGGTATAGCCGTAGCGGTACTGACGTTTGACGAGATAATCGAAATTCGAGCGCACGTGCTCGAGCGCTTTGGGCAAACCGGGCTTTTCCTTAATGGTGTCTAAGGCGAAATTGATGGTCGCGATTCCAGCGTCGGCCAGTCGGTCGGTTACTTCGGGCCGCAGAAGGCGCGCGTTCGTGGCGAGGTAGACCCAGAAATCTTTCTTTGCCGCGTAGTAAACGACTTTATGAACAAAGTCGGGGCGCAGGAGCGGCTCGCCACCAGTGGGTGCAAGCACGCGGCACGGCGTGGATTCGAGCCAGTCGATCGCGCGCCGGGCGGTGTCTTCGGTCATGCCTTTCACCCGATTGTCATAGGACCAGCAGTAATGACAATCGAGATTGCATTTCCATTCGGTGAAGAGGTAGGCGATGATCGGCTGGAAGTCTCCTGGAAGAACTCGTGACTTGAAGTAAGGAAACATCCAGCCTTTCATGGTCTTCAGGATCTTGGAAGCTGGCCAGTGACGCTTGCCGGTACTAACCACGGCCTCGTGCGCGGCGATATCCTCGTCGTCTACATCGTGGAACAAGTCCGGGTATTGAGGGAACACCGCTTCAGGCAACGTCTTGGCTTTCCTCAACTCCGGCGGGTGAGGCGACGGATCGTGCGAAGGTTGTTGCAGTAGCTCGTGGAGCGGGACGTCGAGCCGGAACGGCTGAGTTGGTAGAGTAGGGAACTGCTGCAATTCGGACATTCTATCTCCCTTCCTTCTTGGCCTCCAGCTAGCCGAGCCGGACGGCCGAAAAGTATCTATTCGCACTTCTGGGTACGCGTGATTTGATTCTCGATCAGGGCAAAGAGGCACAAAAAATTTGAGGGAAGGTCATTCCGCCCGGTCGGACCAATGGCCCCGCGAAGAGTAGGCGAAGGACGCGCGCAAAACTTGTATCTTTTTGCTGCGTCCAAATATCTAAATTCGAAAGATAGGCAAATCATACTGAGTGTCCGGACATGAAGAATCCCAGCTTCGCTCTCGTCACTGGCGCCTCTCAGGGGCTGGGAAGGGTGTTTGCTCATGCGCTGGCAGCCCGCGGACAGAATGTGATTCTCGTAGCCAGGTCGAGAGATAAGCTGGAAGACCTGGCGAAAGAGTTGCAGGGATCTCTCCGAATAATCGCCGAGGTGCTCGAATTTGACCTTGCTTCTCCATCCGCAGGTCCGCGTCTCGCTCAGGAAGTCCGTGATCGGAAACTTGATGTAAACCTGCTTGTCAACAATGCGGGCTTCGGCGTTCGAGGGGAGTTCCAGACACTAACATTGCAGAGACAGATGGAAATGGTCCGGCTGAACAACGATGCCGTGGTTGAACTGACGTATTCGCTTTTGCCCTCGTTGATGGAGCACCCTCAAGCCGGAATCATCAACGTCTCGTCTGCGGCAGGTTTCCAGCCGGTTCCTTATGCCAGCCTGTATTCAGCGACGAAATCGTTTCTAACAAATTTCTCTTTGGGGCTTCAGGAAGAACTCCGATCAAGCAGAGTAAGCGTGGTCACGCTCTGCCCAGGCCGTATTCTCCCCCACAGGCACGGAGGAGAAGCCAAAAACGGTAATCGAAAGTTCGGCTTCGTTTATCAAGCGCCCGAGGATGTGGTAGGTGAAGCGTTGGAATCGCTGGCAAACGGCGGCGGGCTCGTGATTCCCGGTTTTGTAAATAAACTCAGCGTTTTCGCGCAGCGTTTGATTCCACGCCGCGCGGTCCCAGCCCTCGTCGCAAAAATGTCCCGGCAATGACTCCGCGTGCTGCTGGGAAAGTGACCGGGGCTTGCTGCGGAGACTCGGGAGCACGCTTTCGGCCGGAGTGTGCAAAGGTAGAGTCTGTAACAAATGATTTGCCTCTAATGAATCCGCTCGTAAGTCTCCATGCCAGCGATTCAAATTGCGAGCACATTGATTGTATGTGTCGTTCTGGCGTCCCCAGGCATCAGACATTTTACGAAAGAGGGAGAGCGGTCGTTTAATGACGGGTTTCGATGGCCGATGCTTCCCCGTTCCAGCAGGAGTGTGGGAGGGTGGCCGGGAATGGGATGAAAGGGACCTGGGTGTATGCCCCTCTTGGAGCTACATAGATCGCGGGCGACCTCCAAGCGCAACCGCACGCTCTGCGTTTTGCTGGTTCTGGCCCTCGGCGTTGCCGCAGGTGCGGTGCGCGCTCAGACAGCGCCGCAAGAATTACCGCAATCCCCGAACGGGACGATTCGAGGCGCCGTGACGGTGCTCAGCCAGCAGGGGGAACCAAATCCCCTTGAAGGTATTCGCGTGGAGTTGGCGAAGGGCCCTCGGGACTTGCAGCCTCTTGCGACGTTCACTGACTCCGCAGGACTCTACGAATTTACGCAGTTGGCCGGAGGCGTATATACCCTTCGCGTGAACCAACAAGGCTTCAAGGCGTTTGCAGAAACGATTTCGCTTGGCGCGAATCAAACGTCTGTGGTCGACATCACGCTCGCTCTCGACACGGTAGTGGAAAAGGTGGAAGTCAAGGAGCAGGCCGCAAATCTTTCGACGGAAACTTCTTCCCCTGCTTCAACCGTCAACAACACGCAGTTGGATACGTTGCCACTAGCCCAGCAGAAGTTCCGGGACGCGCTGCCTATAGTTCCGGGTGTGATCCGCACGCTTGACGGGAAACTGAGTGTCAGGGGCACGTCCGAGAATCAGGGAATGCTGCAAGTGGATTCCGCGAAAACCGTCGATCCTGTGACGGGTTCGTTCTCGATCCCAGTGCCAATTGATGCGATTCAGACGGTTAGCGTCGACAAGACTCCGTTCAGCGCTGAGAACGGGGGTTTTTCCGGCGGGTTGACGACCATAGAAACCACGCCACCTCCGAGCGACTGGTTCTACAAGGTCAAAGACTTCAACGTCAGCCTGCGCGGCAAGAACGGTCACTTCGTGGGAGTTTCTCAAGCCACACCGCGGGTGTCGTTTGGAGGCCCCATTGGCGAAGGCAAAGTGAACTTTTCTGAAGTATTCGAGTACGACGTGAGAAGAGACCCGGTGCGTGGCCTGGCATGGCCCAACAACGAAATCAAATCTCAAGGTTTCAATTCGTTTACTCGCATTCAAGCGATCGTATCTCCGCGGCATGTATTCAACGCCGACGTGAATGTCTTTCCGATGCGCACGCAGTTCGCGAATATTACAGCGCTCGTGCCGCAGACCGCGTCGTCGGATTACAACCAGAAAGGCGTCTCGGCAGGAATCTCCGACCTTTACAGCTTTCGCTCAGGAGCTTTGCTTAGGATTGCATTGCGCTATACGCGGTTTAATAGCAACGCCCACGGGCAAGGACCGGCGGACATGCTGGTCAATCCCGAAGGCTGGGACGGCAACTTCTTTAACTCCTGGACGAGAACTGCCAACCAATTTGAAGCGTACCCAACATTTCAGTTTGCGCCCCAAAAATGGCTTGGCCGGCATGAGCTGAAAATTGGTATGGATGTGACGCATCGGTCTTATCGCGGCAATAGCTTGTCGCACCCGGTTCAACTGCTGAGAGAGGACGGGACGCTTGCGGAGGAGATCAGCTTCACGGGCAACGGGCCGCTAAGCGCTTCAGCCACGGATGTAGAAGAATTCGTCCAGGATCGGTGGATGGTGAACGACCGCTTGTCGATCGACGTGGGAGGGCGGCTGACCAGCGAAACCGTGGGGCGGGCCGCGGCCTTCGCGCCGCGCGTGGGCTTTGCCTATTCTCCGAGGAAAGACCAGAAAACTGTCTTTCGCGCCGGGGCTGGACTGTTCTATGACCGCGTTTCTTTGCTGGAAGCGGACTTCGTTCACAATCCGCAGCGGACCGTGAGCTTTTTTGACGGAACCGGGAAACTCATTGGAACACCCGCTTCTTATTACAACGCTTACGTGGGAAATGGCGCCGGGCCGCTTGCATCGCGAGTGCGGTCAGGGCCCGACACCAGTCCTCGCAGTTTCGTCAGCAATGTCGAAGTCGACCGTCAATTGTGGGCAAACGCGGTCGTTCGCCTTAGCTATATCTACAGCCAGACGCGCGACATGTTCATCGTGAATCCTGTCCCAGGCGTGTTCGGAACTGCGGGTTTGCTGGGCCTCTTCCATACCGGCCAAGCGAATTATCACGAATTCGAGGCCACGCTGCATTTCCGGCCTCTTCAGCATGCCGACCTGAATGTTTCCTACATCTGGAGCCGGGCCCGCGGGGACCTGAACACCGTATCCAGCGTTTTCCTTCCCTTCGAGCAACCTGTGATCCGGCCCGATGTTTCAGGCATTCTGCCTTCGGACGTGCCTAATCGCGTGGTCAGTTGGGGGGTGTTCCACCTCCCGTGGTCGCTGACGGTGAGTCCTGTTGTTGACGTGCACACCGGCTTTCCATACTCCAATGTCGATGTGCTTCAGGACTATGCAGGGTTGCCCAATGGCTCGCGCTTCCCGACTTTCTTTTCCGCCGATGCGCAGGCCTATAGAGATTTTCATCTGCATTTGCCTTTCATGGAGCACGGGAGCCGGCACAAAGTTCGCGTCGGCCTGTATTCGATCAATCTCACGAACCATGGCAATTTTCGCGAAGTGTACAGCAACGTGACTTCGCCATTTTTTGGCAGGTTCACTGGGTTCCAGCGGCGGGTGGATGGCTTCATTCTCAGTTTCGCTGACTGAATGGGCCGCGGGGAACCGGGGAAGTGGTCACGGAGAGAAAGGAGTGGCTTCTAGTTATGGCAATTCAAGTTGGACGATTTGGAAAACTGGTCGCGATCGCTTTTGTCTTGGGATCGACTTCGGCAATGTCGATTGCGCAAGGCCAGAGTTTCGGCAGCCAGGCCACGCCGGAGGACGCCCGGTTGACCTACAGTTCTCCAGCGGGTCTAACGGGCGATGAGATTGTTGCAAGAATGCTGGAACGTAACCGGTTGAGAAGCGAACAGTTGCGACGGTACTCGGCGGTCCGAACGTACGAGATCAGAAATTCTGAGGGGAAATTGGCCGCGCAAGCGGTAGTGCGTGTGGACTACCAGGCGCCTGACAAGAAAACGTTCAACAAGACCTCCGAAAAAGGATCGGGGATCGTGCGTCACCTGGTGTTTGATCGCCTGATCCAGAGCGAGGGCGAGACGTCTTCCGGCCGGGAGCATCGTAACAGTGCGATCACCACCGCGAACTACACGTTTGCACTGTCCGGCGAAGACGACATCGGCCCGTATCATTGCTTTGTTCTCGAGGCCGCTCCGAGAAGCAAAGAGAAGTATCTGTTCGAAGGGAAAATTTGGATCGATGCCCAGGACTTTGCGATTGTGAAAATCGCCGGCCATCCTGCTAAAAAGCCGTCTTTCTGGATCAATCGGGCTGACTTTGTTCGGCAATATCAAAGAATTGATGGTTTTTGGCTCCCTTTCCGTGACGAGACGTCTGTGGAAGTAAAGATTTACGGGCGAAGGGTATTCACCGTCGATCATCAACAGTATGTGATCAATTCTGCCAATCCTCTTCAAGCGGAGACCGGCGACATGAGCGATGAGGACTAGCGATTTCGTTGGTTCGGGCGCTTCTCCACGACACGGTTTCAACTATCCGACGCTTGCCAAAGCTTACAAAGTCGCTGCCTTCGACGGACTGAATAAGCTCTGACGGTCATCGCGCGGAGCCGTTGGACGCCAGGCGGTCATAGCCGCGCTCCACGCGCCGGCCGCGCAGTCAGAAAGAAGTGCCTAGCGCGCCAGCCACAGGGCATATCGAATCGCTTGGAACACGGTCCACTGATGGTGGGCTCGCAGGATGTGATACCAATCTACCAGGGATGGCGATTTCATGATTGCACTCCTCTTGGGTTTTTTTCTGCCTGGCTGCTGGCTTTGGTCGTGGCTTGGAGGGACTCAAGGCAAAGACCCGCCGAAGTATTGGGGGTCGCGGGCATGCTCACTAGCATCGGCACCGCTGGTTGATTATTCACCTTGTTGTTCCCCACCAGATATGCCCACGTTCGATCCGAAAATTTAATGGCGCCCATTGTGGTACTTTGCGCGATGGAGGACAGACGGCGCATCACGAGATGGAATGGTTTTTCGCTACCACTGAAGGCATCCTGCCGCGTACCTCCATCATGGTAGGCAGGAACATCCATCCGTGGCGGACTTGAAGCTTCCCGCCTACTGCTGGAAACTGGCAAATGCCGCGTCACGGTTGTACGATGGAGTAGATCCCAAGAAATGGGCGGGTTCCACGTTGTGAGCGGACGGAAGATACCGCGCCGCCGAGGATAAAGTTGACCCGTTTCGACCCCTGCCGCAAACGAGTTTGCTCTCGTCGTCTCGACCGGCGGAAGCGGAAAAGGGCCACGCGTGCAGCCGCAGACAGCCTTGCCCGAAAAAAAACTCTTCTCTTGTTCTTCTGCATCCTTTTGAGCGGGTGTCGATCAAGGCACAGCATTCCAGGACCCACAATCGAATTCACCAGGCGCCCACCCGCAGCAGAGGGCGGTCCCGATAAGATTGACGTTATCGAAGGGCGCGTAATTGGCGCTCGCCCCGGACAGCAAATCGTTCTTTATGCCCGATGGGGACCTTGGTGGGTGCAACCGCTCGCTGACCAGCCCTTCACGATAGTTCAAGCGGATTCGAAGTGGAGAAACTCAACACATTTTGGGACAGAATATGCCGCCCTACTCGTAGATCGGGGATATCGCCCGCGGGCGACAATGGACGTTCTGCCGAGCGAAGGTGCCGGAGTGATCGTCGTGGCAATTACGAAGGGCCGGCCGGTCTTTTGGCAGACCTGGTGGTTTCAACTAGGCATCGCCTCCGCTTTGGCACTCGCGGTAGTAACACTATTTCGCGTAAGGATGCACAGAGTGGCCCAGGAACTAAGCCTTCGCCTTGAAGAAAGGCTCGCGGAACGCACACGCATTGCGCAGGAATTGCACGACACTCTTTTGCAGGATTTCCTCAGCGCCTCAATGCAACTTCACGTCGCGAATGATCAGCTGGCCGTCGATTCACCTGCCAAGCCGCTCGTGGCTCGCGTACTTGATATGATGGGGCGCGCTATTGAAGAAGGCCGGAATACGGTGCAAGGCTTGCGGTCATCCAGTTGTGGCTCTCAGGATTTGGAGCAGGCATTTTCGCGGATTCAGCAAGAGCTCGCCGTCACGAAGCCAGCCCGTTTTCGCGTGATTGTTGAGGGAGTACCGCGACCGTTACGGCCGGCGATTGGCGACGAGGTCTATCTCATCGGCCGCGAAGCACTGGCGAACGCATTCCGTCATTCGGGCGCGAACGAAATTGAAGTCGAACTCGAATACGCGGCCGATCAATTGAAGCTTCTTGTGCGTGACGACGGTTGCGGGATCTCTGGCGACGTACTGCAATCCACCCGCGATGGCCACTGGGGCTTGTCGGGAATGCGCGAGCGAACGGAAAGAATTGGCGCGAAACTGAGGATTTTGAGCCGTGTGTCGGCGGGGATGGAGATTGAACTATCCGTCCCCAGTCATATTGCGTATATTCCTCGAGACTCCGACCGTCCCCCGACATGGCTCTCGCGACTGCGCCCGCGAAAAGCGAAAGGAACTGTCTCACCCCTCGAAAGCGAGCACGTTGGATGAGTGAGCCCACGCGAATTCGCGTTTTCAGCGTGGATGACCATCCGCTACTTCAGGAGGGCCTTGCCGCAATCATCAACAATCAGCCGGACATGGTGCTGATAGCTCAAGCGTCCAACGCACAGGAAGGCATTCAGCTATTCAGGAAGCATAAGCCAGACGTAACTCTCATGGACCTCAGGCTTCCGGACAAGAGTGGCATCGACGCGATGATAGCCGTCCGCGCGGAATTCCCCGAGGCACGCATCATTATGCTGACGACCTTCGAAGGCGACGTGGAAATCCAGCGCGCGCTGGAGGCGGGAGCCCGCGGCTACATGCTCAAGAGCATGCCGCCCAAGGATCTGGTTGAAGTGATTCGCCAGGTCCACGCGGGGAAGAAGCGTATCCCCCCGCAGTTGGCAGCGCAGCTCGCGGAGCATATGAGCGACGAAGACCTGACGGCGCGTGAGATAGAAGTCCTCAGCCAAATTGCCGGGGGAAACCGGAATCGCGACATCGCGGAAAAGCTCTTCATCACAGAGGAAACCGTAAAGGTTCACATCAAGCATATCATGGAGAAGCTGGGGGCGAGTGATCGCACACAGGCTGTCGCGATTGGCCTCCGCCGCGGAATCATCGAACTGTAGGCAGCGAAACCCGCACACAAAACCCATACCCCAAAAGTGGTACGAAAAGATGCCGCCATGTGGGGTTTCAACGGGCCGCACGTTTCCGTATCTTAAGTCGCCGAAGGTTCTGAGGGCGCGCAAGGGAGATACGCGCTGCAAAGACTATATTCCACGTTTCCGGGCGGCAGGCCCGGTATAGGCTTGTTGGTTTTGCGCCTCGCAGTCGGTTTTGCTGCGGCCGCTGTAGGAATTCTGTATCTCTCAGGCTCGTCCGACACTTCTTTAGACAGATGGGTAATCGGTTTGACTTTGACTACGGCCGGCGCAGCCCTGGCAATCGGGTTTCTCACCCCGTATGTGGGGCTCTTGGTGGGGCTATGCTTTCTGGGGATCGCCTTTTCATGGTTTCCCGCGCCTTCGTGGGGCTTGCACGACGCCAGGCTGGCGGCTTTTGGGATGATCGTAACTGCTGTCGCGATTGCGTTACTCGGGCCGGGTGCGTTTTCCCTCGATGGTCGGCTGTTCGGACGCCGCGAAATCGTGATTCCGCCCTCATCGCGTCCACCGGAATCGTGACCGCCTGTGATTCGGGAGCTAGTTCTTATATTCAATCCCGAGATCTGTTTGTTATTTGCCAAACGATGTCTCCAACAACCGAAAGTGGTATTCCGAGTCTCCCCCTAGGGTGGTACCCAAAAACCATTCCATCTCGTGATGTGCTCCTGGATTTGATCCCGCATAGTGCAACGCGAAAACAAACTGCAGTGGGCGGGGGCCACATGATCTTGGAAAACTCAACGATGTCGAACGGGAGAAGGAAGGCGCGCTCTGTGATGTATAAGTCTCAGGAGCCTGCCGAAAAAAGCCTGGTGGAAGCCGCCAAGGGCGGGCACTCGACGGCCTTTGGCACACTTTGCGGGCGATACGGCCAGCAACTCCTTCGGGCTGCGCATCGCATAACCAGAAACCGCGAAGACTCGGAGGATGCGGTTCAAGACGCACTGCTCAGAGCATTTGTTCACCTCGGGGACTTTGACGGCAGGTCAAGCTTCTCAACCTGGCTCACGCGTATAGCGATCAACTCGGCGCTCATGATTCTCCGAAAGAAACGAACTTCGCTGGAGACCGCCACGGTCGGCGCCGATGATTTTGGCATGGATGGTCCGGTCTACGAAGTAGCGGATCGTGCACCGAATCCGGAAAGGCAGTACGCCCAGAGCGAAGAACAAAAAATTCTGAAGAAAGCCATCCGCAGCCTTCGACCATCGCTCAGGGAGGTGGTTGAGGTTCAGCAACTGCAAGAGCGCTCCATGCGGGAAACCGCAAGAGCAATGTGCATCTCGGTGGCCGCGGCCAAAGGGCGGCTGTTCCACGCAAAAGTGGCGCTCCGCAAATCGTCGATCCTGAAACTAATGCATCGGCCGCGATCTGGCGGCGAGTTTCGTATTTTGTCGGCTGCGTGATGACCGATCTCATGTGGGGCGAAGAATGGCTTGCATTTCGGAAAGGAGCATAAGAGATGACAAAGAATGAGGCAGCTGTATCCAAAGTTTTGGCACGGGCCGGCTCAGAGCCAACCGCGGACCTCACCCGTGAAGGTGTGGCAGAGATCTCCAAGGAACTACGTCATCTTCTTGCTGACGTGTTCGCACTTTATCTCAAGACCAAGAATTTCCACTGGCATATGAGCGGGGTTCATTTCCGCGACTACCATCTGCTTCTTGACGAGCACGCCGAGCAGATCTTCGCCATGACTGACGATGTTGCGGAACGAGCCCGTAAGATCGGCGGCAACACACTTCGGTCAATCGGCGACATCGCGAAGCACCAGCGCTTAAAAGATAGCGACAGAGAGTCCTTGAGCCCAAAAGATATGTTGATTGAGCTGCGTACCGACAACCGGGAACTGACCCGGTTTCTGAGACTGGCGCACGAGATCTGTGAAGAGCACAACGATGTCGCGACAGCCAGTCTGATTGAAAACTGGATTGACCAAACAGAGCGCCGCTCGTGGTTCCTCTCAGAAATAGCGACTGGCCAGTAGGAGTGACCGGGTGCGATTTCGGTGCTGTCGCTGGAAAAAGTATTCGTACAAAAAAATAGATGAGCCCAGAGAATTCAATAGAAGAGAACTTGGTGACACGACGCGACCTCCTCATCGGTGGGACTGCCACGGTTGCAGCCGTGGCGCTTCCTTGGGCATTGACTGGCGCCGTGGCCAAGGCGGAGAATTCGACATCCCCCATCAGTTACAAAGGAGAAAAACACATGACGACAATTACGACCAAAGATGGCACACAGATCTATTACAAGGATTGGGGAACTGGCCAGCCGATCGTTTTTTCACACGGTTGGCCGCTGACCGCGGACGACTGGGACGCGCAGATGCTGTTCTTCGGGCAGCACGGCTATCGCGTCATCGCCCATGACCGGCGTGGGCATGGGCGCTCTACCCAGACGTGGGACGGGAACGAGATGGACACTTATGCGGACGATCTGGCGGCACTGTTCGAAGCGCTCGATCTCAAGGACGCCATCATGGTTGGCCATTCTACCGGTGGGGGCGAGGTCGCCCGCTATCTCGGTCGCCATGGCGCCAAGCGTGTTGCCAAAGCGGTGCTAATCAGCGCCGTGCCGCCGCTCATGCTGAAAACAGAAAAGAATCCTGGCGGTTTGCCCATCTCGGTTTTCGATGGCCTCCGGGCAGCGCTCGTAGCCAACCGGCCGCAGTTCTATAAGGACATCACTCTGCCGTTTTACGGGTACAACCGGCCGGGCGCAAAGATTTCAGAGGGTATCCGCGAACACTGGTGGTTGCAGGGCATGTTGGGAGGCGTCAAGGCGCATTATGACTGCATTAAGGCGTTTTCGGAAACCGACTTCACCGAGGACCTGAAGAAGATCGACATCCCGGTGCTGGTGATGCATGGTGACGACGATCAGATTGTGCCGATCGGCGCCGCCGGCCTCATGTCCGCGAGGATTCTGAAGAACGCAACGCTGAAGGTCTATCCAGGCTATCCGCATGGCATGCCAACGACCAACGCGGACCAGATCAACGCCGACTTGCTCGCGTTCGCACAGCGCAGAAGTCAAGCGTCGGCGTGACATGGAGCGCAGGGCGATTAGCAAAATCGGTCGGCCCGCAAGTGCGGCGTGGAATCTCAGCGGCCAAATCTTAGGGTGTTACGAAAAGGAGGCATCATGCTTTTAGGGATGACGGCATTTACACTCTTTCACGTCGCCTTGAGTTTGGTAGGAATCTTGTCGGGATTCATTGTCGTGTTCGGCCTGCTCACCGGGAAAAGGCTTGATGGCTGGACCGCACTCTTTTTGGTGACCACGGTTCTGACAAGCGTGACCGGATTCCTGTTTCCCTTCCACAAGTTGCTGCCTTCTCACATTCTAGGGGTCTTGTCGCTGATTGCGCTGGCAGTGGCGATCTTCGCCCGCTATGGGCGTGAGTTAGCGGGTGGCTGGCGCCGCGGGTACGTGATCTCCTCCGTGATTGCCCTCTATTTCAACGTGTTCGTTTTGGTTGCGCAGTTGTTTATGAAGGTGCCTGCCCTGAAGGCGATGGCCCCGACCCAATCCGAACCCCCATTTAAGGTCGCGCAGCTCATTGTTCTGGTGGTTTTCGTCGCACTTACCATTGGGGCGGCAAAGAATTTCCGCAACGAGCAACTGCGCACGGCTTGATCTGCAGCATCATGCTTGACCAATGGGTTTGAGGTCTTGGACTATATTGAGCGCGGACGCAGTGCAGCGCGCCGGAGACTTGGCATTTCTGTTTTATCGCCAGGGCGCACTGCCGGGGGAGAAGATGAACATGCTTTCCAAATACAAACTCTGGATAGGCGGGGCGCTTTGCTTGGTTGTCATCGGCCTGATTGTTGGGTCGACGCGCCCAAAGCGCGTATCGGGGGCCCCCGGGGCTTCCCCGGACGTTGAGGTCGTGCAGATTGAACAGAAGGATGTTCCGATATTTGGCGAGTGGATCGGCACGCTCGACGGATTCACCAATGCCGACGTCAGAGCGCAGGTCACCGGCTACCTGCAAAGGCAGGGCTACCAGGAAGGCGCGTACGTCAGGAAGGGACAGTTACTTTTCGAGATCGACCCGCGACCCTTTCAGGCGGCGCTTGACCAGGCCGAAGGGCAGTTGGCGCAAGCCAAAGCCGTCCTGGCCAATGCCCAAGCGGTGCAAGGCAGGACCGAACTTGACGTCAACCGCTACACGCCTTTAGCCAAAGAGCAGGCCGCTAGCCAGCAGGATCTCGACAACGCTATCCAGAACAACATGGCGGCAAAAGCAACGGTGGCCACGGCCAACGCGCAAATTAGAACGGCTGAGGCGGCCGTTGAAACGGCCAGGATCAATCTCAATTTCACCCGCCTCATTGCTCCCATCGACGGCATTGCTGGGCAGGCGCAGCTTCAGGTGGGCGCCTTGGTCAATCCGAGCAGCGGGGCCGTGACATCTGTGTCGACTGTCGACCCCATCAAGGTCTATTTCACTGTCAGCGAGCGCGAGTATCTCGATTGGAACAAACGGTTCCCCACGGAGACGACTCGGCAAGCGGCTGGCAAGAGTCTGCACCTCGAACTGATTTTGGCCGACGGCTCCTCCTATCCACGTGAGGGTACATTCTACTTTGCGGACCGCCAGGTGAATCAGAGCACGGGCGCGATTCGCATTGCTGCATTGTTCCCCAATCCCGGAAATATTTTGCGCCCCGGCGGCTATGGCAGAGTTCGGACAGCTGTCCGTGTGCAAAAAGGCGCGCTACTTGTTCCTCAGCGCGCGGTGTTGGAGTTGCAAGGCAGCTATCAAGTAGCGGTTGTGGATGGCGAGAACAAAGTGAGTGTCCGCACGGTGCAAGTCGGCGACCGCGTCGGCACCCAGTGGATTGTTGCGGAAGGACTAAAGCAGGGCGAACGCGTAGTCGTCGAGGGAGTGCAGAAGGTGCGTCCGGGCATGCAGGTAAACCCCAAGCCATTTGCCGCGGAAACGAAGGAAAGGTAATCCGATGTCAAAGTTTTTTATCAACCGTCCCATCGTCGCCATGGTGATTTCCATCGTCATGGTGATCGTCGGCGCGATTACCATATTGAGTCTCCCCGTTGCCCAGTTCCCCAACATCGCTCCGCCGGAGATTCAAATACAGGCGACCTACGTCGGTGCGGACGCACAAACGCTTGAGCAGGCAGTGGCCACTCCCATCGAACAGCAGATGAGCGGCGTGGACAACATGAATTACATGTATTCGCTGAATGCCACGGGCAACTCGAACACGACTCTGATCGTGAACTTCGACATAAAAACAGATCCCAATACTGATTTGATTCTCACGCAGGCACGCGAGACGCAAGCCGCGTCACAGCTTCCCGCGGATGTTAACAATTACGGGGTCACCGTCCAAAAATCTGTAACGTCTCCGCTTATGTTGGTCAGTCTTTACTCGCCGCACGGGACTTACGATGCCAAGTTTCTGGCGAACTACGCTTACATCAACCTCCGGGACCCGATCACGCGCTCGCAGGGCATTGGCAACGTCCAGATATTCGGGGCGGGGCAATACGCAATGCGGCTATGGGTAAAACCAGACCAATTGGCAAAGCTGGGCATCACCGTCCCTGAAATCGTCAGCGCTATTCAGGCGCAGAACACCGTGAACCCAGCCGGGAAGGCGGGCGGCGAACCTGCACCCAAGGGCCAGGAATTTACTTATTCGGTTCTCGCACAAGGCCGTCTTGTGTCGCCGGAAGAGTTCGGACAGATCGTCCTGCGCGAGACTCCCGATGGGGGGATCGTGCGGGTGCGGGACGTCGCCCGAATCGAGCTGGGCTCCCAGGACTACAGCGTCGCAGGCCGCCTGAATGGGAAACCGAGCGCTATCGTTGCCACCTACCAACTCCCCGGCTCGAACGCGGTCGATGCGGCGGCCGGCGTGAACAAGCTGATGGCCCAGATGAAGCAGCGCTTTCCGGAAGACATGGATTACGCCATCGCGTTGGATACGACGCGCGCGGTCACGCAAGGCATGAAGGAAATCGTCATAACACTTTTGATTGCCCTCACGCTGGTGATCCTTGTGGTCTACCTCTTCCTGCAGGGCTGGCGCGCCACGCTGATTCCCCTGCTTGCGGTGCCGGTCTCGCTCGTGGGCACTTTCGTGTTTTTTCCCCTCTTTGGTTTTTCCATCAATACGCTTTCCCTTTTTGGGCTCGTGCTGGCGATCGGCCTCGTGGTGGACGACGCCATCGTCGTCGTTGAAGGCGTGGAACGGCACATCGAGGAAGGGATGACTCCGAAGGACGCGGCGTTGAAAGCAATGGAAGAACTGTCCGGGCCTGTCGTCGGGATTGCGCTGGTTCTCTCCGCAGTATTTGTGCCGACAGCCTTTATTCCCGGCATCACCGGCCGGCTCTACCAGCAATTCGCCGTCACGATCGCGATTTCGGTGCTCCTGTCTGCGTTCAACGCACTTACGCTTAGTCCCGCTCTGGCAGCACTGCTGCTCAAGCCACGGACACAGAGCCGAGGATTGCTGAGGCGATTTTTCGATTGGTTCAACCGCGTCTTTGAGCGAGCCACCGAGGGCTACGTCCGTTGGAGCGCGGTATTAGTCCGAAAGACCGTCGTAGTAGTCGTGCTGCTCGCGGCCTTTGGCGCGGCGGCCGGCTTTTTTGCCAACCGAGTGCCGTCGAGTTTCCTTCCGGACGAGGATCAAGGCTACGCCTTTGTCAATCTCCAGCTCCCCAACGGAGCTTCGTTGGAGCGCACGACTGCGGCTGCGGCTGATGTGGAAAAAATCCTGGCGAATACCCCGGGCGTTCAATACACGACCAGCGTCGTCGGCTTCAGCTTGCTTAGCTTTGTGCGTACCAGTTACAACGCGTTCTTTTTTGTTACGTTCAAGCCCTGGGATGAGCGCACGTCACGCGCCGAACAGTTCCAAGCGATCAAGGCACATCTGAACCAGGAATTGAGCCGGCTGCCTGCGGGGATTGCATTCAGCTTTTCGCCGCCCGCGATTCCGGGCGTTGGCGCTTCCGGTGGATTCACTTTCGTCCTCGAGGATCGCGCCGGAAATGATGTGCAGTTCCTGGCCAAGAATCTGGGCACGTTTCTGGAAGCGGCCCGCAAACGCCCGGAGATTGCGGGCTTGTTTACGACGTTCTTAGCCGGCGTGCCACAGGAGTTCGTCCAGGTGGACCGCGACAAAGTCCTGAAGCAAGGTGTGCCCCTCAACGATGTTTACCGGACGATCCAAGCTTTCATGGGCGGTTATTTCATTAACTATTTCAACCGCTTCGGCCGTCAGTGGCAGGTTTACATCGAGGCGGAAGGCGAAGATCGCGCCAAGATGGAAAACGTCGGACAATTCTACGTTCGCAATAACAAAGGAGAAAACGTCCCGTTGTCTACATTAATCAGCGTGAAGCCGCGGCTCGGGCCGGAGTTTACGATGCGCTTCAACGAGTACCGAGCGGCACAAATCAACGGGAGCGCAGCGCCCGGCTATAGCGCAGACCAGGCTACGGCGGCCCTTGAAGATGTTTTCAAGCAGACCATGCCGCGCGAGATGGGCTTCGACTACTCGGGCATGTCCTTTCAGGAACAGAAAGCGCGGGAGGGCGTGCCAGCTTCAGTGATTTTTGGACTTTCCCTGTTATTCGTGTTTCTTATTCTCGCCGCATTGTATGAAAGCTGGTCGCTGCCATTCAGCGTGTTGCTCAGCACACCCGTGGCAATCGCTGGAGCCTTCGGGATCCTTTGGTTGCGCCGCGTGCTTCTCGGTGTTTTCCTACCGCCTTACATGGTCCAGATCGAGAACGACGTATATTCGCAAATCGGACTCGTCATGTTGATCGGCCTGGCGGCGAAGAACGCGATTCTCATCGTGGAGTTTGCCAAGGACGAGTTCGAGAAAGGAAAACCTCTGGCCGATGCCGCGCTCGAAGGAGCCAGGCTCCGTTTGCGGCCGATCCTGATGACGTCTTTCGCGTTCATTCTCGGTTGCGTTCCGCTGTGGACAGCGACGGGTGCCGGATCGGTTGCCCGCCAAATCATGGGCACTACGGTTATCGGTGGGATGCTGGCCGGCTGCGCGATTGGAATCTTCTTTATCCCAGCGATCTTCTACCTGGTGGAGAAATGGTCAGGTGCCGGCAAGGAGCACGCTTCGGGAGCGTTGCCGGCAGCGCCCGCTCCAGCGGAGGCGGACTGAGATGGACCATCGCGAGAACGCCGTCAAAGAACTACGGAGCAACTCATGAAAAAGGTATTGCCATTCCTAGCCGCTATTGTGGCCTCGGGTTTAGTTACTGGATGCAAAGTGGGACCGAACTACCATCGACCCGCCGTTCAACCTCCAACGGCTTACCGTGATCTGAGCGAAAACCCACAGGTCCAGGCCCAGGCAGTGTCCTATGCCGATCTGCCCTGGTGGCAGGTCTTTCAGGACCCGCAATTACAAGAACTCATCCGCACAGCGCTAAAGCAAAACTACGACTTGCAACTTGCGACGGAACGCATCAACGCCGGGCGCGCGCAGCTTGCCGTAACGCGTTCGAATCTGTTCCCGCAGGTGCAGGGCAATGCTGATTTCAGCGGTGGGAAGGAACACAATTTCCAAACCAAATCCAATTTTCTGACCCTTACTGCCGACGCGGCCTTCCAATTGGACTTCTTCGGCAAGTTGCGTCGCGCGACAGAGGCGTCACGCGCCCAACTCCTTGCAACTGAGGATGCGCGGCAGACGGTCATATTAACGCTCGTAAGCGACGTGGCGAGTGACTATTTCGCGCTCCTGCAACTTGACCTTCAACTCCAAATCACACGCGAGACCATAAAGACGCAGGAAGATTCAGTCAAGCTGACCAAGCTCCGTGTCGATCACGGCGTAGCTACAAAGCTTGACGTTTTGCAGGCTCAGCAAGTTCTTGATACGGCGAACGCCCAGATTCCCGACCTGGAGCGGCAAATCGCACAGGAAGAGAATGCCATCAGCATTCTTCTTGGCAATTACCCGCAGGGTGTACCACGCGGACGCCCGCTGGTGGAACAGTCGCTTCCGCCCGAAGTGCCGCCGGGCCTGCCATCATCGCTACTCGAGCGACGGCCTGATATTCGCGAGGCCGAGCAAATCTTGGTCGCCGCAAACGCCGAAATCGGAGTCGCCAAGGCGCAGTTCTTTCCACAAATCTCGCTGACCGGGTCTGGTGGCGGGTCGTTTGGACGGAGCAGCGCCTTTTCGAGCCTGATGGGCTCGCAGCTTGGAATCTGGTCCTACGGCGCCCAGGTGAGCCAGCCCATTTTCACGGGGGGCGCCCTCCGCGGGAATCTGCGATTAGCCGAATCGCAGCACCAACAAGCTCTGATCGCCTACCGACAAACCATTCAGCGCGCATTCGGGGATGTGTCCGACGCCCTGATCGGCTATCAAAAATTGCATCAGGTCCGGGTTCGCCAGGAGGATACTGTCGCGGATTTGCAAGAGTCCGTCCGCCTTTCCAACTTGCGCTACAAGGGCGGGACCACCACCTATCTCGAAGTCTTGGACGGCCAGCGGTCGCTCTTTTCCGCTGAGCTGACACTCGCCGGAGCGCGAGGCAACGAGTACCAGAGCTTAGTTCAACTCTACCGGTCACTCGGCGGGGGCTGGCAGCCATAGCGGTGACCATGGCGATTCGCGCTCGAACTCCCCTCCTGACCCGCCCGCCGAAGGAGAAACAAGATGACAGACCTTCGCAAGGAAACCGATAGCCTCGGCGACGTAAATGTTCCTGCCGACAAGCTCTGGGGCGCCCAAACCCAGCGCTCGCTTGAGCACTTCAGCATCGGCAAAGACCTAATCCCGAGGGAGATGATTGCCGCATACGCCATCCTGAAGAAAGCCGCCGCCAATGCCAACCGTGCCGGCAAGCGGCTCGACGAGCAGCGCCACAAGTTGATCGTTCAAGTCTGCGACGAGATCCTCGCGGGGCAGCATCAGGACATGTTCCCCCTGCATGTGTGGATGACAGGCAGCGGCACGCAGTTCAACATGAATGTGAACGAGGTTATCTCCAACCGTTGCTGCGAGCTCGCCGGTACGCCGCTCGGGAGCAAGACGCCAGTTCACCCCAACGATCACATCAATATGTCGCAGTCGTCTAACGATTCCTTCCCGTCCGCAATGAACATCGCGGCAGCGGTCAATGTGAAACAGCGGCTCATCCCGGCCGTGAAGGCACTGCACGATGCAATCGCTACGAAGGTCGAGCAGTGGAAGGACATCGTCAAGATCGGCCGCACGCACATGCAAGACGCCACCCCACTCACTCTCGGGCAAGAGTGGTCGGGCTATGCGGGCATGCTCGCGGACGACCTCGACCGGATGGAAGATGCGCTGAAGGGCGTGTACCGCCTCGCACTCGGCGGAACGGCGGTGGGCACCGGCATCAATTCAGCGCCCGGCTTCTCCGAGGCGGCTGCGTCCGAGATCGCCAAGCTCACAGGTCTGCAGTTCATCACCGCGCCGAACAAGTTTACGGTGCAGGGCGCGCACGACGCCCTGGTACAGCTTTCCGGCACACTACGCACGCTGGCCGTGTCGCTATACAAGATCGCCAACGACATCCGACTAATGTCCTGCGGCCCGCGAGCGGGATTCGCCGAACTAGTGATTCCGGAGAACGAACCGGGCTCCTCGATCATGCCGGGCAAGGTGAACCCGACCCAGGCCGAGGCGCTAACGATGATAGCCGTGCAGGTGATGGCGAACGACGTGGCAGTGGGTTTCGGAGGCGCCGGCGGCTACCTGGAGATGAACGTTTACAAGCCCCTGATCATCTTCAATGTTACTCACTCCATCGCGATCATGACCGACGGGTGCACCAACTTCCGCAAGTTCCTGGTCGAGGGGACGAAGCCCAATTTGAAGAAAATCAACGAATACGTCGAGCGTTCGCTGATGCTCGTGACGGCGCTCGCGCCGGTGATTGGCTACGACAAGGCGTCTAAGATTGCGCACTACGCCATGGACAACGACCTCACACTAAAGGCCGCTGCGCTGAAGCTCGGCTTCGTGACCGAGGACGAGTTCGACCGCATCGTCGATCCAACGAAGATGATCAAGTCATACGTCGCGACTGCTTAGTAGGGGAAGACCCCAGGTTCTGACTTACAAGAATCGAAAGAAAGGTAATCAAAATGACTAGCACCACCAAACACGGAATCGAATTGCTCCACGATCCATCCCTCAACAAATCGACCGCCTTCAGCGACGCCGAAAAGCAAGCACTCGGCATTGTTGGCCTCGTACCCGACGTAACGGAGACCGAGGAATTGCAGTTGCAACGCGTGATGATGCAGCTCGGTCACAAAAACACGGACCTCGAACGCTACATCTACCTCATCAATCTGCTGGACCACAACGAAACGCTCTTCTACCGCACCGTCATGTCAGACCCGGCGCGATTTCTACCGATTGTGTACGACCCAACCATCGGCGAGGCATGCTTGAAGTTCGGCCACATCTACCGCCAGGCGCGTGGCATGTATCTCTCGATCGCACGGCGCGGTGAGGTAAAAGACATTCTGAAAAACTGGCCGCAGAAAGACGTCCGGTTCATCTGCGTCACGGACGGCGGCCGAATTCTCGGCCTTGGTGACCTGGGGGCCAACGGCGCCGGCATCCCTATCGGCAAGCTGCAGCTTTACACAGCCTGCGCCGGTGTGCCGCCGCAGTATCTGCTCCCGATGTACCTCGACGCGGGCACTAACAACGAGCAGTACTTAAACGATCCGTTGTATCTGGGCTTACGCAAAACGCGCCCGCCCACCGCGGATCTTTATTCGTTTGTTGACGAGTTCGTCGAAGCAGTGCAGGAAGTATTTCCGAAGTGCTGCATCCACTTTGAGGATTGGACGGGTGCGGATGCCGTGCACTTGCTCCAGCGCTATCGCGACAAGGTTTGCGTCTACAACGACGACGTGCAAGGCACCGCTGGGATCACTCTTGCGGGGATGATCAACGCGGCCAAGCTGAAAGGCACGAAGCTGAAGGACGAAAAGTACCTGTTCCTCGGCGCCGGCTCGGCGGGTATTGGCCTTGCGAACCTGCTCTGTTCCGCACTCGTTGCCCAGGGCATGGGCCTCAAGGAAGCGCAGTCCCGCGTCTACATGTTCGACATCAACGGTCTGCTGGAGGCGTCCCGCACTGACTTGCTCGACTTCCAGAAGCCATACGCTCACCAGCACGCGCCGACGCGGGATTTCGTTGCTGCCATCGAGAGCATCAAGCCGACGACAATCATCGGTGTGAGCACGATTGGCGGCGCTTTCACGCAGAAGGTCATTGAGAGCATGTCGCGCATCAATGAGCGCCCTGTGATCCTTGCGCTATCGAACCCCACCGAGCATGCCGAATGCACGCCCGAGCAAGCCTACACCTGGTCGAAGGGCAAAGCGATTTACGCAGCCGGTGTGCAGTTCGCGCCGGTCCATTACAACGGCCAGACATTTCTTCCGGGGCAGGCAAACAACTTCTACATATTCCCGGCGGTCGGTATGGCGATCTTCGCCACCCAAGCGAAGCGTGTCACAGACGAGATGTTCATTGAGGCCGGGCAGGCAGTGGCGGATCAGGTGCCCTCCGAGTTGCTCAAGCAAGGCCTCTTGTACCCGTTGCAGTCGAATGTTCTTGAGACCGAGATCCAGACAGCTGCGCGAGTGGCCAAACTCGTCTTCGACGCCGGCCTGGCTGGGGTAGCTCGCCCGACAGATATGGTGGCGTTCATTCGCGAGCATGTCTATACGCCGGAGTACCGCAAAGAAGAGGTCGGGGTAGGCAGAGGTGCCTAGATTAGCTCATTCCGCGAGAGTGCAGTGCAGCGCCGGCATGCCGGCAACAATCTCGTGAGCAGACGAATCAGGATGCTGGAAGCGGAAGACCGAAAAAAGGACGCGTCAGCGGTAACTAGGCAGAGGGCTGCTCTCAGTGACTATCTGGCTGCAGAGCGGACTCTCCTCGCCTGGATTCGCACTGGGCTGGCGCTGATGGGATTCGGCTTTGTTGTGGCGCGGTTTGGGCTTTTCCTGCAGCAACTGCGACTCATTGATCATGCTTCCTCAGTGCCGTCTTATGGGGTTTCGCTGTGGTTCGGCACGGCGCTCATTGCAGTGGGAGTAGCCGTGAATCTCTCTTCCGCTTGGCGCCATGTTCGATTGGTTCGTGAACTGGACCAGGGCGAACCCGAGTGTTCTCGTTCATTGACCCCAGCCGTGGCGACGGCTTTATTCCTGGCGCTGGTCGGACTCGCTATGGCCGTCTACCTGGTTTCCGTACGCGGCACTGCGAATCTTCAATCCACAACTAGTGAGGAGGTATCTATGGCATTGGCGTCAAGTAAGGAAGCACTGGCAGGAAGCAAAGGAATCATCGACAAGCCGAGCAATCACTCGGTCGAGCAGACAGTGGAAAAACTCAAGAATATTCTGCAATCCAAAGGAGTCACGTTGTTTGCGCTAGTCGACCACAGCGGAGAAGCGGAAAAGGCGGGAATGAAAATGCCTCCTACCAAGCTGCTCATCTTCGGCAGCCCCAAAGCAGGCACGCCTCTGATGCTGGCTGTTCCCAGCATCGCCATCGACCTCCCCCTGAAAATCTTAGTTTGGGAAGACGCTCAGGGAAAAGTTTGGGTCTCGTACAACAGTCCCGATTACTTAAAGGAGCGGCACGGCCTGCCGCAGGAGCTGCTGCAAAATATTGCCGTCGTTGAAACCTTGGCAGCGAAGGCTGGAGAGTAGTCCTTCCAGATGGTGACTTGGAAGGCTGGCTTCTTTACCTGGTCTGCTACCTTCTCGATTAGATCAAAGCTGCAAGAAAAAACGGGGTGAAGGCGAATAAGGAGCGAGACATGGTCACAACAGCGTCAGCCGAACTTTCACGCCGTCAGTTTCTCGCCGCAACAGGACTCACCGCTGCAACAGCCTGGCTTACTCCAACGGCTTTGTTCGCTCAGTCGGACGATGTGCTCGTTCCACACGCGTTAAAGGAAGCTGCTACAGCCAAGGTCACGGTTCAAACCCTTCGTCGTAATATCAGCGTCCTTTACGGTGCAGGGGGAAACATCGCTGTCCTTACTGGCCCCGACGGAAAGCTGCTCGTGGATGCGGAAATCGTCAGTGCGCGTCCGAACGTGTTCGCGGCTCTGACGAGCATCAATGCCGACCCCATCAAGCAATTGATCAACACTCACTGGCACTTCGATCACACCGGCGGGAATGAGTGGCTGCACGAAGCCGGAGCCGGCATTCTGGCCCAAGAAAACACGCGCAAGCACCTTTCGAAAGACACGCGCGTCGAAGGTTGGAATCACACTTTTCCCGCGGCGCCGGCCGGTGCCATTCCCTCAACCGTTTTCAAAGAGGACCACACTCTGCAGGTCAACGGCGCCACTCTGATTCTTAAGCACTACATGCCTGCTCACACAGACTCCGACATCTCCGTGCACTTTACAGAAGCCGACATTTTTCATACGGGAGACACATTTTGGAATCGCAATTATCCCTTCATCGATTACTCGACCGGCGGCAGCATCGAAGGAACCATACGCGCGGCAGAAGCAAACCTCGCAAAAGTAACCGACAAGATGATCGTCATTCCTGGACACGGTGCTGTGGGCGGCAAAGCCGACCTGATTCTATTCCGGGACGTGTTGGTTGAAATCCGCGACAAGGTAGCCGCACTCAAAAAGCAGGGTAAATCTTTGGCGGAAATCGTGGCCGCCAAGCCTGGCGCCCGCACGGATGAGGAATGGGGCAAGTCTTTCATGACGCCCGGCGCATTTATCGCCTTGGTGTACCAGGGCGTCTAA